>Ga0129310_1000056_pt1 | contig 152534 bp, 130 predicted proteins | sample Go1ome_2_FD_94433 | JGI IMG/M metagenome (GOLD analysis project Ga0129310, IMG submission 94433) | Western lowland gorrila individual fecal microbial communities from Wisconsin, USA - Go1022A metagenome | ecosystem: Host-associated > Mammals > Digestive system > Large intestine > Fecal... | reverse complement strand
GGCCGACCGGAGCATCATAGTGATGGACGGGGCAGGAAAGTATTACCATGTGGGGAAAGAAACAGAGAAAGGAACGCGGAAACGCTACATAGCCTCCAATCTTCCCACCCCCGGCGAGGAGGACTTTGACACGGCGATAAAGAAACTGAAAGCGGAAGCCGGACAGCGTGCGGCGGAAAATGCCAGAAAGCGGCAACAGGACGAGGAAGCGAAAAGGCGGCGAAGGCTGAAAGAGATCAGGGAGGCCCTTCCTTACCGTATGGGGATGAAATGGGGCTTGAAACTGGGGGAACGTATCATCGTTCCTCCCAAATACAGAAAGATCCTGCCTCCGGTGGGCGGTTATTGTGCCTTTGAGGAAAACGCCTGCCAGTGGGGCGTGATGGCACTGGATGGCAAGGTGGTGGTGGAAGCCCGTTACCAGGAGGTAAATATAGAACCCGACGGCACGGTGCACCTGACCGTCATCCCCGGCAAGGTGAAGACCATCCAACTTTGAGCGCCTACGGAAACGGAACGCAAATGACACCCACGATGCCCATTAAAAAACAAGATAAATTTGTGTCATCCGCGTCATTTGCGTTCTGAAAAAAGGCGGACCGTCTGCCTGAGTTCGCATATACATTCAGAAAGGTTTCTATTATTACAGAATTTTTTCCATAATAAGCGTCTAATCTTTCTTTTTTCACATTTTTTTTCTGTACTTTTGCGCTCAAATTTAAAAACCATTTTTTATAACCCAATATGGCAAATGTGATTAAATTACACAAAGGCTTGAACATCAACCTGAAAGGAAAACCCGCTCAGGAGTTCTTTGACGTGAAGCAGCCGGACATCTATGCGATAGTGCCCGATGATTTTCATGGCGTGACTCCCAAAGTCGTGGTCAAGGAGCAGGAATATGTGATGGCCGGGGGAACATTGTTTGTTGACAAGAACCACCCCGAAGTGAAGTTCGTATCTCCGGTAAGCGGTGTCGTTACCAGCGTGGAGAGAGGCGAACGTCGTAAAGTCCTTAGCATCTCTGTTGCAGCAGCAAAGGAGCAGGACTACGAAGAGTTTGGAAAGAAAGATGTTTCGACTCTGACAGGAGAGCAGGTAAAAGCCGCCCTGCTGGAAGCCGGACTTTTTTCATTCATCATCCAGCGCCCGTACATCGTAGTGGCTGACCCGAACGCCAAGCCGAAAGGCATCTTCGTTTCTGCATTTGACACGAACCCATTGGCTGCCGATTTCGAATTTGTGCTGAAAGGCCAGGAAAAAGACTTCCAGACAGGTTTGGATGCATTGGCCAAGATGGCAAAGACGTATTTGAATATCAGCGTGGAGCAGAAGAGCCCTGCACTGACCAATGCCAAGAATGTGACTGTAACTGCCTTCGACGGTCCTAACCCCGCCGGAAACGTAGGCGTTCAGATCAACCACATCAGTCCTATCAACAAAGGCGAAACTGTTTGGACGCTCCGCGCGGAAGAAGTGATCTTCATCGGACGCTTGTTCAACACAGGCCGCGTAGACCTTACCCGTACTGTCGCTCTGGCCGGATCAGAAGTAAAGAAACCGGCTTATTGCAAGCTGAAAGTAGGAGCCCTGCTGACAGATATTTTTGCAGGACGGGTGAACGGAGGTAAAAACTTACGTTACATTAACGGTAACGTGCTGACCGGAACTTTGGTGAAGCCCAACGGATTCCTGGGCGCGCACGCCACAAGCCTCACCGTGATTCCCGAAGGGGATGACCAGCACGAATTCCTGGGATTCATCATGCCGCGTACGGATCAGTACAGTGCCAACCGCAGTTATTTCAGCTGGTTGTGCGGTAACAAGGAATACACACTGGATGCCCGTATCAAAGGTGGCGAACGCCACATGATCATGTCCGGCGAGTATGACAAAGTATTCCCGATGAGCATTTTCCCCGAATATTTAATTAAAGCTATCATTGCCGGCGATATCGACCGCATGGAAGCACTGGGTATTTACGAAGTGGCTCCCGAAGATTTCGCTGTATGCGAGTTCGTTGACTCTTCCAAACTGGAATTGCAGCGCATCGTACGTCAGGGTCTGGACATGCTTCGCAAGGAAATGTGCTAAATAATTAAAAACTAAGAATTAAAAGTTAATGAAAGCGTTAAGAAATTATCTCGACAAGATAAAGCCAAACTTTGAAGAGGGCGGCAAACTCCACGCGTTTCGTTCGGTGTTCGACGGTTTCGAAACATTCTTGTTCGTTCCCAACAGCACTTCGAAAACAGGAGTTCACATTCATGATGCGATTGACAGCAAGCGTATCATGTCAATGGTGGTTATTGCGTTGATACCGGCACTGCTGTTCGGTATGTACAACGTGGGTTACCAGCACTTTCTGGCAGTAGGCCAGGAGGCAGGTTTCTTTGAAAAGTTTATTTATGGTTTCCTGGCTGTTCTGCCTAAGATTATCGTATCATACGTAGTAGGTCTGGGAATCGAATTTGTGGTGGCACAATGGAAGAACGAAGAAATTCAGGAAGGCTTCCTGGTATCCGGTCTGTTGATCCCGATGATCGTTCCGGTGGAATGTCCGTTGTGGATTCTGGCTGTCGCTACTGCATTCTCTGTAATCTTCGCTAAGGAAGTATTCGGCGGTACGGGTATGAATATCTTCAACCCTGCATTGATTACCCGTGCTTTCTTGTTCTTCGCCTATCCAGCCAAAATGTCCGGTGATGCCGTATGGGTAAGCACTGACAGCATTTTCGGTATCGGTGGCGGACAGGTAGTGGACGGTTTTACCGGCGCTACGATGCTGGGACAGGCTGCTACAGCCGCTCCGGGTGCAAGCGAACTGATTAATGTGAACGGCACTCCCGCTACTATGTGGGATATGGTTGTAGGTTTGATTCCGGGTTCTATCGGTGAAACCAGCGTTATCGCTATCGCACTGGGCGCCATCATCCTGTTGTGGACAGGCGTGGCCAGCTGGAAGACGATGATTTCTGTCTTTGCCGGTGGTATCGTGATGGGACTGATCTTCAATGTGTTCGGTTCTACAGATAACATGATGGCTCAGTTGCCTTGGTACGAACACATCGTATTGGGCGGTTTCTGCTTCGGTGCCGTGTTCATGGCTACCGACCCTGTGACTTCCGCACGTACGGAAAAGGGCAAGTTCATCTATGGCTTCCTGATCGGTGTGATGGCTATCGTTATCCGTGTGTTGAATCCGGGTTATCCCGAAGGTATGATGCTTGCCATCCTGCTGATGAACATCTTCGCTCCGCTGATTGACTACTGTATCGTACAGAAGAACATCACAGCCCGCGAAAACAGATTAAAATCAACTAACAACTAAAATATCGGACATTATGAATACTAATAGTAATAGTTATACTATCATCTATGCTTCGATAATGGTTGTTATCGTAGCATTCCTGTTGGCATTCGTGTCTTCTTCTCTGAAAGAGAAACAGTATCAGAATGTAGAACAGGACACAAAGAAACAAATTCTGGCGGCTTTGAACGTTTATGACGTGAAAGACGTGAACGCGGAATATGATAAATATGTGAAAGAAGACGATTTGATGCAGGCAGACGGTTCTTTGGTTAAGAACGAGGCTGCTTTCCAGACTTCTTATAAAGGTGAAATCGCCAACGGACGTCTTCATGTATTCGTTTGCGATGTGGACGGCCAGACCAAATATGTACTTCCTATTTATGGGGCCGGACTTTGGGGACCTATCTGGGGATACATCGCCTTGAATGATGACAAAGACACTGTATATGGCGTTTACTTCTCACATGCGGGTGAAACTCCGGGTCTGGGTGCCGAAATCACCACTACCAAGTTCCAGGATCAGTTCTTGGGTAAGCATGTAATGGAAAACGGTGCTGTAGCTTTGGGTGTTGAAAAACACGGCAAGGTGGCAAAACCTGATTATCAGGTGGACGGTATCTCAGGTGGTACCATTACTTCCAAGGGTGTAGATGCGATGATTAAGGATTGCCTGAGCATGTACAATTCATTTTTAACTAATAAATAAGAGGAGGAAAAATAGAATATGAGCGCATTATTTTCTAAAAAGAATAGAGAAGTTCTTTTAACTCCGCTGGGTTTGAACAACCCTGTCACCGTACAGGTGCTCGGTATCTGTTCTGCACTGGCTGTAACGGCTCAGTTGGAACCGGCTATCGTGATGGGTCTTTCTGTAACCATTATTACAGCCTTCTCAAACTTCGTTATCTCCTTGTTGCGTAACACCATTCCCAACCGTATCCGTATCATCGTCCAGTTGGTGGTGGTGGCCGCATTGGTAACTATTGTTAGTGAAATCTTGAAAGCATTCGCATACGATGTCAGTGTGCAGCTTTCTGTATATGTAGGTTTGATTATTACAAACTGTATCCTGATGGGACGTCTGGAAGCGTTTGCTATGATGAACGCTCCTTGGGAATCATTTCTGGATGGTATCGGTAACGGGTTGGGCTATGCCAAGATTCTGGTTATCGTGGCATTCTTCCGTGAACTGCTGGGCGCAGGCACACTGTTCGGTTTCCAGGTTATCCCACAGGCTGTTTATGATTTGGGCTACTTGAACAACGGTTTGATGTTGATGCCTCCTATGGCGTTGATTATCTGTGCTTGTATCATCTGGTACCAACGTGCAAAACACAAAGAATTGCAGGAAAGTAATAATTAATCCCCGTTATAAAACGAAAAGAATATGGAATATTTAAGTTTGTTTGTAAAGTCCATCTTTGTGGACAATATGATTTTCGCATACTTCCTGGGGATGTGTTCTTACTTGGCAGTATCGAAGAACGTAAAGACAGCCGTAGGTCTGGGTGCAGCCGTTACTTTCGTGTTGATCGTAACGTTGCCGGTGAACTATTTGCTGGAAAATTATGTGTTGGCGCCTAATGCGTTGATTGATGGGGTAGACCTCGGCTTCTTGAGCTTCATCCTGTTTATCGCCGTTATCGCCGCTATCGTTCAGTTGGTGGAAATGATTGTGGAGCGTTTCAGTCCTTCACTTTATGCCTCATTGGGTATTTTCCTTCCGCTGATTGCTGTAAACTGTGCCATCATGGGTGCTTCATTGTTCATGCAGCAACGTCATTTCATCAACATTGGCGAGGCTACCACTTATGCTTTGGGTTCAGGTATCGGTTGGGCACTGGCTATTATCGGCTTGGCTGCTATCCGTGAAAAGATGGCTTACTCTGATGTGCCGGCTCCTTTGAAAGGGCTGGGTATCACTTTCATCACTGTAGGTCTGATGGCAATGGCATTTATGTGTTTCTCTGGTTTGAAAATCTAAAAAGAAAGGAATAAGACAATGGATATGAATTTAATATTAGCAAGTATTGGAGTATTCCTTGGAATCATTATTCTGCTTGTTGTGATTTTGCTTGTTGCCAAAGGATATCTGACTCCGAGCGGCAAAGTGAAACTGACTATCAATGGAGAGAAAGAACTGGAAGTAGAGCAGGGCTCGACTTTGCTGAACACCCTGTCGGTTAACGGAGTTTATCTGTCGTCAGCTTGTGGTGGCAAGGGTTCTTGCGGTCAATGTAAATGTCAGGTTGTAGAAGGAGGCGGTGAAATTCTTCCTTCTGAGAAGGGACATTTCAGCCGTAAACAGCAACAGGATCATTGGCGTCTGGGTTGTCAGGTGAAAGTAAAAGGTGATCTGAGCATCAAGGTTCCCGAATCTGTAATGGGTGTCAAGGAATGGGAATGCGAAGTGATCAGCAACAAGAATGTTGCCACTTTCATCAAAGAGTTTATTGTGGCTTTGCCGAAAGGTGAACACATGGACTTCGTTCCGGGTTCATACGCCCAGATCAAAATCCCTAAATTTGAAATGGATTATAACAAGGATATCGACAAAGACCTTATCGGCCCGGAATATCTGCCCGCATGGGAGAAATTCGGTCTGTTCGGCTTGAAATGTAAGAATACGGAAGATACCATCCGTGCTTACTCTATGGCCAACTATCCTGCTGAGGGCGACCGTATCATGCTGACTGTACGTATCGCTACTCCTCCGTTCAAGCCGAAAGATCAGGGTCCCGGCTTTATGGATGTGAATCCGGGTATCGCTTCCTCTTACATTTTCACGCTGAAACCGGGTGACAAGGTGACGATGAGCGGTCCTTATGGAGACTTCCACCCGATCTTCGATTCTAAGAAGGAAATGATCTGGGTAGGTGGTGGTGCCGGTATGGCTCCGTTGCGTGCGCAGATTATGCACATGACCAAGACACTGCACACTACCGACCGTGAACTTCACTATTTCTACGGTGCGCGTGCATTGAACGAAGTATTCTATCTGCCGGACTTCCAGCAGTTGGAAAAAGACTTCCCGAACTTCCACTTCCATCTGGCTCTGGACCGTCCCGATCCCGCTGCCGATGCCGCAGGCGTGAAGTATACCGCAGGTTTCGTTCACAATGTGATGTATGAAACTTATCTGAAGGATCACGAAGCTCCCGAAGATATTGAATACTACATGTGTGGTCCCGGCCCGATGTCTAATGCAGTCGTTAAGATGCTGGATAGCCTGGGTGTTGAGCCTTCTTCTATCATGTATGACAACTTCGGAGGATAATATCAGGATCTCCTTTTATTAATAATAAGAAAAAGCCCGGTAAAAGTTCACTTTTATCGGGCTTTTTCTTTACTTTTGTATAAAACGAAAATAAATATGATAGAGAACATACTAGCCCATTTGAAAATTGAGCGACTGAACCCGATGCAAGAGGCATCCATTGATGCATGGAAAGAAGGAAAGGATCTCATATTATTGTCTCCTACGGGATCTGGTAAGACGTTGGCTTATCTGTTGCCTTTGGTACAGAGCTTGAAGCCGGATGTGAAAGGTGTGCAGGCAGTAGTGCTTGTGCCCTCCCGAGAACTGGCTTTACAAATAGACCAGGTATTCAAATCCATGAATACATCATTCAAGGCCGTAAGCTGCTATGGCGGCCGACCTGCCATGGAAGAGCACCGTACCATCAAAGGGGTGCAGCCATCGGTCATCATCGGTACGCCGGGGCGTATGAATGACCATCTTTCCAAACAGAATTTTGATGCAGATACGGTTTCCATTTTGATAATAGATGAATTTGACAAATGTCTGGAGTTCGGTTTTCAGGAAGAGATGGCAACCGTCATAGGACAATTGCCCGGTCTGCAACGACGCTTCCTGCTGTCGGCTACCGATGCGGAAGAAATTCCGCAATTTACAGGCTTGAACAAGACCATCAAGTTGAACTTTCTGAATCCGGAAGAACAGACTGTCCGACGGCTGCATTTATATAAGGTACTGTCTCCGGAAAAAGACAAATTGGAAACCTTATATAAACTACTTTGTACTTTGGGAAGCCAATCGACATTGGTTTTCTGCAACCACCGTGAAAGTGTGGAACGGGTAGGGAAGTATCTTCAATCCAAGAAGTTCCAATGCGGCATCTTTCATGGCGGTATGGAACAGGACGACCGTGAGCGCTCTCTGTATAAATTCCGCAACGGAAGTTGCCATGTACTTGTTTCTACCGACCTGGCTGCGCGCGGACTGGATATCCCTGAAATAGAGAACGTGGTGCATTATCATCTGCCAGCCAATGAAGACGGATATATTCACCGCAACGGACGTACCGCCCGCTGGGAGGCCGAAGGAAACTCATACGTCATCCTTCATGCCGAAGAAACAATGCCCGGCTATATAACCGGTGAGCCGGAAGAGTTCGTGTTACCCGATGTGACACCCAAACCGTCTTTGCCCGAATATGTAACATTATATATAGGAAAAGGCAAGAAAGATAAAATCAATAAGATAGATATTGTGGGATTTCTCTTTAAAAAAGGAAACTTGAATAAAGACGAAATAGGGCGGATTGATGTAAAAGACCACTATTCTTTTGCAGCCGTATCGCGCAAAAAGATAAAGCAAACTCTGAATTTAATACGAAACGAGAAGATAAAGGGCATAAAAACACTTATTGAAGAAGCTAAATAATGACAATTTGTCAACTCTTGAAATAAAATGATAAAAGAATAATTCAAAAAGATATTTTTTTTATGCTTTAAATCATTGTTTGCTGGGGTTGTATTTACAAAATGAAAGCATAAAAATTCAGATTTAACTAATTTGAAAGAAAATTATGCGGAAATTCGTAAATTTATTAGCTATTTTTTTGGAAAACTGAAAATAATGTGTAATTTCGCCCAATGTAAGACATAAACAAATTGTATAACCAAAACAAACTTCAAATGAAAAAGCATAATTTCAATGCGGGACCATCTATCTTGCCTCGCGAGGTAATTGAGAAAACAGCACAAGCCGTTCTTGATTTTAATGGATCAGGTCTTTCCATCATGGAAATCAGTCACCGTGCTAAAGATTTTCAGCCTGTAGTAGACGAAGCTGTTGCTTTGTTTAAGGAACTATTGAACATCCCGGAAGGGTACTCGGTACTGTTCTTGGGAGGTGGAGCCAGCTTGGAATTCTGTATGATACCTTACAACTTCCTCGAAAAGAAAGCTGCCTATCTGAACACTGGTGTATGGGCTAAGAAAGCGATGAAAGAAGCCAAAGCTTTCGGTGAAGTGGTAGAAGTAGCATCTTCCGCAGAAGCGACCTATACCTATATTCCCAAAGATTATACGGTGCCTGCTGATGCAGATTATTTCCATGTCACAACTAATAACACAATCTACGGAACAGAACTTCATGAAGATCTGGATTCTCCGGTTCCTATGATTGCTGATATGTCATCTGATATTTTCTCTCGTCCTATTGACGTTTCTAAATATATTTGTATCTACGGTGGTGCACAGAAGAATTTGGCTCCGGCCGGTGTTACTTTCGTGATTGTAAAGAACGATGCACTGGGCAAGGTATCACGCTATATTCCTACTATGTTGAATTATCAGACCCACGTTGACGGTGGCTCTATGTTCAACACACCTCCTGTACTTCCTATTTATGCCGCTTTGCAGACTTTGCGCTGGATCAAGGCCAACGGTGGTGTGGCTGAAATGCAGAGACGCGCCAAAGAAAAAGCAGACATGCTGTATGCTGAAATAGACCGTAACAAAATGTTCCGTGGCACAGTAACCGATAAGGCCGACCGCTCTTATATGAACATCTGTTTCGTGATGAACGACGAATACAAGGAACTGGAAGCCGACTTTATGAAATTTGCCACAGAAAGAGGTATGGTGGGCATTAAGGGCCACCGCTCTGTAGGTGGTTTCCGCGCATCTTGCTACAACGCCATGCCGAAGGAAAGCGTTCAGGCTTTGATTGACTGCATGCAGGAATTTGAGAAACTTCATTAACTAATTATGCTCACCACAGATTATACGAATTACACAGATAGGAACAATAAATGGAATCTGTGATAATCCGTGCTAATCTGTGGTGAATCTTTTTAATACAATAAGACCATGAAAGTATTAGTAGCAACAGACAAGCCGTTTGCAAAAGTTGCAGTAGACGGTATCCGTAAAGAAATAGAAGCAGCAGGTTACGAACTCGTATTGCTGGAAAAATATGGTGAAAAAGCTAAATTACTGGAAGCTGTAAAGGACGTTAACGCCATCATTATCCGTAGTGATATTATTGATGCCGAAGTATTGGATGCGGCAAAGGAACTGAAAATCGTAGTACGTGCGGGAGCAGGTTATGATAACGTGGATTTGGCAGCTGCTACGGCACACAATGTATGTGTAATGAACACTCCGGGACAGAACTCCAATGCAGTAGCCGAACTGGCTTTTGGCATGATGGTGATGGCTGTCCGCAATTTCTACAATGGAACTTCGGGTACTGAACTGATGGGCAAGAAGCTAGGTATTCATGCATACGGTAATGTAGGCCGCAATGTGGCTCGTATCGCCAAAGGATTTGGTATGGATATTTATGCTTTTGATGCTTTCTGTCCGAAAGAAGTAATTGAAAAAGATGGTGTGAAAGCTGTTTCTTCTGCTGAGGAACTGTATGCGGCTTGTAATGTAGTGTCCCTGCATATTCCTGCTACGGCTGAAACTAAAAATTCCATCAACTATGAATTGGTTAACAAAATGCCTAAAGGTGGAGTATTGGTGAATACTGCCCGTAAGGAAGTAATCAATGAAGCGGAATTGATCAAGCTGATGGAAGACCGTGCCGATTTAAAGTATGTTACTGATATCATGCCGGCTGCCAACGCAGAATTTGCGGAGAAATTTGCCGGACGCTATTTCTCTACACCGAAAAAGATGGGCGCCCAGACGGCTGAAGCAAATATCAATGCAGGTATCGCTGCTGCCAGACAGATTGTAGGCTTCCTGAAAGACGGTTGCGAGAAGTTCAAAGTAAATAAGTAATCCAATAACCGCCGGGGCGGATTGAATCCGGCCGAATGCATACAGTTTATGTTTTCGGGCGAATGCAATTCGCCCCGGCAAGTAAAATCTAATACTTTTATTTTATGGCAATAATTAAACCCTTCAAAGGCATCCGCCCTCCGAAAGAATTGGTAGAACAAGTAGCTTCACGCCCATACGATGTGCTGAACTCTGAAGAAGCACGCGAGGAAGCGAAAGGTAATGAGAAGTCACTTTATCATATTATTAAACCGGAAATTGATTTCCCTGCCGAAACAGACGAACATGATCCCAAGGTATATGAGAAGGCTGCCGAAAATTTCCAGATGTTTCAGGACAAGGGCTGGTTGGTGCAAGACGGAAAAGAAAATTATTACGTATATGCACAAACCATGAACGGCAAGACCCAATATGGACTGGTGGTAGGAGCGTATGTTCCCGATTATATGAACGGGGTCATCAAAAAACATGAACTGACCCGTCGTGATAAGGAGGAAGACCGCATGAAACATGTCCGTGTAAATAATGCCAATATAGAACCGGTATTCTTTGCTTACCCGGATAATGCGGAATTGGATGCTATCGTTAAGAAATATACTTCACAACAGCCGGAATATGATTTTATTGCTCCGGGCGACGGTTTCGGACATTCATTCTGGGTGATCGACAAAGAAGAGGATATAACAGCTATCACAAAAGCTTTCGAGGCTATGCCGGCTCTTTATATTGCCGATGGGCATCATCGCTCGGCTGCCGCTGCCTTGGTAGGCGCCGAAAAAGCACAGCAAAATGCAAACCATCAGGGAAATGAGGAGTACAACTACTTCATGGCTGTATGTTTCCCGGCCAATCAGCTGACCATTATTGATTACAACCGGGTTGTAAAAGACTTGAACGGGTTGTCTCCGGAACAATTCCTGACCGCTGTCAGCAAAAACTTCGTGGTAGAAGAAAAAGGTGCTGAGGTCTATAAACCACAGGCTCTTCACAATTTCTCTCTTTATCTGAACGGTAAATGGTACAGCCTGACAGCGAAACCGGGCACATACGATGACAATGATCCTATCGGGGTATTGGACGTGACTATTTCTTCCAACTTGATATTGGATGAAATATTGGGAATCAAGGATCTTCGTTCCGACAAACGGATTGACTTTGTAGGTGGTATCCGTGGCTTGGAGGAATTAAAGAAGCGCGTGGACAGTGGTGAGATGAAAGTGGCTTTGGCCCTTTATCCTGTTTCCATGAAACAATTAATGGATATTGCTGATACCGGTAATATTATGCCGCCCAAAACAACTTGGTTTGAGCCGAAGCTTCGTTCGGGATTGGTTATTCATAAATTGAGTTGATCAAAACATTATACCATTGACAGGGCAGACTGAATCCCATAGCCGTCCGGTTATGGGATTCAATTTTGCCTTATGGTTTGAAAAAAGCAAAAAACTTTGGGACCGTTACAGGCCTATAAATTCTTTTGTGTTTGTTGTATAGGTATAATCAAAATTAAATAGATGTCGGATTGAAAGAATAAAGCACTTTTCCTTTGTTTATTGCTGACAAATATCTAATTTCGCGCCGATTTTTAAGCGTGTAACAAAAACGATGACTAACAACAAAACTAAAGGATTTCTCCTTGGGGCAATCGCAGCAGCCAGCTACGGCATGAACCCACTGTTCACCCTTCCTCTTTATAGTGCAGGAATGAGCGTAGACTCGGTATTATTTTATCGCTATGCACTGGCTATAGTTGTACTAGGTGTCATGATGAAGATGCAGAAGCAATCTTTTGCCATCAAGAAAGCGGACGTGCTGCCACTTTGCATCATGGGACTGCTGTTCTCATTCTCTTCCCTGTTTCTCTTTATGAGTTATAACTACATGGATGCCGGTATCGCATCCACCATATTGTTTGTCTACCCAGTACTGGTAGCTATTATTATGGCTGTAGTATTTAAGGAAAAAGTATCGCCGGTTACTATGTTTTCCATAGCGCTGGCCTTTGTGGGCATTTCTTTGCTTTGTAAAAGTCCGGGAGGACAGACACTCAGTCTGGTCGGGATTACTTTTGTCTTTTTATCATCCTTGGCATACGCCATCTATATAGTGGGTGTAAACCGTTCTTCCTTGAAGGATATGCCTATAGTCAAGCTTACTTTCTATGTCCTGCTTTTCGGCCTGTCTGTTTATGTGGTACGATTGAAGTTCTGTACCGGATTGCAGCTTATCCCTACACCCTTGTTATGGGTGAACGCCATTTCACTGGCTGTCTTTCCTACTGTTATCTCATTGGTGACCATGACAAAGGCCATACACTACATTGGTTCCACACCAACTGCCATTCTGGGTGCTTTGGAGCCTGTTACAGCCTTGTTCTTCGGAGTACTGATTTTTGGCGAGCAGCTGACTCCGCGCATTATTCTGGGCATTTTGATGGTGATTACTGCCGTAACTCTGATTATAGGAGGAAAAACATTGCTGAAAAAAAGCAAGATTCGGCTAAGGCATACAGGCAGATAAGGTCAGATTTTGTATCTTTGCCCTTGCAATTATAAATTTTCCCTATGAAAAAAAAACTGATGCAATGGGCAGGAGTGGGAATGTGGATGGCGTTTGGCCTGTCCGCATGTTCCCCTACAAAAACAGAAATCGGAAATCTGAATGTCATTCCGCAGCCCCAAGAAGTGAGTCAAGACATCCAAGCCCCCCCTTTTGTTATTAATCCGCAAACCGGTATTGTCTATCCGGAGGGCAATGAAAGACTGCAACGGACGGCAGAATTTTTAGCTTCCTACATTAAAGAGGCAACGGGAATTACCGTCCGGACAACAACTGAAGCCGCAAAGAAGAATTCCATAATCTTGGCGGTTGACAGTTCCATCCCCAACAAAGAGGGGTATCAACTGGAGGTAACTTCTGAGAACATTCATTTGAATGGAGGTAGTGAGTCGGGAGTATTTTATGGAATACAAACGCTCTATAAGGCTTTGCCATTGACCAAAAACAAACAGGTATCCGCCGCCATCCCGGTGGGAACTGTTAATGACTATCCTCGTTTCGGTTATCGCGGTTTCATGGTAGACGTGGGCCGCCATTATTTTCCGGTTTCTTATCTGAAACAAATCATTGACATGCTGGCACTGCACAATATCAATTATTTTCATTGGCATCTGACCGAAGACCAAGGTTGGAGAATTGAAATCAAGAAATATCCCAAACTTACGGAAATAGGTTCGATACGTCCACGTACGTTGATTGACCGTGAAACCCAGACCTATGATGAAACTCCCCATAGCGGTTTTTATACACAGGAAGAAGCAAAAGAGATTGTCAAGTATGCCGCTGACCGTTTTATTACTGTAATTCCCGAAGTTGACCTTCCGGGACACATGATGGGAGCTTTGGTTTCCTATCCGGAATTAGGCTGTACGGGAGGTCCATACGAGATTCCTTGTAAATGGGGGGTATTCCCTGATGTGCTTTGTGGAGGAAACGACCGGACTTTACAGTTTGCCAAAGATGTATTGAATGAAATTATGGACATCTTTCCCTCTCCTTATATCCATATTGGTGGGGATGAATGCCCGAAAGTACGTTGGGAAAAATGCCCTGCATGTCAAGCTAAAATTCGGGAATTGGGTTTGAAAGATACACCAGGACACAGCAAGGAGAACCAATTACAGACCTATTTCATGTCTGAGGTAGGCAAAGTCATTAATGACAGAGGGCGTAAAATGCTGGGCTGGGATGAGATGTTGGAGGGAGGACTGGCTCCAGGTGCCACAGTGATGTCATGGACGAGTGTCAAAGGTGGTATCGAAGCCGCCCGTCTGCACCATGATGCGATTATGACTCCTATTCAGTTTCTTTATTTCAGCAATCCTACTTACAACCGGATAAAAGGGACTAAAAGCCTTGAACGTGTCTATACATTTGAACCTGTTTCTGATGAATTGGCAACGGATGAACAAAAATATATCATCGGAACTCAAGGATGCATCTGGACAGAATGGACGCGTGACAGTTTGAAGATGGAATGGCAAATTCTTCCCCGTATGGCTGCTTTGTCCGAGATTCAATGGACGGAACCGTCACATAAAAATTTCGACAACTTTTTGAAACGTTTACCGGCTCTGCTGACTATCTACCGGGATAGAGGTTATGATTTCCGTCAGGACATTTATGATGTGAACATTGATATCGTTCCGGCTCCCGATGAAGGAAAAGCCAAGATCGCTCTTCATACTTTTGATGATGCGGAAATACATTATACGTTGGATGGCAGCGTTCCCGATGTGCAATCCCCATTGTATACCGACACTATACAAGTGAATAAAGATGCTATCATACAAGCCATTGCGGTTCGTCCGCAGGGTATCAGTCAGATAAGTAAGAAGGAAATAGGGGCGGAGTAAATTCGCCTTCGGAGCAATAGCTTTCTAAAGAACAAATACTAAACAAGAAACGGACATTCTGACAAAAACAGATGTCCGTTTTCTTATCAATATGCCTTTCATGTATTCTCAAAATAAAAAGCTGTTCAAGAAAAAATGGCGACAGAGTGAATCTCTATCGCCATCATGTGATGTGGAATGTTTAATTCCTTATGCTTTAGGAAGTGCTTCTTTTACAACCATAGTACGGTTTACATATTCTGCACCGTTCAATTGCTTGATAGCTTCTTTGGCTTCGTCATCATTAGGCATTTCTACAAAAGCAAAGCCTTTAGAACGACGTGTTTCACGGTCAGTAATAAGTTTTACTGAAGCTACTGTTCCATACTCTTCCATTACACCTCTCAAATCACCTTCCCTAACATTATAGTTAAGGTTTCCAATATACAAATTCATAAAATAAAAATTGATAAATAAATAATTAAGTAAACTTTGAATTTAAAAATTTAGTTAGAAGAATAGAAACGGTTCAAGTGTGAGATGAATTGAGTCAATCGAAAAAACTATCTTTTTATATTCCGTTGTCAAAGGAACGATAAATAATTGGATTATCCACTATATTTCTCTTTTTATTTTGATATTTTTTTAACTGCTGACTCTTTTTAGTCTTTTCAGGCTGACGAAAAGGGCTGAAATCCTTTCTTTGACCGGAAACCTAAAGAATAAATTTCTCTACTACCGCGGCTACACCATCTTCTTCATTAGAAAGGGTGATGTAGTCGGCGTTTTGACGGACTATTTCTTGAGCATTGGCCATTGCTACCCCCAATCCGGCATATTGTATCATGGAAAGATCGTTAAAACCATCACCAACGGCAATCATTTCTTCTTTTGTCATACCGATTTCTTTTAGCAATACGGCCAGTGATTGTGCTTTATCAATACCTTTAGGAACCAGTTCCAAAAAATAAGGTTCGGAACGGAATACCCCCATACGGTCTTTCAAGTGTTCGTACATTTCTTTTTCAAGTACTGCAAGCCGAGTAGGTTCACCTACAATCAGACATTTGGCAATAGGGAATTTTATTGCCTCCAGGAAATGATCCACTTTCTTGGGAGTCATCACATTCAGAATAGCTTCTTTCAATACATATTCGTCCTCCGGATATTCAGTCAATACATATTTTCCATCGTAGGTGACGATAGCAAAATGGTTGTCGGTGGCACATTTATACAGGTAGGGCAATACGTCCGGATCGAGCACATTCTCGTACATCATCTCACCGGTTTTCCAGTCTATGATCTCACCTCCGTTATACGAAAGTATATAACCTTCGTATTTCTGCAATTCTAAGATCTCGGCCAGTGGAGCCACACCGTATGTGGGACGTCCCGATGCCAAAACAATTTTTACTCCGCGCTCTTGCGCTTCGATAAGTGTACGACGTGTGTGTTCCGTTACCTCTTTCTTTTTATTGGTCAACGTTCCGTCTAGGTCTAAAACTAATAATTTATACTTCATATACTATTTAATGGAGTGCTTTTGCCAAATTCGCTGCAAATATAACGATAAAATTCATGGCTTTTTGCTACATTTGCTCAAAATAAACAAGAATCATGACAGAAATTTTATTAACCGTAATTATTATCCTGCTGATAATTAATATGGTAATCGCACTTACTAAAAACAATCGTCTGCAAACCGAACGTCTGGAAGGATTGCTACGCGAAGAAATGAAAGAAAACCGGGACGAATTGGGAAGAAATATCCGCGAACTGCGTAACGAACTGAATCAAACCTTGAATTATTCTATCCGTAATATGCAGGATACTTTGCATAAAAACCTGCTGACCGGTAATGAAATGCAACGGGAAAAATTTGAAGCAATGGGCAAACAACAGGAAGCCTTGGTGAAAAGTACGGAAAAACGATTGGATGACATGCGGCAAATGGTAGAAGAAAAATTACAGAAAACATTGAATGAACGTATAGGACAATCCTTTGAGATAGTACGTTCGCAGCTGGAGAATGTACAAAAAGGGCTGGGAGAGATGAAGAGCCTGGCACAGGATGTAGGAGGATTGAAAAAAGTTTTAAGCAATGTGAAGACGCGGGGTACATTCGGAGAAGTACAATTAGGGGCCTTATTGGACCAGATGCTGAGTCCGGAACAATATGAGGCGAATGTCAAAACCAAGAAAAATGCAACGGAATTTGTGGAGTTCGCCATTAAACTTCCGGGAAAGGAAAATAGTGATGAAATTGTATATTTACCTGTGGATGCCAAATTTCCCAAAGATGTATATGAGCAATATCAGGATGCATACGAAGCCGGAGATGCCGCATTGATTGAAACTTCATCCCGCCAACTGGAAATCACAATCAAAAAAATGGCAAAGGATATTCACGATAAATATGTAGACCCACCTTTTACAACAGATTTTGCCATTATGTTTCTGCCATTCGAAAATATCTATGCAGAAGTGATCCGCCGGACCGCGTTGGTGGAAATGTTGCAAAAAGACTGGAAGATAGTGGTTACAGGTCCTACCACCCTGGGAGCTATCCTGAATAGTTTGCAAATGGGATTCCGTACACTGGCCATTCAAAAACGAACAAGCGAAGTATGGAATGTGTTAGGGGCAGTAAAGACTGAATTCGGAAAATTTGGAGGATTGCTGGAAAAGGTACAGAAAAATCTACAGAACGCAGGAGACCAGTTAGAGGAAGTTATGGGGAAACGCACTCGTGCCATAGAGCGTAAACTACGCCAGGTAGAAGCCCTTCCGGCAGAAGACAGCCAACGAATGTTGAGTTTGCCCGAACTGACAGATGATGAAGATGAATAAATAAGGAGGATTTAAGTATGAGCATGACATGGGATTTTATTTTAAGATTGTTTGTGGCAGGCGCTTTGGGTACTGTCATTGGTTTGGATAGGGAATATCGTGCCAAAGAAGCCGGTTACCGTACCCATTTTCTAGTATCACTGGGAAGTGCTCTCATTATGATTGTGTCACAATATGGTTTTATGGAAGTAGTGAAGATGGAGGGGATAGACCTGGACCCGAGTCGTGTGGCCGCACAGGTTGTCAGCGGTATCGGTTTTATTGGAGCGGGTACTATTATTTTTCAGAAACAAATCGTGCGCGGGCTTACTACCGCTGCCGGAATTTGGGCTACTTCGGGCATCGGTCTGGCCATTGGAGCCGGTATGTACTGGCTGGGAATCTCAGCAACAATCCTTACGCTGATTGGTCTTGAGGCTCTTAGCTATCTTTTTAAAAGTATAGGTATGAAAAGTTCCATGGTGGAGTTCTCTACAGACAATAAAGAAACACTGAACCGTATGGCCAAGAAATTCAATTCCAAGGAGTACAATATTGTTTCCTATCAATTGGACGAAAAGAGGTTGGGAGAAGTAACCACCTATTATGTTACAATGGTTATAAAATCTAAGAAATACAATGATGAAGGTATGTTACTGACATTATTACAAGACTTTACTGATATTACCGTTCACAGGCTGGAGTAAGCTTTTTCGGCTTGGTTCAAAAGCAGCAGGGGAGAGCGCTTATTGAAAGATTCTCTCCCCTGTGCTGTAATTATGCTTTTAACCGCATAATAAACGTACTTCCTTCTCCCAGCTTACTGTCTACTGTAAGAGTACCATTATGGGCCTCGACAAAATCCCGGGAAATAGACAGCCCTAAACCACTTCCTTGTACTTTAGTTCCGGGAACCCGGAAATAATGGTCAAAGATGCTTTTATGATAACGTGGATCAATCCCTTTCCCGAAATCCCGTACAAACATCTCAATGAATCCATCATCTGTCTGACGTGCCCCTATTATTACACGACCGTTTTCCGGTGAATACCGGATGGCATTGGAAAGAAGGTTGGTCAGCACCCAAGCTATCTTCTCACTGTCGGCAAACAGCCTGCTTATCTTGTCATCAGGGTATTCCACTTCTATTTGAATATTGAATTTCTCAGCTTGTACACGGTTTGCCTTTATTGCATATTCTATCAACTCTATAGGTTTGGTTATCTTAGGCTTCAACTGTAGTTTTCCTGATTCTACTTGGGTCATATTCAGCAATTCGCCGGTGATGTTAAGCAGCCGTTCACTATTTTCTTTGATACTGTTTGCCAAATCTTCCTGTTCTTCATTTAAAGCTCCGATACGTTGGTCTTCTAATAATTGCAGACTCATCATAATAGCCGAGATAGGAGTCTTCAATTCATGTGAGATTGTAGAGATAAATGTAGTTTTGGCCGAATCCAGTTCCTTAAATTCGGTTATATTCTTCAACATAATGACATGTCCTTTTTTTTCCATAGTAACCCCATCTTTCCCCGGTTGGGAAATACTCATGTATTTTACTTGGAAAAAACTCTCTTTATTGTCCGCATAAATCTTCAGAGGTTCTTTCTTTTCTTTTTCCTTGTCTTTGACTGGTTCCCCAGGAATTTCCACCAATTCACGAATCAGGCGGCGCAACAAATCATTGCGTAGGGAAATGTCCTGTGCAGAATGTTTAATAACTTCTTCACGTTTCAGGTTGATCACATTCAATGCTTCATCATTGATGAACAGGATTTCCATATCATTATTTAAACCGATAATAGGCTCGTTGATACTGTTGATGATAGTCTCCATATATTTTTTAGATGCCATCATATCGGATAAAGTACTTGCATGATAATCTTCCAGGCGTTTGGCCATGCGGTTGAAATTTTTAGATACTTCTGAAAATTCTTCACTGCTGTTCAATTTCAAACGTTTCTCATAATTATGGTTTGCAATTTCCTGTATAGCGTTGGTCAGTTCTTTAATAGGATTATCAATCGATGCGGGAAGGCGCAACCACATACCAATACCAATACATATACATGCGGCACCAACAACATATATCCACAATAAAGCCCGCTGTAATCCGGGACCTGCTGCCGGACTGTCAGGCTCCGTGGCCGTGAGTATTTGCAAATTCACAACAGAAAGTACAACCAATAGTACAATCATTGCCACCAATATCCCTATGGCAAGGGTTAGTTTCGACTTTATATTCATAACTTTTATTTTTTATGCAAGTATAATCAAATCTATGTCCATTTCAGCTAAAGAGTTTAGAAATTTTCGATATTTGGAAAGACTCAATAATGCACCGGGCATTTTGAAAGCAGGATGCCCCATACAGACAGTTGTAATTCCACGTTGACGACAAGTTTTAATTATTTCTCCCAGAATATCGGAAGATGAAACTTGGATAACTTCACCGCCCAACTCGGTAACCAGTTTAAAATGGTTAAGTAAATGCCGCTGTGTTGCCAATGGAATACGCTCCGTACTTTCGGCAGGCGTTTGTACATAAAGGGCAAAAAAGACCGTATTGTACCGGGAAGCAAGCCGTGCCGCTTTACGGATGATATGTCGGGGAGTCCGTTCATTACTGCTGATACATGCCAAAAACTTCTCGTGCCGGATACCCTTTTCGCCTGTAACAATTTCATTTTCAACTTTCTTCTCGACTCGAAAGGCCACTTCTTTTAGTGCCAGTTCACGTAACTGAAGAATATTCTCTGTCTTAAAAAAGTTATTCAGTGCCAACTGAATCTTTTCAAGGCGATAGATTTTCCCGGCTTTCAACCGGTTTATCAGTTCTTCGGCGGTAAGGTCTATATTTACCACTTCATCCGCATCCTGCAACACCTTATCCGGAATCCGTTCTTTAACCTCTATACCTGCTATACCTTTTACGTCCTCATTCAAACTTTCTATATGCTGGATATTAACTGCAGAAATTACGTTTATACCGGCATCCAACAATTCCATTACATCTTGCCAACGTTTCTCATTCCGGCTGCCCTCGATGTTGGTATGTGCCAATTCATCTACTATAACCAGTTCGGGATGTAACTGAAGAATGGCATCAAGATCCATTTCTTCCACTTCCTTACCTTTGTAAAATATCTTTTTCCGAGAGATAACAGGCAATCCTTCCAACATAGCAACGGTTCCTGCACGTCCGTGCGTTTCAATATAACCTATCTGTACATCTACACCGTTCTCCAACATTTCGTGAGCTTCTTGCAGCATACGATAACTTTTCCCTACACCGGCTATCATTCCGATATAGATTTTAAACTTTCCACGCCGTGAACGTTTAATCAAATCTAAAAAATGCTGTACACTTTCTTCTCTGTCTTCCATTTGTTATTTTATCATATTGGCAATATAACAATTTTCCGCATATTTAATATCAGTCCTTTTATAACAGACAAAGAATATACCAATAAAACAAACGACTTAACTACAATGCCATAAGCGTGTCATCAAAAACTAAAGCTTACCAAAATGAAAAGGGAACTCTTTCAAAATGAAACACTCTGTCTTTTCATCATTTATATCATTCATTTCTAGAATTCTTCAAAAAAAAACAGGAGGGCTATGGTTAATACCAATGGATTAATGTACCTTTGCCAGCATAATCAATAAAACCACCTACAAGAGCAAATATTAGGATGCAGGGTATAAAACAAAAAACTTATGATATGAACACAGACGATAGAAAATGGGAGATTATTGAAAGTGAATATCTTATCCGCCGCCCTTGGCTGACCGCACGCCGTGACCGGGTTAAACTACCTACAGGAGTTGAAATTCCTGAATATTATATTTTGGAATATCCTGATTGGGTAAATGTAATCGCTATCACCAAAGAGGGTAAATTCGTATTAGTACGCCAATACCGTCATGGGATAAAAGAAACGCGTTATGAAATTTGTGCCGGAGTTTGTGAAACCGGAGAAGAACCTTTGCTTTCTGCCCAACGAGAATTGTACGAAGAAACAGGGTATGGTAATGGAAATTGGACCAAACTTATGACCGTCTCAGCAAATACCAGCACCATGACAAATATCACTCATTGTTATCTGGCTACGGAGGTAGAACAAATCTCCACCCAGCATTTGGAAGAAACTGAAGATCTGACAGTGCATTTGCTGAGTGAAGAAGAAGTAAAAGCGTTGTTATTGAATGATGAAGTAAAACAATCATTGATGGCAGCGCCGCTTTGGAAGTATTTTGCTTTATATTCTCGTTTATAATAAAAACTTTTAGGGAGACTGAAAAAGCTCCCTAAAAGTAAGTTGAATCATTTATTCTATTAAACCGAGTTAGTCACTTTTTATACTTCTTTGTATCGTCATTCGCTCATCTTTTTAGTGAAAATCCTTTTTTGCAGATAAAGAATGCATAGCCATAATATGCTTTATACCTATTATATAGCTCAGCCTCATGATGATTGGATGTTATCAATTCTTTTACGATTCTGCTTCCTGCATGTTTTCTTCTGAATATTTCCTCGGCTTTAGCTTGAGGAGCAAAATAATGTTCTATCCAGCAATTCTCCGGAAGAATGAATGTCGCAACCGGAATATATCCTGCTTTTTGTATCTGGGCTACTTTGTTGGGAACCGTATCTATTTCCGTATAAGCACTCATCCAGAAATCATGAATTTCTGCCGGGCGTTGATCGGTAAACCAGACACTTTCAGAAACGGCAAGGTATCCTCCCGGTTTCAAATAGTTACGCCACTCCTTCAAGCCTCGTTCAAAGCCAATATTATAAATGGCTCCTTCCGACCAGATCAAGTCCAAAGAGTCCTTTTCAAAAGAAAGGTCATCCATCGAACCGACTATGCCTTTCACCCTATTCTGGAGATTCAGTTTCTCGGCATTCTTGTTGAAACGTTCAATGAATCCCGGGAAAAAGTCGATGCCTGTAATCTTCCCCGGCACATGTTGTGCCAAGATCATTGTCTGGCCCCCTGTTCCACAACCGAGATCAGCAATAAGGGATTTGTCGGTAAGATTATCTATAAAGCTTAATGCTTTAAGAGTTACTTCGGGACTTCCGGGTCCTTGTCGCTCCGTATTTAAGAAAAAATCACAAATCAAATTTACATCGAATCCTAGAATTGTATTGTTGTCATTATTCATTATCGTAATATATTAAACATACACTGAAAGCATAGCCATACTCCCTGTGTAATTAAAAAATAAAATTATAGTAATATGAAATTGCTCTCGAAAAAATATCCCGAGAATACACGAATAAACAATCTATTTATGAGAACAGATTGTTTACGATACCAAATCCGATATACGAGTTTTTAACATAGTGCAAAGATACACCTATTTCATTGAAAAACGATAGAAAACAATGTTTAAATTTAGGAGATATCTCAGTATTTGATCTTTTTCCACTCTTTTAAAAACTTATTTTGCGTTTCAAATAAATCATATCTTTTAGTAAAATCCCATTGTCAATAATGGGATGATCGTAGTTCTCCGTGAAAAAACCTTTTATACAATGAGAATATTCAAAGCCGCAACTTTTATAAAATGCAAGAACACCGGGAACGTCTCCTGTTCCCACTATCATCTGAGTATATTCTTTTGAATAATGGTTTATCAGGTAGTTTATTAGTTTTCTACCATATCCTTGTCGCTGGGCAATAGGGGTAACCGCTATATTCTTCAATTCACAAATTTCCGGACCTTCTTTTGTTACAACGCCCACGGCTTTTATCCCATTATCTTCCAATACAAACAAGTCACCACGCTCCAGATACCGGTCTATCATTGTTTCCTGTTCATCCCCAAGCAATAATAAGTCCAGATATTGCTTTTTATTTCTAGATATTTTAATGATGTGATAATCCATAATATTATATTTATAACATTCTTGTCTTTATAGATAGTGCAAAACAGCACTATTTTAACGATTCCCGGCATATCGGTAAACAGCAGCCGAAATATCAGAGATTATTTTAGCATTCGTTTCCATATTTTCTTTTGAGTCTTTGACAAATACAGCTACTACGTATCGGCTTCCATCAGGTAGAATTACAAAGCCAATGTCATTGATGCCAATGTATTCCCCCCGTTCATTCTTATCGGAAGTGCCTGTCTTATGTCCTATCTTGACTTCACTTTCGGGAAGGGGAGCAGGCAGTCTGTCTTTGCCTGTCCCACACTCTATCATAATATGTTTTAGAAAATCTGTATATTCATTTCTCATGAAATCTTGAGTCATAAAAAGTTCCAATAGATTGGCTGCTTCCATTGGTGTTGTCCAGTTTTTGTAACAATCATCCATGTCTTGATGCATCTCATCTTCGGTAGCAGTTATGGAAACATCGTTTATTCCCAATGAATGAATGTATTCATCCACCACGTTTACACCACCTATATAATCGAATAAGATATCACAGGCTACATTGTCACTTGACTGCATTGTATAAACTAAAAGTTCACTAATCGGAAGTTCCAAATTGCCTTGGGGATATTTATCACGCAAAGGGCTGTATGTATCCGGTTTGAAATATTTTTTATCAAGATATAGGGAAGTGGAAAGTGGAATATGCCGTTTTTGCAGGTAATCACATACAGCCAATGCCTGATGAAACTTATAAACGCTCATCATGGGATATTTTTCGGCATTATTTATGGCCAGCGTATCTTCTCCATCCAGTATCAAAGCCACTCCTATAGTTGCTTTCTTATCTTTAATAATATGTCGAATTTCTGTTTTTAATGTTTTCAATGAATCTTGGGATTTATTCTGAACACATCCGCCAGACAACACACACCATATACATATAATAATATATGGACATCCGTTTTTTACTAAAGACTGCAAGATTAACCTTGGGCTCCGTTTTTTTGTTATACGCATTTTCCTGATTTTAATTGTACGAAGATACTGGATTATCAGTCATTCTCCAATTTTTTCCTTATTTAAAGATTAGCCTTTTATCTTCTTCCGCAAATAACACAGCAGTATTTACCAGTGCCAGATGAGAATAAGCTTGTGGGAAATTACCCAATTGTTCTTTTGTTTCGAAATCAATATCTTCACTGAACAGGCCCAAATGGTTTGAATATTGCAAAATTTCATCGAACAGACAGCGTGTTTCGTCTTTTTCCCCGATGACATAAAGTGCACGGATCAGCCAAAAAGTACAGATGGTAAAGGCCGAAGAAGGACAGCCAAAATCATCATGAGTATTATAGCGGTACATCAATCCTTTGTGTAACAAGGATTTCTTGACGGCTTTCACTGTTTTATGATAACGAATATCATCAGCATCTATAAATCCATAAGGTTCCATTAACAGTAAAGAAGAGTCCAAATCCAGATTGCCGTATGCTTGTGAAAAACTTTGTATTTCTTCCTTCCATCCGTTTTTCATAACATCCACTTTAATTGCATCCGCTTCTTCTTCCCAACGTCGGCTATTCTCATATTTATTCAGAATACGTATAGAAAACGGAGAAGTAGTAGAATATGATAAAATCAATATTTCGCCCACTATCGGAAGAGAGGACGGAACTTTTGGCTTTGGATTTTTTGAGTATGACACAGATCTTTCCTTATTTATTGAAAATGCAGAAAAAGAAATACATAGAGTAAAAAACAGTACCGGACTTTCTTTTTCCAAGGACACAGCAAGAGCAGATGTCATCCGTTATTCGGCTCTGCCTTGGTTTGCCTTTTCCGAGATGAAACATGCCGGTTCAATTCAAACAGGAGATTCTATACCCAAAATTTCCACAGGTAAGCTGATACAAGAAAAAAAGAAACTTTTGCTCCCTATATCCATCAGTGTCCACCATGGCTTGGTGGATGGACGAAATGTTGCCGAATTTATACAGAACGTAAAAGACGGACAAAACAATACATTATGATATGATTGCTCCCTCTTCCTATTCTAATAATAAAACATGAAAAATAAAATAGAATTTATCGCTTTTGATGCCGATGACACTCTTTGGGAAAATGAACTTTATTTTCAAGAGTTGGAACACAAATTTTGCCATCTTCTGAGGAAATATTCACCAGCTCCTTCCGTATCAGAAGAATTGTTCAAGACAGAAATAAAAAATCTGCATATCTATGGTTATGGACTGAAAGGAATGCTGCTTTGCATGATTGAAACCATTTGCAAAGTTACTAATGGAGAAGGAGACCTCAATCTCGTAAAAGAAATCCTCCGATCAGGTCAGGAACTTCTGCAAAGATCAATCACATTATTGGACGGTGTGCAAGAAGTCATATCAGCCTTGCACGAAAATTATAAATTAGTATTGGCCACCAAAGGTGATTTGTTCGATCAAAAAAGAAAGATTTCTGCGTCCGGACTACAAGAATACTTTTGCCACATAGAAATAATGAGCGACAAGAAAAATGCGGATTATAAAAGATTGCTTGATAATTTAGGGTGTAAGGCAGAAAATTTACTGATGATAGGTAACTCGATAAAGTCGGATATTATTCCCATATTGGAACTCGGAGGTTATGCAGCCTATGTACCTCATCATGTCACTTGGGCACACGAACAATATGAAGGAGAAGTAACGCACTCCCACTTTATTAAGTTGAATAACATTAAAGAGATACAAAACTATCTTTAGTTTTTGCCATATTCCATTCTCCACGTGGTAACTCTTTGAACAAAAATACCACGTCCGGCAAGAATCAAAAAAATAAGTCATTCTATACAACAAAAAGGAGAAATGCTTTGCATTTCTCCTTTTCATCAAAAAAATCACACATTTAAAACCCAATACTTAATCCGGCTATCAGATAAGTTTTGTCAAATGAGGGCGAAACAATAGCCTGTACAAACAAAGGCAAAGAAAAATGATCTGTAATATTAATGTTCTTGGAAGCTTTTAAAGCAATATCTGTAAAAGCAGCACCATCAGCATCATACATTCCTTTCCAAGGAGTGAAACCAACGGAAGGAGTGAGCGTAATTTCTGCCGGGCAAGCAATATTATAAGAAGCATTGATATAAGTGGAATAAGCACGATCACCGTCTTTGTTATCGTCTCCTCCCGCAAACATGGTAGACCAGCTCAAGGTCAGAGGAAAGTTCTCGCCGAAATTATAAGCTAATGTTCCTTCAAAATGATGATCATGTTTATAATCCCCGTAGGGCATGGTGATGCCATTCCACCAATAGTCGGTCACTGTAATACCTAAACCGCCAATGGTATAACTCAAATTGATGTCAAACTCTTGTGCACCGTCTGTCTTGGTCAGGCTCTGACTCCCCCAAGCAGACAAAGAAAGATTGCCGTAAGATAATCCTAATGTAGGCTGTACTGAAAATCCTGAATTCTGGTAAGCGCCACGCCAAATGTAATCACTTACAAAATCTGCCTTAGCCGTTACGTTAAATTCTTGTGCTTTTATCACTCCAGGCAACAGTAAAGCCAGCACCAATACCACTTTTTTCAAATTCTTTTTCATCTTAAAAAATTAAACTAATTAATACTCGTGTTTTACATATTTCTACTATTTCCTTCTTATTGTCTGAAAGGAAATATCCATTTTGAGTTTTTCTGAATCAAGATGCATCATTCAATGGGTGATGCACGTCAAAGATCAAGAATCCATGTTATCAAAGCAAAGAACAATACAATGATAGCCACAGCTTCTAGAGCCGACAGGCTCTCGGTATCCAGAGGGAACTTCTCTTTTTCATGACGCACATCTTCCTAATTTAATGACTATATATTTTTTATTATTTTGCCTTTTCTAAAGCAGTATTCAGTTTCAACACATTCACCTTCTCTGTACCGAACATGCCCATAAACGGTTTTTCCACAGCTTTATCTACAATAGCTTTTACAGTTTCCTCACTCATTCCGCGAGCTTTAGCCACACGTTGTACCTGCACGTATGCGCAGGCCGGAGTGATGTCAGGATCCAGTCCGGAACCGCTGGCTGTTACCATCTCGGCAGGTACTTCCTTACGGCTCAAGTAAGGATGATGCTTTAAAAATGTATCAATCCGCGCTTCTACTTCAGCCAGATACTCCTCATTGGTAGGACCTTTATTGCTACCGGCCGAATTAGCCGCATCATAACCTTCACCAGCACATGAAGGACGTCCCCAGAAATAGATATCTTCTGTAAATAATTGTCCCACATTGGCTGCACCTACCACATTTTCATTAAGTTTCACAACCTCGGCATTGCCGGAATTAGGTCCGGCAAATTGAGCGAAAATCCATAAGATTAGTATATAGCATACTGAGAAAAACACAAAAAAGACTAAGGTAAGTCTGAATGACTTTATAAAATTTTTCATTGTTATTTATTTGTTAAAAGAATAATCCTACTACTAAATCTATTAATTTAATACCCACAAAAGGAGCAATAACACCACCTATGCCATATATCAAAAGATTACGACGAAGCAAGGCGGAAGCTCCTATCGGTTTGTACTGAACTCCTTTCAATGCCAGCGGAATCAGAATAGGAATAATGATGGCATTGAATATAACTGCAGACAAGATAGCACTCTCAGGGCTATGCAACCCCATAAGATTCAATGCAGCCAGTTCTGGAATGGAAAGCATGAACAATGCAGGAACAATGGCAAAATATTTGGCCACATCATTGGCTATGGAGAAAGTGGTCAGTGTACCACGTGTCATCAGCAATTGTTTGCCTATCTCAACAATCTCTATCAGCTTGGTAGGATCATTATCCAAATCCACCATATTTCCTGCTTCCTTTGCAGCCTGTGTACCGCTATTCATGGCAACCCCCACATTAGCTTGGGCAAGGGCAGGAGCATCATTTGTTCCGTCACCCATCATGGCAACCAGTTTGCCAGCAGCCTGCTCTTTCTTGATATATTCCATCTTATCCTCCGGTTTAGCTTCGGCTATGAAGTCGTCTACTCCGGCTTTCTCTGCAATATATTTGGCGGTCAATGGGTTATCTCCCGTCACCATGACTGTTTTTACCCCCATCTTGCGTAAACGTTCAAAACGTTCCTGAATACCCGGTTTTATGATATCCTGCAATTCTATTACTCCGGCAATTTTCTTATTGACACTTACCACCAATGGAGTACCTCCATTACTTGTAATGGTTTGAATGATGTCTTCCGTTTCTTTTGGGAAAGGGTTTCCGGCAGACAAAGCTATCTTGCGGATCGCATCAAATGCACCTTTACGGATTTCTGTTCCATCCTTCAAGTTAATACCCGAACATTTGGTTTCGGCGGTAAATTTTATCATACGGGCACCATCGGTATTCAAATTACGCATCCGTAAACCCGATTCACGTCCCAGTTCAATAATAGATTTGCCTTCCGGAGTATCATCAGATACAGATGAGAGCAGGCAGGCCTCGATGAAAGTATGTTCATCCATTCCCTGAGCCGGATAAAAACGGGTAGCTTTACGGTTTCCTATAGTTATTGTTCCTGTTTTATCAAGAAGCAACGTATCTATATCTCCGGCAGTTTCCACTGCTTTACCCGATTTGGTTATGACATTGGCACGCAAAGCACGATCCATCCCGGCGATACCGATAGCCGAAAGCAATCCTCCGATAGTGGTAGGAATGAGGCAGACAAACAAGGACAGAAAAGAAGCAATGGAAATGACAGTTCCCGTATAATCGGCAAACGGTTTAAGGGTGATACACACAATGACAAAGACCAATGTAAATGCTGCTAACAGGATAGTCAATGCAATTTCATTCGGTGTTTTCTGGCGGGATGCGCCTTCCACCAATGCAATCATCTTATCCAGGAAACTTTCACCCGGCTGGGTGCTTACCATTACTTTTATCTGATCGGACAATACTTTTGTACCTCCTGTTACTGAGCTCTTGTCACCGCCTGCTTCACGGATTACAGGAGCGGATTCGCCTGTGATGGCACTTTCGTCAATAGATGCCAGTCCTTCGATGATCTCGCCATCGGCAGGAATTACATCTCCTGCCTCACATACAAAAATGTCACCTTTCTTTAACAGGGAACTACTGACAGTTTTCAAAGTCCCATTCACAATCAATTTGGCAGGGGTTTCCTCACGAGTCTTCCTCAGGCTATCGGCTTGTGCTTTTCCGCGCGCTTCGGCAATAGCTTCAGCAAAATTAGCAAATAACAAGGTGATGAACAGGATTACGAAAACCCATAAATTATAAATAAATGAGCCTTGTGAATCATTAAGGATAGAGTAGAGCATCACCAAGAACATAATAGCTGTACAAACCTCTACCGTGAACATAATCGGATTCTTAATCATCACTCGCGGATTCAACTTCACGAATGATTGTTTTATGCTGTCAATGACTTGCTCCTTCTGAAATAAAGAAGCTGATTTATTATCTTTCATATCTTCTATTAATATCGTTGTCTGTTATCAGAATTATAAACTCAAGTGCTCGGCAATAGTGCTTAATGCATGTACCGGGAAGAATGATAGTGCGGCAACAATAAAAATAACCGCAAATGTCATCACACCGAATGTCACTGTATCGGTTTGCAATGTGCCGGCGCTTTCGGGAATAAATTTTTTCTTAGCCAGAATACCTGCTATGGCCACTTGACCTACAATCGGGACAAAACGTCCTAATATCAGCACAATACCACAAGAGTAGTTCCAAAACCATGTGTTATCACCCAGTCCTTCAAAACCGGAACCATTATTGGCGGCACACGAGGTGTATTCATAAAGCATTTCGCTCAGACCATGATATCCGGGATTATTCAGCCAGCCACCTTCACTTTCCACAAATGCAGGCGCATGAACAAACAGATAAGCAGCCAATGCCGTACCAACTAAAATGATAAACGGATGAAGTAGTGCCACAATGGAAGCAATCTTCATTTCACGTGCTTCTACTTTATGACCAAGGAACTCCGGTGTACGGCCTACCATCAACCCACTGATGAACACGGCGATAATAATAAATGTAAAGTAGTTCATCCATCCCACACCTACACCGCCAAACCATGTGTTGATCTGCATGTTCAGCATTTCCATCATACCCGAAAGCGGCATTGTTGAATCGTGCATACCATTGACAGAACCATTGGAAGTAACCGTAGTAGTAATACTCCACAAAGCAGTGGCAGCCGAGCCCAAACGTATTTCTTTACCTTCCATCGCGCCATTATCCTGCGCTATCCCCATTTCATCAATACGTGGATTACCACCCATCTCCTGACTCACATTGATACAAACTCCTACCAGATAAGCAAACAGCATGACACCATATATACTATAACCCAATTTCTTACGTTTCAGATAGAAACCGAATGCAAATGCCATCGCCATAGGTATGATAAGGATAGACCAACATTCCACCATATTGGCAAAATAGGTAGGGTTCTCCAATGGATGAGAAGAGTTGACACCAAAATAACCACCACCATTAGTACCCAATTGTTTGATAGGGACAATAGCCGCCGTAGGGCCTTGTGATACATATTGTGTAGCTCCTTCCATGGTGGTCACCTTCATTTTTCCGTCAAAGCCCATCGGAGTTCCTTGCACAATCAGGATAAAGCCTACGACCAATGAAAGAGGCAACAGGACACGGGTACAACTTAATACCAAATAGTTCCAGAAATTGCCAATAGTCTGAGTAGTCTTTGCAGCCAGCGCTTTCATTATACCTGCCATGGCAGCCATACCGGTAGCGGCAGTAATAAACTGAAAGAGCATGATGACGAATAACTGAGTAAAATAAGTCAGCCCACTTTCACCGCTATAATGTTGCAAGTTACAGTTCACCATGAAACTGATACAAGTATTGAATGCCTGATGCGCAGTCTGACCGACATTTCCATCCGGGTTAAGCGGCAGCACACCTTGTGTAACCAACAGTACCATCCCCCAAAGGAACCAAAATAGATTTACCACCAGCAAGGCTCTCAAAAACTGTTTCCAGTTCATCTCCTCATTGGGATTGATGCCACTCAGTTTGAACATAACCCGTTCAACGGGCTTCATAAAATCCGACCAAGTCTTTTCACCTTTATAAACTTTAGCGATATATTTGCCCAAAGGATAGCTGAGCACTACCATTAAGACAATTTGCGCTATAACACCTAAAACTTCAGTATTCATAACTCTTTATTTCTTAACTTACTTTTTTAAAACTTCTCCGGCTTGATGAGAACATACATCATATAGCCGAACATAATCAAACTAACTACAAATAATGCTGTGTACATAACTTGTTTCTCCTTTCTTTTTTTAGATCTTCTCGAACCAGTCTATGCATTTAAAGAAAAGCCAAAAGCAAGCTATGCCGCTCAAGGTACAAACTACAAATCCGATTGAAAATAAATCCATAATTCCTTTTTTTAATTAATACTATTGTTAACTGCTACACTATATGCCAATAGTGTGCCACGCTGAATGAAAAGATGTAAATGATTGATTTATAAAGTGATATGCCGTTTATAGGGAAAGGAGTGGGGAAAGAAGATCTTTCCAAAATGGAAAGGGAAGAATATCAAAACAGAAAAATCATTGATTTATTTTCCGCCGGGCTGCATAATTCCCCAATTAATTGTATAGCTTTGTATAGAGGTTTTAATACAGAAAAACAGAAAGGGAAAATGAAGAAAATAAATGTTATCGTAGCCGATATTACTACTTTAAAAGTAGACGCTATTGTAAATGCAGCCAACAGTTCGTTGCTGGGTGGCGGTGGTGTAGATGGAGCTATCCATCGGGCTGCAGGTCCGGCATTGTTAGCGGAATGCAAAACTTTGGGCGGTTGTCCGACGGGTGAAAGCAAGATAACCGATGCATACAACCTGCCATGCAGGAAAGTGATTCATACCGTAGGACCCGTATGGCATGGGGGAACTCATGGAGAAGCCGAAAAACTTGCATCATGCTATCATACCAGTTTTATACTAGCGAGAGAGAACGGCATCCAAAGCATTGCATTCCCCTGTATCAGTACCGGTGTATATCATTATCCCAAGGAAGAAGCAGCACGTATCGCATTGAACGCCATCGGAGAAGAGATGACACATGGCTATGAAGGAGAAGTGATTGTATGTTGTTTCTCGGAAGAAGATGCTGAAGTATATCGAGAGTTCCTGTCTTGCTGAGGAAAGTCACAGGATCTTTCTAAAATCCGTACTATGTTGATTCTGTTGCCATCTTTGCTGAAACCGTGACGGATATTCTTCCTTATGGTTAAGCCCATTCTTACGGTTACATACTATAGTCGCCGGCATCGCTCCGTACAGTCCATCGGAAGAAACTGTAACAGCAAACCATAAGACTGGGCTTAACCATAAGGAGAAAACGGCTTAATCAATGGTACTCAACAACTAAATACCGTATTCCTCTATCTTTCTATATAAAGTGGTCAAACCTATTTTCAATAAACGTGAAGCCTCAGTCTTGTTTCCTTTAGTATGTTGCAGAACTTTAGCAATATGACGTTTTTCCATAGCGGCCAGTTCAAACTCCGAATAATTCTTGCCGGAATAATCTTCCTGTCGGGTATTCTGTATTTCAATAGGAAGATCTTGTAAGGTGAGCTGTTTGTCGCAGATAATCATACTGCGTTCTATCACGTTTCGCAATTCACGGATATTTCCTCTCCAGTCGGCAGCTTTCAAGGCTGTCAAGAATTCCGGAGTCATTCCTTCCACTTGTTTCCCCAGTTTCTTTGAAAAAAGTTGGATAAAGGTTTCCGCTAAAAGTCCGATGTCTTCTTTGCGCTCACGAAGAGGAGGGAGGTGTATTTGAAAAACAGAAAGACGATAATAAAGATCTTCACGGAAATTACCTTGTTCTATTTCTTTTTTCAGATCCCGGTTGGTAGCGGAGATAATGCGGACATTCACTTTCGTTGGTTTCGTGTCGCCTATCTTGATATATTCTCCCGCTTCGAGTACACGAAGCAATTTGGCTTGCAGCTCGAAAGCCATTTCACCGATTTCATCCAGAAAGATGGTTCCGTTATCGGCCGTTTCGAACAGCCCCTTCTTATCTTTCATCGCTCCGGTAAACGAACCGGCTTTATGACCGAATATCTCGCTTTCAAGCAGATCTCTGCTAAAGGCGGCACAGTTTACGGCCACAAAAGCATTCTCTTTGCGAAGACTGTTGCGGTGGATAGCTTGTGCAAAGACCTCTTTCCCCGTACCTGTTTCTCCAGTTAGCAAGACTGTGACATCCGTTGCCGAAACCTTTCGGGCTAATGTTACGGCTTGCTGCATACCCGCCGATTTTCCTTTTATAGCGTCAAAAGATATACGTTGGGGCTCCTCTGTTCTCACTTTATCCCCTATATTCTTTTTGGCTTGGGTCATAGCCCGGCTGATTAACGGAATAATCTTATTGTTGTCATCTCCTTTAGTGATATAATCAAAGGCTCCATTCTTGATTGCCTGCACACCATCCGGAATATTACCGTGGGCGGTCAATAGTATCACCTCCAATTCTGGATAGAGTTTTTTGATGGTTGTAACCATATCCACTCCATTGCCGTCCGGCAGAAATACATCACACAACACCACTTGGGGATTATGCAACTTCAGTTGTTTCAACGTAGATTGGCAGTGGCTGCCTGAAATACTTCATAGCCTTCCAATTCCATCATACGCGAAAGAAGTTTGCGTATTTGCGGTTCATCATCAATGATTAAAATACTATCCATAGATTCATTCTGTTTTGCTTGGCAAACTTACTATAAAATCTTGGATTTTTATGTAAGTTTGCAGCATAATAAAACATCTGTAAAAAAATGAATGCAATCAAATCAAAGTTTCTCTATCACTTGATAGCCATGATCACTGTAGCTATCTGGGGCATCACTTTTGTTTCTACTAAAATTCTAATCCAACATGGATTAAGCCCTTCCGAAATATTCTTTTATCGTTTCACTCTGGCCTATCTCTGCATGTGGTGCATTTCTTATAAGAAACTATTTGCCAATAGAATAAAAGATGAATTGTTACTTTTATCGGCCGGATTATGCGGAGGAACGATTTATTTCATTACCGAAAACACAGCTCTCGGCATCACATTGGCTTCCAATGTGTCTCTGATAGTATGCACATCACCCATCCTGACCACACTGCTTTCTTATTTGTTCAGAAGAAAAGAGCCTTTCACCCGTCATCTTGTTTACGGATCGATCATGGCCTTGACAGGAGTGGGGTTGGTTGTTTTCAACGGCAGTTTCATTCTGAAGATTAATCCTTTGGGAGATGTCCTTTCACTGAACTCAGCATTGATGTGGGCATTTTACTGCCTTATTCTCAAGCAATTGGACAGCCATTATTCTGTCATATTCATTACCCGAAAAGTATTCTTCTACGGAGTACTGACCATTCTGCCCATGTTTCTGTTCCGCCCGTTTAATTGGGTAAATGACTTGATGATGCAACCCGCCGTATTCGGAAATCTTCTCTTTTTAGGAATTATAGCCTCCATGCTTTGTTTCATAGCTTGGAATGCCTGCGTCAAGGAGCTGGGAGCCGTAAAAAGTACCAACTATATTTATATCATCCCCTTGGTGACCCTTCTTACTTCAGCCATCATCATTGATGAGAAGATAACCTGGATAGCCCTTGCCGGCTGTATTCTAATCTTGTGTGGCGTATATTTGGCAGAACGGAAAACAAATCCTACATTTGAGGTGGAATATTAAAACCTTTTAATGATGAACGAGATAGATAAAATGCGTAGCAGCCAGCTGGCCGATATGGAAAAACCGGAAATACAGGCCAGTTTCATACATGCCAAAAAACTAGTGGCCAAATTGCGGATGATGAGTACATACGATGATGGTTTCAGGGAAGTGCTGGAAGACCTGGTGCCGGGCATCCCTTCCACTTCTGTCATCTGTCCGCCGTTTTACTGTGATCATGGACATGGCATCCGCTTAGGAGAGCATGTCTTTGTGAATGCCAACTGTACATTTTTAGACGGTGGATATATCACCATAGGAGCACATACATTGATAGGACCCAATGTACAAATCTACACCCCGCATCATCCGACGGATTACATAGATCGGCGCGAGCCAAAAGAGTATGCATATCCTGTAACGATCGGAGAAGATTGCTGGATAGGAGGAGGGGTTATTTTTTGTCCCGGAGTAAAAATAGGGCACCGCTGTATTATCGGGGCTGGAAGTGTCGTAACCAAAAATATTCCCGATAATTCCGTTGCTGTGGGCAACCCAGCCAAAGTGATCAGAAAGATTGATTAAGAAGAAAACAGATAATTATGAAAGTTTTGACTTCACATAATTATCTGTTTCTCAAATTCAGCCGATATAAACATTGACACTTAGAAACAAACAATCGTCTCCGCCAGAACACTCAAAGTCTATTTTATTCTCTCTGGCCAGCCAACCTATAGCAGCATTCAAATCTCTGTCCGACAGTTCTGATGCTATTTTTAAATCACAATAACTCCACCGCTTATTGTCATTCAGCAGTTGCCATACTTTTCCTGCATTTACTCCAATCTGATGTTTATCCATTTTGATGCTCAATTAAAAAGGTTAATAATAGAATGGTTAGTTTCTAGGTGGTAAATATAGCTTTTTATTAGAATAAAGAAAACTTTCCTGTGTAAAATTCATGTAAAGGACATAGTTATTTAACATTTGTTTCTGTCAAATTTCATGTAAATTCTCTTTTTATGAAGATATTTATTGCCGGACGAGCTATTTTTACAAATATTTCCTCTAACTTTGTAAGTTGATTAATCCTTTGATATGAAAAGAAATAAAAAGAACTGGAGAGTGTCCAAAGGTGTGGAGCTCACAGAATTAGATAAAAAGGTACTCTATTATCAAGATAGAGGTCATTTGGTGCCTTCACGTGAGCTGATCAAGACATCGGAGCAAATTGAAGGAATACGCCGTAGCGGTATTATTAATACCGGAGTGCTAGACCTTGTAGAACGAGAGATCCATGCCGGCATGAGCACCTTGGAGATAGACAAACTGGTTTATGAATATACGAAAGATCATGGCGGCATTCCTGCAACCTTAGGCTATGAAGGCTTTCCAAAAAGTTGCTGCACCTCTATCAATGAGGTTGTCTGTCACGGTATTCCTAATGAATTCGACATTCTGGAAGAAGGAGATATTATTAATGTGGATTGTACTACCATCCTTGACGGTTACTACGCGGATGCATCACGTATGTTTACCATTGGGAAAACCACACCTCAGAAAGAGAAGCTGGTACGAGTGGCCAAAGAATGTTTGGAGATAGGCATGGAAGCCGCAAGACCATTTGGCTTTGTGGGAGATATAGGACATGCCATTGAAAAGCATGCTAAGAAAAACGGATTCTCAGTAGTGCGCGATCTCTGCGGCCACGGAGTAGGGATAGAGTTCCATGAAGAACCGGATGTAGAACATTTCGGGAAAAAAGGAACGGGTATGCTATTGGTTCCGGGAATGGTTTTCACGATTGAACCAATGATCAATATGGGAACATGGGAGGTTTTCATTGACGAGGAAGATGGCTGGACTGTAGTTACCGAAGATGAACTGCCGTCTGCACAGTGGGAGCATACCTTTGTCATGACAGATAATGGACTTGAAATTCTGACACATTAATATATATATAATAAGGTATAGAAATATGGATACAATTATATTAGGTATAGAATCTTCCTGTGACGACACGTCAGCCGCAGTAATCAAGAATGGCGTATTGCTGTCCAATGTAGTGTCCAGCCAAGCTGTTCACGAAGCTTACGGAGGGGTGGTTCCTGAACTGGCCTCACGTGCCCATCAACAAAACATTGTACCGGTGGTGCACGAAGCCTTAAAAAGGGCAGGAGTAGCCAAGGAGCAACTAAGCGCTGTTGCATTCACCCGAGGACCCGGCTTGATGGGATCATTACTGGTCGGAGTATCTTTTGCGAAAGGCTTCGCACGTTCTTTGAATATACCAATGATTGATGTTAACCATCTGCAAGCCCATGTGTTAGCCCATTTCATTAAAGAATCGGAAGAAGACAACAACCAGCCTAAATTCCCTTTCTTGTGTCTGCTGGTGTCAGGAGGAAACTCACAGATAATATTAGTAAAGGCCTATAATGACATGGAAGTTTTGGGACAGACTATTGACGATGCGGCAGGAGAAGCTATCGACAAATGTTCTAAAGTAATGGGCTTAGGTTATCCCGGAGGGCCTATCATTGACAAACTGGCACGTCAGGGTAATCCAAATGCGTTTACTTTCAGTAAGCCACATATCCCGGACTATAATTATAGTTTCAGCGGATTAAAGACTTCTTTCCTATACTCATTGCGTGACTGGTTGAAAGAAGATCCCGATTTCATCGAACATCATAAAAACGACTTAGCCGCTTCATTAGAAGCGACTATTGTAAATATTTTGATGGACAAGCTAAGAAAAGCAGCCAAAAATCTCAAAATAAATGAAGTGGCAGTAGCCGGAGGAGTATCAGCCAATAACGGGCTTCGTAACTCATTCCGCGAACATGCCGGGAAATATGGCTGGAATATCTATATTCCGAAGTTCAGCTTTACTACAGATAATGCCGCAATGATCGCAATTACCGGTTATTACAAGTATCTGGACAATGATTTTTGCACTATAGACAAGCCCGCTTATTCACGGGTAACTATTTAATATTTAAAAACCGTTTTCAACATGTCAGTAGAAGGTAAATTTTTAAGTAAAGAGATTAACGATTTGTTTTGGAGAGAAGGCCTGACACTCGTTACTGCCGAGAGTTGCACGGCAGGAAGTGTGTCGGCTGCTATTACAGCCGTCGCCGGAAGTTCACACTTCTTTAAAGGTGGAATTATCGCCTATTCCAACGAAATAAAAGAAAATTTGTTGGGGGTAAATCATGAGACCTTAGAAACATACGGAGCTGTAAGCGAAGAAACCGTCGTCGAAATGGTAAAAGGGGCGATGAAATCGATGAATTCTGATTGCGCTGTAGCAACCTCAGGCATTGCAGGACCCACAGGAGGTACTCCCGACAAACCGGTAGGTACTATTTGGATTGCTGCCGGATGTAAAAACAAAGTGATCACACTGAAATTGGAAGGTGACGAAGGAAGAAACAAAAATATAGCTAATGCAACCCAAAACGCACTGCAATTGCTCCGAAAGTTGTTCCAAAACGAAGAAAATGAGCGGTGATTGCAGAATTATTTGCAAAAACTCTTGTTTTATACAAATAAAAGTGCTTATTTTGCACTCCGTTTGAAATAAGTATTGAAAAAAACTATAAAAATAAGATAGCAATGTCGAAGATTTGTCAAATTACCGGAAAGAAAGCCATGATTGGCAACAATGTTTCACACTCTAAGAGAAGAACCAAAAGAACTTTTGATGTGAACTTGTTTACTAAGAAATTCTACTATGTAGAACAAGATTGCTGGATTAGCCTGAATATCTGTGCTAACGGCTTACGTGTGATTAATAAAAAAGGCCTGGATGCAGCGCTGAACGAAGCGGTAACCAAAGGCTATTGTGATTGGAAAAGCATCAAAATTATTGGTTAATTAAAAAGGGAGAGATAGACTATGGCAAAGAAGGCTAAAGGTAATAGAGTACAGGTAATCCTTGAATGCACAGAAATGAAGGATAGTGGTATGCCGGGAACTTCTCGTTACATTACAACAAAAAACAGAAAAAATACCACTGAAAGATTGGAACTTAAGAAGTACAATCCGATTTTGAAAAGAGTAACAGTTCACAAAGAAATTAAATAATTATAACCCATGGCAAAGAAAACAGTCGCAACCCTTCAGACAGGTAAAGAAGGACGTTCTTATACTAAGGTTATCAAGATGGTTAAATCTCCGAAAACAGGAGCTTACGTCTTCGATGAGCAAATGGTACCTAACGAAAAAGTTCAAGACTTTTTCAAGAAATAATTTAGTCGGAAGACTAATGGAAAGTTCCTTTCATATATTATGGAAGGAACTTTTTTTATACCGGAATGTTGTATCATAATACATTATAACCAATCATTGTGACACTTTTTTTTGTCCGTGTAAGAGATTAGTTATATCTTTGTGGCATAAACAGATAAATCAGACTCCAATATGGGATTTTTTAATTTTTTCTCGAAAGAAAAGAAGGAAACTTTAGACAAAGGATTGTCCAAAACCAAAGAAAGTGTGTTTAGTAAGATTGCCCGTGCCGTAGCTGGTAAATCGAAAGTAGACGATGAAGTATTGGATAATCTGGAGGAAGTGCTTATCACTTCGGATGTAGGCGTTGAAACAACTCTGAATATTATTAAACGCATTGAAGAAAGAGTTGCCAAAGATAAATATGTGAACACTCAGGAACTGAACAAAATTCTCCGTGAAGAGATAGCGGCGTTATTGACCGAAAATAACACGGTGGATTCGGATGATTTTACGGTTCCGGAAGGTAAGAAGCCATACGTTATCATGGTGGTAGGGGTAAACGGTGTGGGTAAAACTACAACCATTGGTAAATTGGCATATCAATTCAAGAAGGCAGGTAAATCCGTCTATTTGGGTGCGGCTGATACATTCCGTGCTGCAGCCGTAGAACAATTGGATATTTGGGGAGAAAGAGTGGGAGTACCTGTTATCAAACAGAAAATGGGATCAGACCCCGCATCTGTAGCTTTTGACACTCTAAGCTCCGCCGTTGCCAATAATGCAGATGTGGTAATCATTGATACCGCAGGCCGTCTTCACAATAAAGTAGGTTTGATGAACGAGCTTACTAAAATCAAGAATGTGATGAAGAAAGTTGTCCCTGACGCGCCTCACGAAGTATTGCTGGTTTTGGACGGTTCTACTGGTCAAAATGCATTTGAACAAGCCAAACAGTTTACTTTGGCTACAGAAGTTACCGCTATGGCTATTACCAAACTGGACGGAACAGCCAAGGGAGGCGTTGTAATTGGCATTTCGGATCAGTTCAAGATTCCTGTAAAATATATTGGACTGGGCGAAGGCATCGAAGATATGCAGGTATTCCGTAAAAAAGAATTTGTAGACTCACTATTTGGAGAGACTGAATAATAAATGAAACGTAACACAATAGATATCATCACCTTAGGGTGTTCCAAGAACTTAGTGGATTCAGAAAAGCTGATGCGTCAGCTAGAAGCAAACGGTTATAAAGTAACTCATGATTCCGATAAACCGCAAGGAGAGATTGCGGTTATCAATACGTGTGGTTTTATCGGTGATGCCAAAGAGGAATCGATCAATATGATATTGGAATTTTGTCAGGCCAAAGAGGAAGGAAAGCTCAAGAAACTATATGTGATGGGCTGTCTTTCAGAGAGATATCTAAAAGAATTGGCTTTAGAAATTCCTCAAGTAGATAAATTCTACGGCAAATTTAACTGGAACGAGTTACTAACAGATTTAGGCAAGGCATACAAGTCGGAATTTGCCATTGAACGGACATTAACCACTCCTCATCACTATGCTTATCTGAAAATATCAGAAGGCTGTGACCGTAAATGCTCTTATTGTGCTATTCCTATTATTACAGGACGCCACATCTCACGTCCGATGGAGGAGATTATTGACGAAGTGAAACTGCTTGTGTCCGAAGGGGTAAAGGAATTCCAAATTATTGCTCAGGAATTGACTTATTACGGTGTGGATATATATAAAAGTCAAAAATTGCCCGAACTCATCGAAAGAATCGCTAATGTTCCCGGAGTAGAATGGATACGTTTGCACTATGCATATCCGGCTCATTTTCCGGAAGATTTATTCCGTGTGATGCGCGAGCACGATAATGTATGCAAATATATGGATATCGCCCTGCAACACATCAGCGACAATATGCTGGATAAGATGCGCCGATACGTAAGTAAGGCGGAAACTTACGGATTAATCGAAAGATTCCGTCGGGAAGTACCTGGTATCCATTTACGTACAACATTAATGGTAGGACATCCCGGTGAAACAGAAGAAGATTTTGAAGAATTAAAAGAATTCGTCAAAAAAGTACGATTTGATCGGATGGGAGCCTTTGCCTACTCGGAAGAAGAAGGTACATTTGCAGCAAAAGAATACGAAGATTCCATTCCTCATGAGGTGAAACAACAACGTCTGGATGAATTAATGGCGCTTCAGCAAGAAATAGCAGGTGAATTGAACCAAACGAAAATAGGCAAAGAATTCAAAGTTATTATAGACCGAAAGGAAGGAGACTACTACATAGGCAGAACTCAGTTTGACTCTCCTGAGGTAGATCCTGAAGTCTTGATAAAAGCTGATGACGAGTTCTTAAAAATAGGTGAATTCTATAAAGTGAAAATTACAAATGCTGATGATTTCGATCTATACGCCAGCATTTTATAGGCTTTTTTCCATATAAAGTTTGGATAATGTTTGTTTTTTTACTAATATAGCACCTCAATTAACATTTTAAGCCTTGAATAACAAAGAATTTATATCTGAATTAGCACGTAAACTGGGATATACGAATAAAGATACATCACAATTAGTATCCTCAATCATTGGCGTTATGGCCCAGGAATTGCAAGATGGCAACAACATTGTAATCCAAGGGTTTGGCACGTTTGAGGTTAAGAAAAAGTTGGAAAGAATTTCTATTAACCCGGCTACCCAGCAACGTATGCTGATCCCCCCAAAATTGGTGCTGACTTACAAACCTAGTGTAACCTTAAAAGAAAAATTTAAATAATAGTCTTTGATATATTATCATGAGCGAGAAAGTAACCATACAAGATATCATCGAACTTTTGGCCGAGAAACACAGCATGACTAAAAAAGATGCTGAAATCTTTGTCAAAGGTATGTTTGAGTTAATAGAGGAAGCTCTAGCTACTGAAAAGTATGTAAAGGTAAAAGGACTAGGTACGTTTAAACTCACAGAGGTAGAGAGCCGTGAAAGCGTAAACGTAAATACGGGAGAACGGATTGAGATACAGGGACATACTAAAATCTCTTTTACCCCGGATTCCAGCATGAAAGATTTAATAAATAAACCATTCGCTCATTTTGAAACGGTTATATTGAATGAATGCACTAAATTGGAAGACACCGAGACTGAAATAGAAGGAGAGGAGGGAGATATATTTGATGAAAACATGTCTGAACAAACTGTTGTAACAGAAGAGGTTGAATCCGTAGAAATTGAAAAGGCAGAAGATTCACCAAATAAGAACCTCATCACCACTGCAGATGCTATTCCAGCTATTAAAGAAACAGTTATTGAAGAACCCGCATCTTCTGTTGAAATAGCAGAGGAGGAGGTACGAATCTTGAAACCGGAGATAGTTTCGGAAAAGATTGTCACTGAAGCAGAAAAGGAAGTTGTTGTTGAAACGACTGTCCCCCAAACGGTTTCTCCTTTGGTGGAAACAACAGAAAAAAACGAAATAACAGACACTCCTCAAGAAAAAATTATGACTATTGCCGATGTAGCCATACTGGCTGCTCGTGAAACTTGTGAAGCCGAAGCCTCAGAAGCAATAGTGTCAAAAAAGGTGCCCCCATCAGAAAATACAGTAATAACTCCTGTTCCTTCTGATCTTGAAGAAGAAAAGAAAATAGAGAAGACTACAGAAGTACAAGAAACTTCAGGAGAGAAAAAGAACAAAACTCCTTGGAGAATTATTCTTGTTATCATTTTGGTTGTTTGCACTGCGGGTGGCATATATTGGTATTTGCAATCAGACAAGAATCCAGATTTACAATCACCGGCTGCAATAAAAAATACTCCAAAGCAATTGGAAGAGGATATTCCTGCAATTCCGGTTAATGACTCATTGATGCAAGGCAAAGATACCACAAACACATTGACGAATATCTCTGGAAAAGAAACCATAAGTCAGTCACAACAGGATGTTCCTGTAACAACGATAAAGAGTTCCGATAACACAACAATTAAAAATGTTGCAAAAGAAACTTTAGCTGACACCGTAGAATATGATATAACAGGAACTAAAACCAATTACACATTGCAAGAAGGGGAGAGCTTGGTAAAATTGGCAGTGAAATTCTATGGTACAAAAAAACTATGGCCTTATATCGTGAAACATAATAAAGACATCATTAAAGATGCCGACAAAGTACCCATAGGGACTACTCTGCGTATTCCGGAATTAACTCCTAAAAAATAAAATTTCATATTTTGTCTGCTTTTCAACACAAAGAAAGCGGACAAAATACTAAAAGCAATAAAAAGCGCGTTCAGCTGATATTCGCACGCTGCCAACCTCATCTTTATATTTTAAAATTCTTTAGCCCAATAACCTTTAAAAAGTAGAGATGTACTTTACTTTTTTAATAAAAATTAGTTGCCGCTGTTAATTAATTACCGTAATTTTGGCTGCGTTAAATGAACAAGGCTATTTATAAGCTCGTTATTAGATCAATAAAGAAACAACTAAATAAACAAAATTATGGCTGAAGCAATTGACATTCGCGAACTAAACGAACGAATTGAAAGACAAAGTGCGTTCGTAACCAACTTAATGACTGGTATGGACCAGGTTATTGTAGGTCAGAAACATTTGGTAGAATCATTACTTATCGGTTTACTGTCCGATGGTCATATCCTGTTGGAAGGTGTCCCAGGTCTGGCAAAGACTCTGGCAATCAAAACGCTTGCATCTTTGATTGATGCCAAGTACAGCCGAATTCAGTTTACTCCTGACCTGCTGCCCGCCGACGTTATCGGTACCATGATTTATAGTCAGAAAGACGAACAATTCATAGCAAAGAAAGGCCCGATTTTTGCAAACTTCGTATTGGCCGATGAAATAAACCGTGCTCCGGCTAAAGTACAGAGTGCTTTGCTGGAAGCCATGCAGGAACGTCAGGTCACACTGAGCAAAGAAACCTTTATGTTGCCCGAACCTTTTCTGGTAATGGCTACCCAGAACCCGATTGAACAGGAAGGCACTTATCCGCTGCCCGAAGCCCAGGTAGACCGTTTTATGCTGAAAGTTATTATCGACTACCCGAAATTGGAAGAGGAAAAGAAAATCATCCGCCAGAATATCACCGGAGAAAAAATCGAAGTCCGCCCCATCTTGAAAGCAACAGATATTATGGAGGCCCGCAAAGTGGTACGCCAGGTTTATCTGGATGAAAAGATAGAGCAGTACATCGCTGATATCGTATTTGCCACCCGTTTCCCTGAAAAATATGATTTGAAGGAACTGAAAGACATGATTGGTTTCGGTGGCTCACCGCGTGCATCTATTAATCTGGCATTAGCCGCACGCAGTTATGCGTTCATTAAGCGTCGTGGCTACGTAATTCCCGAAGACGTTCGTGCGGTTGCTCACGATGTGCTTCGCCACCGTATCGGCTTGACTTACGAAGCAGAGGCCATGAATATGTCTTCTGATGAAATTGTAAGCAAAATTTTGAATAAAGTGGAAGTGCCTTGATCAAAAGCGGAAACTGCAATCATTCCCTCGTTCTCTCTATAAGAACATATTGAATTCTGCCAATATATTGAAAGCGGAAGTTTAAGCAAATATAGTAAGTGAGAGTATAAACAGGCTAAGAAGCTGGGGGACAATGATAGAAATTGGGGCTCCCGCGATTATGGGGAACACAGCTTATAGTTGTGAAGAATACTCTTATAATTGTGCGGAGTATCGCTATAGTCGGGGGGGGAACCAAACATATTGGTACAAGATATTTTTCTCATCATATAAGAAACAGGAAACCTGTACCTATGAAAGAATAAACAACATAGTACGAACAGTATAGTATGGAAACAAGTGATTTATTAAAACGGGTTCGCCAGATTGAAATCAAGACACGCGGACTTTCGAACAATATCTTTGCCGGACAGTATCACTCTGCATTCAAAGGCAAAGGTATGTCATTCTCGGAAGTACGTGAATATCAGTATGGTGACGACGTCCGGGATATCGACTGGAACGTAACCGCCCGCTACAACAAACCCTTTGTCAAGGTGTTTGAAGAAGAGCGTGAGTTGACGGTTATGCTCTTGATTGATGTTTCGAACAGCTTGGATTTCGGTACGGTGAAGCAGTTGAAGAAGGATATGGTGACCGAGATTGCCGCTACATTGGCATTCTCGGCCATTCAGAACAACGATAAAATCGGAGTTATTTTCTTTTCAGACCGGATTGAGAAATTCATCCCGCCCAAGAAAGGACGTAAACATATTCTTTATATCATTCGCGAACTGCTTGATTTCAAGCCCGAAAGCAAGCGTACGGACATAAAGATGGCTGTGGAATATCTGACCAATGTAATCAAAAAACGCTGCACCACCTTTATGATGAGCGACTTTATAGACGAAAACGACTTCCGTAACGCATTGACCATTGCCAACCGGAAACATGATATCGTTGCCATTCAGGTATATGACCGCCGTATGGCCGACTTGCCCGATGTGGGATTGATGAAAGTGCGCGATGCTGAAACCGGCCACGAACAATGGATTGACACCTCGTCACGAGCCTTGCGCCGCGCACACAATGACTGGTGGAAACAACGCCAGGGAGTGCTGAATGAAACATTTACCAAAAGTAATGTGGACTCTGTATCCATCCGCACCGACCAGGATTACGTGAAATCGTTGCTTAACTTATTTGCTAAACGAAATTAAAGGACATGAATATACTGAATACTAGCAAAAAGTTCTTGAAAGTAGGAGTTTGTGCAACCATGCTGATGTCAGCCGGACAAGTACAGGCACAGCAGGTTACGGTAGATGCCAGTATCGACTCGCTGCAACTTCTCATTGGGGAACAGGCCAAGGTGAAACTGGAAATCAGCATGGATGCCAAGCAGAAACTGCAACTCCCATTCCTGCGTGATACGCTGGTAAAGGGAGTGGAGATATTGGATATAGCCAAGCCCGATACCCAAATGCTGAACGATGGAAAACGCATGCTGATAAAACAGGAATATACGATAACTTCTTTTGACTCTGCACTTTACTATCTTCCTCCATTCGAGATAATGGTAAACGGAGAGCCTTACCGGTCCAAAGCGCTGGCCGTAAAAGTATATTCCATTCCGGTGGACACGCTGCATCCCGAACAGTTCTTCGGACCGAAAACCGTTCGCGAAGTACCTATCACCTGGGATGATGTATCGGCTATCGTATGGCTTACCTTGCTGATGCTCGCTTTGGGCGGACTAGCTTACTATCTGTTTGTACGCTACAAGGATAACAAGCCTATCATCAAGAAGATCAAGATTGAACCGAAGTTGCCGCCACACCAGCAGGCGCTGAAGGAAATAGAGCGTATCAAAGGAGACAAAACCTTGCGTACAGCCGATCCGAAGGCCTATTATACTGAGTTGACGGATGTACTCCGCACCTATATGGAAGAACGATTCGGTTTTAATGCCATGGAGATGACTTCATCCGAAATTATTGATAAACTACAGGAAATCAACGACAAAGAATCTATCAAGGATTTGATGTATTTGTTCCAGACTGCCGACCTGGTGAAATTCGCCAAGCATTCTCCTTTGATGAATGAAAACGATATGAACCTGGTAAACGCAGTAGATTTTATCAACCATACGAAAGTGGAACCGGACCCGAATGCAAAGCCCGAACCTACGGAAATCACTGTAGAGGAAAAGCGCAGCAAACAGGGAAGAGTGATTCTGCTGGGCAGCATCGGCGTCATTGTTATTGCCATTGTGGTAATTCTGTACAAGGTGCTGAGTGGTGTATACAACCTCTGGTTTTAACAAATAAATACTAGAAACAATGATTTTTGCAAATATTGAATATCTATTCCTGCTGGTTCTGCTCATACCTTATATAGTATGGTACGTCATGAAGCGGAAGAAAACCGAGCCTACGCTCCAGGTTTCTACCACACGCATGTACATGAAGGCACCCAAAAGCTGGAAGATTTACTTGCTGCATGCCCCGTTCGTACTCCGCACGGTGGCCATCATCATGGTAATTCTGATCCTGGCACGCCCTCAAACCACAGACAACTGGCAGAATACCGAAATAGAAGGAATCGACATCATGCTGGCAGTGGACGTTTCTACCAGTATGTTGGCCGAAGACTTGAAACCCAACCGACTGGAAGCTGCCAAACAAGTAGCCTCCGAGTTTATCAACGGCCGCCCCAATGATAATATCGGTCTGACCATCTTTGCCGGTGAAAGCTTCACCCAATGTCCGTTGACGGTAGATCACGGGGTGCTGCTGAATCTGTTCAACAGCATCAAAGGCGATATCGCCCAGCGCGGACTGATTGAAGATGGTACTGCCATCGGTATGGGCATTGCCAATGCGGTGACCCGTCTGAAGGACAGCAAGGCGAAATCGAAAGTGATTATTCTGCTGACAGATGGTAGCAACAACCGTGGAGATATTTCTCCGCTGACGGCTGCCGAGATAGCTAAACAGTTCGGTATCAGAATCTACACCATCGGTGTCGGTACAAACGGAACTGCCCCTTATCCGATGCAGACCTATGCGGGAACGCAATATGTGAATGTCCCTGTTGAGATAGACGAAAAGACTTTGACCGAGATTGCAGGTACGACGAACGGAAATTATTTTCGTGCCACCAGCAATTCCAAGTTGAAGGAAGTCTATCAGGAGATTGACAAACTGGAGAAAACAAAGTTGAACGTGAAGGAATTCAGCAAACGCGAAGAAGAATATCAGGTATTCGCCTGGGTTGCTTTCTTCTGCATCTTGCTTGAACTCTTGTTGCGCAACTCAGTATTAAAGAAAATACCTTAAAACAAGAAAGTCATGTTTCGATTTGCAGACCCGAACTTTTTATATTTGCTCATCCTATTGCCGTTTCTGGTGGCGCTGTATTTGTACTCCAATTACCACCGCCGTCAGAATATCCGCAAATATGGTGATCCGGCATTGCTGAAAGGGCTCATGCCGACTATCTCCAAGTATCGCCCTGACATCAAGTTTTGGCTGACTTTTGCTGCGTTGACATTGGTTATACTGATGTTGGCCCGTCCACAGTTCGGCTCAAAGATGGAAACGGTGAAGCGAAGTGGGGTGGAAGCTGTCATTGCCTTGGATATTTCAAACTCTATGCTGGCAGAAGACGTAACCCCCAGCCGTTTGGACAAATCAAAGAAATTGATTTCCAGACTGGTAGATACATTCAATAATGATAAAGTGGGATTAATTGTTTTTGCAGGTGATGCTTTCACGCAATTGCCCATCACAAGCGATTATGTTTCCGCCAAAATGTTCCTGGAAACCATTAATCCGTCATTGATAACCACACAAGGTACTGATATCGGTGCAGCCATCCGTCTGGCCATGAAGAGTTTTACTCCGCAAGAAGGAGTGGGACGCGCCATTATCGTCATCACCGATGGTGAGAATCATGAGGGTGGGGCGGTAGAAGCAGCCAAAGAAGCGGCCGAAAAAGGTATGCAGGTATTTGTGCTGGGAGTAGGTTCGCCGGATGGTTCTCCTATTCCGGCAGAAGACGGCAGCAATAATTTCCGCCGCGATAAGGATGGAAATGTTATCGTCACCCGCTTGAATGAGCAGATGTGTCAGGAAATAGCCAAGGCAGGTAACGGAATGTATATCCGCGTGGACAATACCAACTCTGCCGAGAAGGTATTGAACAACGAGATTGCCAAACTGTCAAAAGCCGATGTCGAAAGTCAGGTTTATACTGAATTTGATGAACAGTTCCAGGCTTTGGCATGGCTGGTGCTTATCCTGCTGGTGGTAGAAATGCTTATTTTGGAACGGAAAAATCCGCTTTTCAAAAATGTCAGACTATTTAAATAAGGAATGCTTATGTTACAGAAAACCTATATCACTCTGTTGTTCTTGCTAGGGGCAGGCAGTGCTTTTGCCCAGAAGACAGAAAGAGATTATCTGCGCAGCGGAAACAAGCTGTATAACGACAGTTTGTTTATCAAAGCGGAGGTAGACTATCGTAAAGCATTGGAAATGGACCCGAAATCGACAGATGCCATGTTCAATCTGGGAAACTCGCTCCTGATGCAGCAAAAAGCAAAGGAAGCGATGGAACTGTTTGAATCTGCTTCGAAGGTAGAGAAGGATAAGGATAAACTGGCACAGATTTATCATAACATGGGAGTTATCCTTCAGTCGTCCAAGCAATATCCGCAGTGTATAGAGGCCTATAAGGAGTCTCTGCGGAACAATCCGAAAGATGATGAAACTCGTTATAACTTGGCTTTGGCGCAAAAGCTGCTGAAGGATCAGCAACAAAATCAAGACCAGAACCAAGATCAGAATCAAGATCAAAAACAAGATCAGAAGGACGACAAAAAGGATCAGAACAAGGATCAGCAAGAACAGGATAAGAAAGACCAACAAAACCAGAATCAGCAGCAACAGCAGCAGAACAAGGACGAAATGTCTAAAGAAAATGCCCAGCAATTGTTGAACGCTGTGATGCAGGACGAGAAGAATGTGCAGGACAAAGTTAAAAAACAACTGCAAATTCAAGGAAAGAAGTTGGATAAAGACTGGTAATTTCTTAATTTTGGCAAATAAAAAAATAATTAGATAGCAATGAGGAAAGTAATTCTCTTATTCATATTAATAACATCGGTACTCGGAGCATGGGCAGACGGAAATGTGACGTTTACCGCTTCTGCGCCTGATGTAGTAGTAAGTGGGGATCAGTTCCGGTTGACTTATACGGTCAACACTCAGAAAGTCAGAGATTTTCGTGCACCTAACATCAAGGGGTTCGATGTCTTAATGGGACCAAGCCGCTCACAACAGAGTAGTACACAGATTATAAATGGCAATGTTACCTCTACCAGCTCCATTACTTTTACTTATATTTTGATGGCTGATAAAGAAGGAACTTACACCATTCCTGGTGCTACTATTGTGGCAGATGGGCAAAGCAAAACTTCAAATTCCGTACAAATCAAAGTTCTACCGCCTGATCAAGCGAATGGTGTTGGCGGTGGAAACATTAGTGGTGGAAGAGCTTCTTCACGTAGTCAGGCTGCTGGAAGTAAAATAACCAATCAAGATTTGTTTATTACCGCAACAGCAAGTAAGACAACTGTTTATGAACAAGAAGCCATCTTGTTGACATACAAGGTCTATACTTTGGTAAACTTACGCCAACTGCGTGGTGACATGCCTAAACTAACCAACATTTACGTACAAGAAGTGGAACTTCCTCAACAAAAGAAATTCTCACTGGAACATTATAACGGAAGGAACTATAATACCACCGTCTGGAGTCAATATGTTCTTTTCCCCCAGCAATCAGGAAAAATAGAAATTCCGGCTATTACCTTTGAAGGCGTTATAGCTCAACAGGTTGCCTCAGATGATCCTTTTGATGCTTTCTTTAATGGGGGAAGCAACTATGTAGAAGTAAAGAAAAACATTGTTACCCCTAAATTGGCCATCAACGTGAAAGCATTGCCCAATGGCAAACCAGCTGATTTCTCCGGAGGAGTAGGGGAGTTTACTATCAGTTCGTCTATCAGTACAAAAGAACTGAAGACTAATGATGCTGTAACCATAAAGCTAATCATATCTGGTACAGGTAACTTGAAGTTGGTTAATACTCCGGAGGTAGCTTTTCCCAAGGACTTTGAAGTATACGATCCGAAGATTGACAATAAATTTACATTAACTCGTGAAGGTTTGTCAGGCAATAAGGTGATAGAATATTTAGCAATTCCAAGGCATGCCGGTAATTTCACTATTCCGCCTGTCGAATTCTCCTATTTTGACTTAAAAAGCAATAGTTATAAAACAATAAAAACAGAGGTTTATAATCTAAAAGTAGAAAAAGGTGCTGGAAATGCAGATCAAGTAATTGCAGACTTCACAAACAAGGAAGATTTGAAAGTATTGGGGCAAGACATTCGCTACATCAAAATGGGGGAAACGAATCTGACTCGTAAGGGAGATTTCTTTTTCGGTTCAGTAGCATACTATTTATGGTATATCATTCCATTGATTCTCTTCATTGTTTTCGTAATTGTCTATCGTAAGAAAGCTCTTGAAAATGCAAATGTAGCCAAAGTTCGCACTAAAAAAGCGAATAAGGTGGCTACTAAGCGTATGAAAAATGCAGGTAAATTATTAACTGAAAACAAACAAGAAGCATTCTATGATGAAGTGTTGAAAGCACTTTGGGGATACATCAGTGATAAGTTGAATATTCCGGTTTCTCAATTGTCTAAAGATAATATCGAAGATGAATTGACCAAATATGGAGTCGCTCCCGAACTGATAAAGGACTTCATCGGAACATTAAATGAATGTGAGTTTGCCCGTTATGCTCCGGGTAACCAGAATGAAGCTATGGATAAAGTATATTCTTCAGCTGTTGAAGTCATCAGTAAAATGGAGAATAGTATAAAACACTAAATCAAAGGAGATTATAACAATGAAGAAAATATATTTCATTTTGATATTCCTGACAGGTTTCATCACAGCCTACGCACAGAATGGCTCTGATTCTGCACAGGTTGCTGTTCAAGTCGAAATGCCACAAGATGCTGCCATACAAGATCTTCTAACAAAAACAGAAGCTGATAGTGCATACATAAGGAACGATTTTGCAACTGCCGTAGAGATATATGAGAGTATATTAAAAAACAAGGGAGAATCTTCCGATATTTATTATAATTTGGGCAACAGTTATTATAAAATGGATAACATAGCCAAAGCTGTCCTCAATTATGAACGCGCCTTGTTGTTAAGTCCGGGAAACAGTGATATTCGTTTCAACTTAGAACTGGCTAGAGGCAAAACAATAGATAAGGTGACTCCTCCTAGTGAAATGTTTTTCATTACTTGGACTCAATCACTTATTAACACAATGAGTGAAAAGGCATGGGCATATACAGGTATTATCATGTTTATACTGATGATATTGGCATTATCTTTATTTGTTTTTGGGAAACAAGTAGTTCTGAAGAAAGTAGGATTTATTTCAGCAATCTTTTTCTTTTTAGTGACTATTTTAGCAAATATATTTGCCTCAGAACAAAAAAATGAGTTAATTAATCATGATAACGCTATTATAATGGCTCCTAGTGTTACAGTCAAAAGTACTCCCAACCAAAGTGGCACAGACTTATTTATTCTTCATGAAGGCAGGAAAGTGATGATTAAAGATAATACCATGAAGGAGTGGAAAGAAATTAAATTGGAAGACGGTAATGTGGGATGGGTACCTACCAGTGTTATTGAAATCATTTAAAACATAATCAATCAATGGATATACAACAGTACATAGCAGCAGATCAAGAATTACTACTGAATATGAACGGAAGCCAATCTTTGTTTTGGGACGGATTCATGTGGGTAGCGACCAGTACGATTGTATGGGTACCTGTGGCTGCTATGCTGTTATATATCATCATTAAAAACAATAAGATCCAAGAAGCATTATTGACTATTGTTATGATCGCCTTGGTCATAACTTTGGCAGATCAAATAGCTTCCGGTTTCTGTAAACCATTTTTTGCACGTTTCCGCCCAACACAAGATCCCAATATTATGTATATGGTTGATATTGTAAACGGATATAGAGGAGGGCGATTTGGTTTTATATCCAGTCATGCTGCCAACACATTTGCTATTTCTGTATTTTTATCTTTATTAATTAAAAGGAAATCTCTTACTTTTATGCTTCTTTTTTGGGCAATGCTCAATTCCTATTCTAGGATATATTTAGGAGTGCATTATCCAGGAGATATTCTTTTTGGTACTATAGAAGGTTGCCTCACAGGGTATTTGATTTATCTTCTTTATAAGTTCATTCAAAAAAAATTCTTTTATAAACCACGTTGTATCTCTAATCAATATACTGCTAGCGGTTATTTAATTAGTGATATTAATTTATTTTACGTAATTCTTCTTTCTACTTACTTTTTCATCATTATTGCAGGTATAATTGTGACTCATACACTCAATCTGTAATTGACAAATTAACTACTACAAATTTACATATAGACAAAAATAGCATGAAAATATTTGTTTTATGCATTTTTTTGACTAAGTTTATACCATGATTTAAGAAATTCACTTTTATAACTAAATTTAATACATTATGAGAACAATAACATTTAATGAACTGCGCAGAATCAAAGATTCATTACCTAGTGGAAGCATACACAGAATCGCAGATGAACTCAATATGACCGTAGAAACTGTACGTAACTTTTTTGGTGGACACAATTTCAAGAATGGTAAAAGTGTTGGAATTCATTTGGAACCGGGACCAGATGGTGGACTAGTAATGCTAGACGATACAACTGTTCTTGAAAAAGCCCTTCAAATATTGAGAGAAACTGAAGAAAAAATAACGCAAGAAGCGTAATATAAAATCCCGGTTGAATGCAACATTCAATTGGGATTTTTTGTTTAACTTGAAAATCACTTAAAATATAGAATTATGGAAGATAAATTGGTAACCTTGGCAATCCTCACTTATGCTAAAGCTCAGATTTTAAAGAATGTACTTGAGAATGAGGGAATTGAAGCGTACATTCATAATGTGAATCTTATTCAGCCTGTCATATCTTCCGGGGTAAGATTAAGAATTAAAGAAAGCGATCTGCCACACGCTTTGCAGATTATAGAAAGTTCTGCATGGCTTTCAGAAGATATAGTCAAAGGGAAGGAGAGTACCTCAGAAAAAAACAAAGAGAAAAGAAAAGTACTTATCCCTGTAGACTTTTCAGACTATTCTCTCAAAGCCTGTCAATTTGGTTTCTCTTTTGCTCATACTATTAATTCAGAAGTTGTGCTTCTACATGCTTATTTTAGTCCTATTTATGTGCCTACGATTCCTTACGGAACTGATAATTTCAATTTCCAGATTGAAAGAGAAGAGTCTGTAAAAAGTATGATAGAAACAGTGCACAAAGAGTTGAACAAACTTTCCGAAACAATCAAAAAGAAAGTTGAATCAGGAGAGTTTCCTAATATAAAATATACTTGTATTTTACGTGACGGCATTCCAGAAGAAGAAATCTTACGATATGCTAAAGAGCATAATCCTCAGATAATTATAATGGGAACGAGAGGAAGAAGTCAAAAAGATATAGACTTGATTGGCAGCGTTACGGCCGAAGTTATAGAAAGAAGCAAATCCTTTGTATATGCTATTCCAGAACATACAGCATTAAAGACATTCAATGATATTAAAAAGGTGGCCTTTGTGACCAATTTCGACCAAAGGGATCTAATAGCTTTTGACTCCTTGATAAATGCTTTTAAATCGTTCCATTTTGCTGTTTCCTTCGTTCATTTGAGTACAGATAATGATGCATGGAATGAAATTAAACTAGCAGGTATTAAAGATTACTTCCAAGAACAATACTCTCAACTGGAATTACATTATAATGTCGTGAAAGAAGATAACATATTAAGTAATTTGGACAAATATGTAAAAGAAGAAAATATAGACGTGATTTGTATCACAAACTATAAACGAAATATATTTGCCAGATTGTTTAATCCTAGCATAGCAAGAAAAATGATATTCCATGCTGATACACCTATATTAGTAATAAAATAAGAGACTAGTCGAAGGGCACAGGTAAATTAGCGGTATTTGTGTCCTTTGAACTGATAACATGAAGAATGATTATGATTATCTTTGTTTATAATTAAACATAATACTGATTATACCTGTATTTATAAGCGATAATCTGCAAGTAGATTGGGGCTTTCTTTGAAATAATAAAAGGGCTGAAATCTAATCTAATGATTCCAGCCCTTTTATTATTTCAAAGTTGTTGTTGTATTAATATCCCAATTCTTTTTCCAAAGAATCATATTCAGCTCTATTTAACTTCCAATAGATATTCAGCAAATAATTTCCCCACAAAGCTTTATTGTCAGGCTTTAATTCTTTTGCCTTTTCATAATATGGTTTAGCTTTTTCATACAACTCTTTAATCTTACTTTCGTTTTCATTGTATTTAGGATCATCAATAGCTAATTTTGCATTTTCCTCAACAATAATCTGAGCTGGGAAGAAATAACAATCACCAATCTTTGAATATGCTTCAGCAACTAAATCTCCATTATTCGAAATAATCTTGTTAAATGTAACAATTGCATCATCATATTGCTTTTTTTCATACAATAAGATACCTTTTACATAAAGATAGTACGGAGTTTCGCTAGTAGCAAGCAGTTTGTTGATTTGAGCCAGACCTTCATCAACCATACCTTTTTGAATGTAATAATCCATAATATTACCTACAAAATATTCTTGCTTAGGGAACAATTCAGTACCTTCTTTGATTACTTCAAGCCATTTGGCTGAGTCACCACCTTCTTTCTGAGCATATGTTTCAGCCAAGCACATCAACGCTCTATAGCCTTCCTCTTTATGATTCTTACCAATGTTACCATATTTGATGACAGCTTGATTATCTTTCAGCATATTAGCAGCTAAAGTCGCATAGCAAGCATATAATGCATTCAATGTATCAGCCTTCAATGCTGCATCATCAGCAAACATAGGTTCGTTTACTACATCAACAAACAATCCAAAATACTTTAAAGCGTCAGCATAATCTCCTTTATTGTAAGCATCGCCACCACCATTAATCAAATTCAAACGTAAAGCCTTCAAAGCATCTGCATTCTTCTTTCTGAATTTCAGTTTCTTTAATTCACCACTTTGAACCTTAGCTTGCTCTATTTCATCGCATTTCAAGTAGAAATCATACATCTTAGCTAAACTGTTATAAAGCTTAGTTGTATCAGCTTGACCTCCAGGTAAATAAAGTTTCATGTTCTCTTCATCATAAATTGCTTTCTGAAAATCTCCGGCTAATTTCCATGTTTCCGGATCATTAGCAGTCTCAGGATTAGTTAAAGCCGGTTCGATAGCTTTTGCAGCTTCTTCAGGTTTGCTTTTCAAGGATTTAGCCTCCTTAACAACACTTACTTGTGCAGACACAAAGCAAGTTGTTAACAATAAAGCCACTGTAAATAATACTTTTCTCATGATTTTGTGGATTTAATAATACAATTTATTTTATTCTTCACTATTTGCTCCGGTAGTTAAATCTGAATTAGTGATATTACCACCCTTTTCTTCAGCTGTATTTTCAGGATCTGCATTTAAATTTTCATCCGTAACCTCTTCTTCTTCAGATGTCACCTTACATACAGAACCAATTTGGTCATTACGTTTCTCCAGATTTATCAATCGTACGCCTTGAGTTGCACGTCCCATAATGCGGACCTCAGCAACTTTCAAACGAATTGTAATGCCAGATTTATTAATAATCATCAAGTCATTCTCATCGGTAACAGACTTAATGGCCACTAACTTACCTGTTTTATCTGTAATATTCAACGTTTTTACACCCTTACCGCCACGATTAGTCTTACGATAATCTTCGATATCAGAACGTTTACCATATCCTTGTTCTGAAACCACCATAATTGACTCCGTTTCAGTGTCTTTTATACAAACCATACCGATAACTTCATCACCGCCATCTTCATCCAAAGTCATACCACGTACCCCCGTAGCCGTACGTCCCATAACACGAACTGTATTTTCATGGAAACGAATTGCACGGCCATTACGGTTAGCAATAATGATTTCATTATCACCATTAGTCATGCGAACTTCAATCACTTTGTCATCCTCACGAATTGTTATCGCATTAACACCATTTTGGCGAGGACGTGAGTATTGTTCCAGCAAAGTTTTTTTAATGACACCATTCTTTGTACAGAACAGTACATAATGACTATTGATAAACTCAGTATCATTAAGATTTTTCACACGTAAATACGCTGTAACGACATCATCAGAATCAATATTCAGCAAATTCTGAATAGCACGTCCTTTGGCATTTTTAGTTCCTTCGGGAATTTCGTAAACTTTCAACCAATAGCACTTACCTTTTTGAGTAAAGAACATCATAGTATTGTGCATTGTAGCCGGATAAATGTGCTCTACAAAGTCTTCATCACGGGTCTCACTTCCCTTTGATCCTACTCCACCCCTGTTTTGGGCACGGAATTCTGAAAGAGGAGTACGTTTGATATATCCCATGTGAGAGATAGTGATAACCATTTGATCATCAGCATAAAAATCTTCTGGATTAAATTCTTCTGAAGAATATACTATTTCAGAACGACGGGCATCTCCGTATTTATCTTTTACCTCTATCAATTCATCTTTGATTACTTTTTTACAAAGTTCGTCATTCGAAAGAATTTCTTCATAATAAGCAATCTGTTTCATGACCTCTTCATACTCTGCGTGAAGCTGGTCCTGCATCAGACCTGTCAATTGTCGCAAACGCATTTCTACAATAGCACGTGCCTGAATTTCACTCAGATTAAAACGTTCTATTAAACCTGCTATGGCATCATTAGGAGTCTTTGCAGCACGAATAATACGGATAACTTCATCAATATTATCAGAAGCTATAATCAATCCTTCAAGAATATGAGCACGTTCCTGTGCCTTCCGCAAATCATACTGAGTACGGCGAATTACCACATCATGGCGATGTTCTACGAAATATCTGATTAAGTCTTTCAGGTTCAGCATCTTGGGACGTCCATGAACCAAAGCGATATTATTTACGCCAAACGAGGTTTGCAAAGCTGTCATTTTGAATAGTTTATTCAATACGACACTAGCATTTGCATCACGTTTAACATCAATAACGATGCGCATACCTTCGCGGTCGGATTCATCGTTTACATACGAAATACCATCAATCTTCTTATCATTGACTAAAGATGCGATATTTTCAATCAATTCCTTCTTATTCACATTATAAGGAATTTCATTGATTATGATCTTGTCATGAGTAGTATGAGTTTCGATCTCAGCCTTAGCACGCATCACCACTCTGCCACGTCCGGTTTCGTAAGCATCACGCACTCCGCTTATACCATATATATATCCGCCTGTAGGGAAATCGGGAGCTTTTACATATTGCATAAGCCCTTCGATATCAATATCATTATTGTCAATATAAGCAATACATGCATCGATTACTTCAGAAAGATTATGAGTAGGCATATTGGTTGCCATACCTACTGCAATACCGGATGCTCCATTTACCAACAAATTAGGGATTCGTGTCGGCATGACAGTCGGTTCCTGCAATGTATCATCGAAATTATTCTGAAAATCAACAGTTTCCTTATAAAGATCCTGCATCATCTCTTCACCAATTTTCTTTAGCCTTGCTTCCGTATAACGCATGGCAGCGGGGCTGTCACCGTCAACAGAACCGAAGTTACCCTGACCATCCACCAACGGATATCTCATAGCCCAGTCTTGAGCCATTCTGACCAAGGCGCCATACACGGAAGAGTCACCGTGCGGGTGATATTTACCCAAAACTTCACCTACAATTCTTGCTGATTTCTTATAAGCTTTATCGGAGGTATTTCCCAGTTCGATCATACCATATAAGATACGTCTATGAACCGGTTTAAAGCCATCGCGAACATCCGGGAGGGCGCGCGCAACGATTACTGACATTGAATAATCAATGTACGACGACTTCATTTCCTCTTCGATGTTAATCTTTATAATTCTGTCTTGTTCTAGCATTTAAACAAATATTAATTATACATCTTTTTGGTTTACCAAAAACCACGCTAAAGTACTACTTTTATACGACATACGAAACAAAACCCATAAAAAAGTTAAGTCCATTAAATGTTTTTACTTATATAAGTAAAAAGTATCCCTATACCTTATTTAATAGTATATAACGATTATCCCCCCACTCCTCATTTACTCTTATGAATAGTTTGATGACAACCCTTATTTATACTTAATTTTTAGCTTTTCAAATCATGGCATACATTTTGTTATGATAATATAAGTAAGAAAACAATGATATGCATTATTATTATGTGTATCTTTGCACAGTGGGAAATAAATACTATTTTAGGAGGACGATAAATATATGAACAATCAATTTACACAAAGAGTGTCCGATATCATCACGTATAGTAAGGAAGAGGCTAACAGACTACGGAATTGCTATATTGGTCCCGAACACTTGTTGTTGGGACTGATACGTGAAGGTGGAGGAAAAGCTATCGAGATTTTGTTTAATTTACAAATTAATTTACAGGATATAAAAGATCAGCTGGAAAACATTTTGAAAGAGGATGTGGAAGATGACACTGACTATGACGAGGATATTAACTTTAACGGCCAAGCATCCAAAGTGTTAAAGTTATGTATTTTAGAGGCTAAGTTGATGAGAAACATTGCAGCTGACACTGAACATATTTTATTAGCAATTATGAAGGTCAAGGATAACGCAGCTTTTGATGTATTGGAAAGCAGTGGCGTAACATACGAAAAAATAAAACTCACTTTACAACCGGACACCCATGCAGGTCTGGGCTTCAGTGAAGACGAGGATGAGGATGAAGACGAAGATATACGTCAGAATCCCAGTAGTAATAAATCAAGTGCGGCACAGCAGCAGGCACGCCCGGCACAAAAAAAACCAACCAATGACACTCCTGTACTCGACAATTTTGGCACAGATATGACAAGAGCTGCCGAAGAAGGGAAACTGGATCCTGTAGTTGGCAGGGTGAAGGAAATAGAGCGGCTGGCACAAATATTGAGCCGACGTAAGAAGAACAACCCTATTTTGATTGGCGAACCGGGAGTCGGCAAATCTGCTATTGTCGAGGGGCTTGCCTTGCGGATTGTGGAAAAGAAAGTATCACGCATCTTATTTGATAAACGCGTGATAGCCCTTGATATGACCGCCGTTGTCGCAGGCACTAAATATCGTGGACAATTCGAAGAACGCATTCGTTCCATTTTGAACGAATTGAAGAAGAATCCCAACATCATCCTTTTCATCGATGAGATCCACACCATTGTGGGAGCAGGTTCTGCGGCAGGCTCAATGGATGCCGCCAATATGCTGAAACCCGCATTAGCCAGAGGTGAGATTCAATGTATCGGAGCGACAACACTGAACGAGTACCGCCAAAACATAGAAAAAGACGGTGCACTGGAACGCCGGTTCCAAAAGGTTATTGTAGAGCCGACAACTGTAGAAGAAACACTTCAAATACTAAAAAATATCAAGGATAAATATGAGGATCATCATAATGTGAACTATACAGATGCGGCCCTTGAAGCCTGTGTGAAACTGACAGACCGATACATCACAGACCGTAACTTTCCCGACAAGGCGATAGACGCGTTGGATGAAGCCGGTTCGCGCGTACATCTTACTAATATCACTGTTCCCAAAGAAATTGAAGAACAAGAGAAACTGATTGATGAAATGAAATCTCTTAAAAATGAGGCTGTCAGGTTACAAAATTTCGAACTTGCCGCCAGCTTTCGTGACAAAGAGAAAGAATATACGAACCAGCTTGATATACTGAAAGAAGAATGGGAAAAAAATCTGAAAGAAAACCGGGAAACGGTAGGTGACGAACAAATAGCCGAAGTTGTCTCCATGATGTCAGGCGTGCCTGTACAGAGAATGGCACAAGCTGAAGGAATGAAATTATTAGGAATGAAAAACGATCTGCTTTCTAAAGTTATCGGTCAGGACAAAGCAATCGCCACACTGGTTAAAGCCATTCAAAGAAGCCGTATAGGACTGAAAGATCCTAATAAGCCGATTGGCACATTCATGTTTTTAGGTCCGACGGGTGTCGGAAAGACCCATCTTGCCAAGGAGTTAGCGAAACTAATGTTCGGCTCTGCAGATGCACTTATCCGCATTGACATGAGTGAGTATATGGAAAAATTCACCGTATCCCGTCTGGTAGGAGCACCTCCCGGATATGTAGGTTATGAAGAAGGCGGACAACTGACGGAGAAAGTAAGACGCAAACCTTACTCCATCGTATTATTGGATGAAATTGAAAAAGCACATCCTGATGTGTTCAACATATTGTTGCAAGTGATGGATGAAGGCCGGTTAACTGACAGTTATGGCAGAACTGTAGACTTTAAAAATACCATAGTCATCATGACGTCCAATATTGGAACACGCCAACTGAAAGAATTCGGAAAAGGAATCGGATTCGCCGCACAAGTCCGTACAGATGACAAAGAATACTCGCGCAGCGTGATTACAAAGGCCTTGAACAAGTCTTTTGCACCCGAATTCATCAATCGTCTGGACGAAATAATAACTTTCGACCAACTCGGCCTGGATGCACTGACCCAGATTATCGACATTGAACTTAAAGGTCTTTACAGCCGCATGGAAAACATTGGTTACAAGCTTGTTATTGACGAAGATGCCAAAAAGTTTGTAGCCACCAAAGGTTACGATGTACAATTCGGAGCACGCCCATTGAAACGTGCCATCCAAAACAATTTGGAGGACGGAATTTCCGAACTGATACTTGGATCGGAAATGTCGGCTGGTGATACGGTCAAAGTAAACTATGACAAAGAAAAAGACACCCTTGTCATGACTGTGGAAAAGTAAAGAGTCCAAAGTTCCTCAAAAAAGAACAGACAAAATGTCAGATACCACCGTATCTGGCATTTTTTTTGCCCATCAACCAACAAAAAAACGATTTAAACGTATATACATAATAACTTAAAACCATAAATAGTATGCAAAAAGGAAATATTGGGGTAACCACTGAGAACATTTTCCCCATTATTAAAAAGTTCTTATACAGTGATCATGAAATATTCCTCCGTGAATTAGTTTCTAATGCAGTAGATGCCACACAGAAACTGAAAACCCTTGCATCTAAAGGTGAATTCAAAGGAGAAATGGGCGATCTTACCATTAAAGTAAGCTTAGGAAAAGACACCATCACCATCTCCGACCGAGGTATCGGACTTACAGCCGAAGAAATCGACAAATATATCAATCAGATTGCTTTTTCAGGCGCCAACGACTTCCTTGAAAAATATAAAGACGACGCCAATGCCATCATCGGACACTTTGGACTGGGATTCTATTCTGCCTTCATGGTAGCCAAAAAAGTGGAAATCATCACAAAATCCCACCAGGAAGGAGCACAAGCTGTGAAATGGACTTGCGATGGCAGTCCTGAGTTCACTATCGAAAACGTTGAAAAAGAAGACCGCGGATCGGATATCATCCTTTATATAGATGATGACTGCAAGGAATTTCTGGAAGAAGCACGCATCTCTTCATTGTTGACTAAATACTGCCGTTTCCTTCCTATCCCCGTAGCATTCGGCAAAAAGAAAGAATGGAAAGACGGAAAGCAGGTTGAAACCAATGAAGACAATGTGATCAACGAAACCTATCCCTTGTGGACACGCAAACCGGTAGAGCTGAAAGACGAAGATTATAAGAAATTCTATCGGGAATTATATCCCATGGCAGACGAACCTTTGTTCTGGATCCATTTGAATGTGGATTATCCGTTCAATCTGACAGGTATTCTGTACTTCCCGAAAGTGAAGAGCAACATTGAGCTACAGAAAAACAAAATCCAACTTTACTGCAACCAGGTCTATGTCACCGACTCGGTAGAAGGTATCGTTCCGGACTTCCTGACCCTGTTGCACGGAGTGATTGACTCACCGGACATCCCCTTGAACGTATCCCGTTCTTACTTGCAGAGCGATTCCAATGTGAAGAAAATCTCCACTTATATTTCCAAGAAAGTATCAGACCGCCTGCAAGCCATCTTTAAGAATGACCGCAAGGAATTCGAGGAAAAATGGGATGATTTGAAGATTTTCATCAACTATGGCATGTTGACTCAGGAAGATTTCTACGAAAAGGCTAATAAATTCGCTCTGCTGAAAGACACAGATGACAAATATTATACTTACGAAGAATATCAGAGTTTGATCAAAGATAATCAAACAGACAAGGACGGCAACTTGATTTATCTGTATGCTACCCATGCAGACGAACAGTACAGCTACATTGATGCAGCAAAGTGTAAAGGCTACAACGTATTGTTAATGGACGGCCAGCTGGACGTAGCTATGGTAAGTATGCTTGAACAGAAATTTGAAAAGAGCCGTTTCACCCGTGTGGACAGTGACGTGATTGACCGTCTGATTGCTAAAGAAGAGCATAAGGATGCCAATCTGGAAGCCGGCCAGCGTGACATTCTGTCTTCCGTATTCCGCAGCCAGCTGCCACAGATGAAGAAAGTGGAATTCAATGTAGAAGCACAGTCTTTAGGCGAGACAGGAGCTCCTATCATGATCACCCAAAGTGAATATATGCGCCGTATGAAAGAAATGGCCAACATCCAGGCAGGTATGAGCTTTTATGGAGAAATGCCGGATATGTTCAACTTGGTTCTGAATGTAGATCATAAACTGGTAAAACAAGTTTTGAATGATGCGGACAACTCTTGCAAAGCAGCTCTTGAACCTATCGAAGCCGAAATGACCAGTCTGAACAAACGCCACGATGAACTTCACAAAGCCCAGGAAGGCAAAAAAGCTGATGAAATACCTCAAGCGGAAAAAGATGAATTAAGTGATGTCGAGAAGAAATTGGCCGATGAAAAGACCAAGAAAGAAGCAGTATTGGGTGAATATGCAGGTGGCAACAAAGTAATCCGCCAGCTGATTGACCTCGCTCTGTTACAAAACAATATGCTGAAAGGTGAAGCATTAACCAATTTTGTAAAACGCAGCATCGAATTGATTTAACCAATCTATCACATTTTGCTATCAAAGGCGTCGGAAAGTTCATTTCCGGCGCTTTTTTATTCCGAAAAACGATTGGAAACGAAGAATTCTTTCTATATTTGGAGCGGTACATACAAAGATCCGACATCCATGAAACATTATCTATATATACTTTTTCTTCTCTTTTTACTGCTTCCTCCCATCAATGCACAGAAAGTGGGGCTGGTACTGAGCGGAGGAGGTGCCAAAGGACTGACCCATATCGGTATTATCCGCGCGTTAGAAGAAAACGGCATCCCCATAGATTACATTGCAGGCACATCCATGGGAGCCATTGTCGGTTCGCTTTATGCCATGGGCTATTCTCCCGATGAAATGGAGGTTTTACTCAAATCCGATGACTTTAAACGCTGGTATTCAGGCAGTGTGGAAGAGAAATACATCTATTATTTCAAGAAAAACCCTCCGACACCCGAATTTATCAACATCCGCATCTCCCTGAAAGACTCGCTGAAAAATGTCAAACCTCAGTTTCTGCCTACCAGCATTGTAGACCCTATCCAAATGAATATCGTATTTCTGCAATTATTCGGTCAGGCAACCGCCGCAAGCAAAGCCAACTTTGACAGTCTGTATGTCCCCTTCCGCTGCATAGCTTCGGATGTGTACAACAAAAGAGCGCTGATACTGAAAAAAGGAGACTTGGGAGATGCTGTGCGTGCCTCCATGAGCTTTCCCGCCATGTTCAAGCCTATCGAAATAGACTCGATACTGGCATACGACGGTGGAATTTATAATAATTTTCCCGTAAATGTGATGCGTGACACCTTCCATCCGGATGTCATTATAGGAAGCGCCGTATCCGCCAATCCGGGCAAACCCAAAGAGGGCGACATTATGGGGCAGCTGGAAAATATGATCATGCAAAAAACAGACTACTCTTTGCCCGATTCTCTCGGCATCCTCATGACTTTTAAATATGACGATGTTAATTTAATGGACTTCCAACGCTTTGACGAGTTGCACGACATAGGTTATAAGCGTACTATAGAAATGATGGACTCCATAAAAAGTCGGATTCATCGAAGAATCAGCCCCAGACAAGTGGAAGTTAAGCGATTGGCGTATAAGAGCAATTTACCGGATTTCCGTTTCAAAAGAGTAAATATAACTGGTGCCAACGAACGGCAAAAGCAATATATACAAAAAGAGTTCCATGAAAACGACTCCGATGCCTTCACTATGGAGGATGTCAAACGAGCATATTTCCGCTTGTTGTCCGATAATATTATATCCGAAATCATTCCTCATGCCGTTTATAATGAGAAAGACCGAACCTACGACTTGAACCTCCAGATCAAAATGGAGGCCAATCTCTCCGTCCGTGTCGGTGGTAACGTGTCTTCCAGTGGCTCCAATCAAGTCTATTTTGGTGCTTCCTATCAAAATTTGAACTATTATTCAAAAGAGTTTAATTTTGACGGACAGCTAGGCCGGGTCTACAACAACGTACAACTGGCAGCACGAATTGATCTTCCAACCAAACTGCCCACTTCTTACAAATTCATAGCCTCGATCTCTACCTTCGATTATTTCAAAGAAGCCAAATTCTTTTCCAACAAAGACAATCCGGCTTTCAACAAAAAAAGGGAAGAGTTTGTAAAGTTGAAAGCAGCATTACCATTCCTAAGCCGTAAGAAAGCTGAATTCGGTGTGGGGATAGCCCGTATGGAAGACAGGTATTTTCAAACCAACATCATTGACTTCAGCGAGGCGAAGCATGATAAAAGCACTTATTCTATCTTTGGAGGATCTATCGTATTGGAAGGAAGTACTTTGAATGCCCGTCAGTTTGCTACACAAGGAAGTCGTGAAAAAATGGCTGCCCAAATTTTCACCGGTACAGAACATTTCAGACCGGGTACATCAAAATTGACTAAAGACACGCCGGAGCCTTATAAAAAGGTACAATCCTGGCTTCAGGTTTCATATCAGAACGAAACATATCATAAACTGAATCCTAAGTTTACCTTAGGAGCATATCTGGAGGCTTATTACTCTTCCCGGAACTTCTCCAATAATTATACGGCTACATTAATGCAGGCAGGAGAATTCACTCCGACAGCCCATAGCAAAGTAACCTACAATGAAGCTTTCCGTGCCAACCAATATGCAGGAGCCGGTGTCATGCCCATCTATCAGTTGAGTGAGTCTTTTCAATTGCGCGGGGAGTTTTATGGATTCGTTCCCATCTTTCCTATCAAGAAAGATGAATATGGACAAGCATATTATGGGAAAGCTTTCACAAAATTCGAATATCTTGGAGAAATCTCATTAGTCTTTCAATTATCATTCGGCTCTATCAGCGCTTACGTAAATCACTATAGTTCACCGTCTAACGATTGGAATGTAGGTTTAACACTGGGCTGGCAGCTGTTTAATTCCCGTTTCATCGAATAATTTTTAGAAAAAAGTTTTAGTAAAACGCTTGCATTTTCAAAAAAAGTCCGTATCTTTGCACCCGTTAAAACGAAAGAACAATAAACAATGGCCGCGTAGCTCAACTGAATAGAGTAGCTGACTACGGATCAGCCGGTTACAGGTTTGAATCCTGTCGCGGTCACTACAAAAAGAAGTTTGATTAGTTTTACAATGGCCGCGTAGCTCAACTGAATAGAGTAGCTGACTACGGATCAGCCGGTTACAGGTTTGAATCCTGTCGCGGTCACAGCTAAAAATATTAAACAACGGTCGCGTAGCTCAACTGAATAGAGTAGCTGACTACGGATCAGCCGGTTACAGGTTTGAATCCTGTCGCGATCACAAAAAAGACTATCTGAAAAGATGGTCTTTTTTGTATCCCCCCTCCTCTTCTGGATCAGCCTATTCAGCCACGTCAGATAGCATGATTTGACACGTACGTCCGCAGGGAGCTATGCATACGTATGTGCAGGCTTATGCGTACGTATGTGAAATCATGGGTCTTTAAAAACGTCTTGGTCTTTTTACCTGTTATACATAAAGTTGAGAGCATGAGTGCATAAACGCCTCCAACTTCTTAGTGAGAAAGACTGATTTTTAAAGACAATACATTTCAAGGGTTACTAACATACAGATCGACAAGTTAGTAACGTATCGGGTGACACGTTACTAATGTGTCAGACGGAAGATTAGTAATGTATCAGTTGAAAGATATAGGATCTTACAGGGATAACATATAGACCAAAGAATGAACAGGCGAGCATAAAAAAAGACTGGTATCCCTCATATCTGAGACACCAGTCTTATCTAGTTTAAAAGAATTCCTTTATCAGCATTTAATCTTCAATTCATCCAAGATAGCACGCATCTTTTCGAATGTTGTGATACGAGTCGGCACAAGCGGCAAACGCAATTTGTTTTCAATCAGCCCCATTACATTCAACATGGCTTTCACCCCAGCAGGATTGCCGTCTACAAACAACAGACTGAACAATTCCGTAAATTTATGATGAATAGTCAATGCATTTGCAAAATCACCTTGCAATGCCAGACGGGTCATGCGGCTGAACTCACGCGGAAACGCATTGCCAATAACCGAGATAACCCCTACAGCGCCCAAAGTAATCAAAGGAAATGTAATGCCGTCATCACCCGAAATCACATCAAAATTAGCCGGTTTATTCTTGATGATATCATCCATCTGAGTAATATTACCTGAAGCCTCCTTGATCGCAATAATATTCTTGAAGTCGCGGGCCAGACGCAAGGTAGTCTCGGCAGTCATGTTCACACCGGTACGTCCCGGCACGTTATAAAGAACCACGGGAAGATCCGTCGCTTCAGCAATCGCTTTATAGTGTTGGTAAATACCTTCCTGAGAAGGTTTGTTATAATAAGGTACAGCCACAAGTACGGCATCAACTCCTGTCATATCATCATTCTTCAGCGTTTCCACAACAGTACGGGTACAGTTGCTGCTGACTCCCAGCAGAATAGGGATACGTCCATTCACTCTTTCGATTATCAAACGTTTTATCTTGTCTTTTTCTTCTTTGGTCAAAGTCGGGGTCTCAGCCGTGGTTCCCAACACGCACAAAAAATCTGTTCCATTTTGAAGCTGGTAATCAACCAGACGAAGTAACGCTTCATAATCAACGCTATCATCTTCCTTGAAAGGAGTAATCAACGCTACTCCCATGCCTTTTAATCTTGTCTGTATCATAAATGAATTATAAATTCTTATTTAATAGCCTACAAAAGTACGAATATTTTCTATTTTAGCGATAAAAATCACGCGATTTTTACTTTATACTCACTAAAAAGTCATTCTATCATTTGCAGAAACTCCTCTTCGCTTACAATGGCCACACCCAGCTTACGCGCTTTCTCCAGTTTACTAGGGCCCATATTGTCACCCGCCAGAATAAAGCTGGTCTTGGACGAAATACTTCCCACGTTCTTGCCGCCATGTTTTTCAATCAATTCCTTATATTCGTCACGCGAATGATGGGTGAAAACCCCACTGATCACAATAGACTTCCCTGCCAGTTTGTCAGTGTGGTCCGAAATATCTTCTTCATCAGCTTCCAGTCTCACACCTGCCACACGAAGGCGCTCTATCATGTCACGGTTCTTCGGACTGGCAAAGTACAGCAGGATGCTCTGCGCTATTTTTTCTCCGATTTCATCGACATGAATCAAATCATCCAAACTCGCTTCCGCCAAATCATCCATCGATTTAAAGGCTTTCGCCACCTTCTTCGCCACAGTCTCACCCACAAAACGGATGCCCAACGCAAAGAGCACCCTTTCAAACGGCACTTCTTTGGACTGCTCTATACCTTTTATTATATTCTCGGCGGATTTCTCCCCCATACGTTCCAGATTGATAATATCCGATGTTTTTAAAAGATACAGGTCGGCAACATCATGTATCAACCCTTCCTGATAAAACTGATCTACTGTTTCCGGACCAAGCCCATCGATATTCATAGCCTTACGGCTGATAAAATGTTCTATTTTCCCTTTTATCTGTGGGGGACAAGCGACATCATTCGTGCAATAATAGGCTGCTTCACCTTCATAACGCACCAATTTACTGCCGCACTCGGGACAATGAGTGACAAACTCCACTTTGTCACCTATCATAATGCGGGCGTCTTTGTCCACACCTACAATCTTTGGAATAATCTCGCCACCTTTTTCTACATAAACCATATCACCGATATGCAAATCCAGTCCTTCTATGATGTCGGCATTATGGAGCGAAGCACGTTTCACCACGGTTCCGGACAACTGTACGGGATCCAAATTGGCCACCGGAGTCACAGCCCCTGTTCTTCCCACTTGATAAGTTACCTTGTTCAAGCGGGTAAGCGCCTGTTCGGCCTGAAACTTGTATGCGATGGCCCATCGGGGTGATTTTGCCGTAAAGCCCAAATTACGCTGTTGTCGCAGAGAATTCACTTTCAGCACTATTCCGTCCGTAGCGACAGGCAGATTCTTACGCTCCACATCCCAGTATTTGATGAAATCAAAGACTTCCTGCAATGTTTTGCATTTGCGGGTAAGATCGGAAATTTTAAATCCCCATTTTTCTGCTTCTTTCAGATTTTCATAATGACCGTCGCACGGCAAATGATCTCCGAGCAAATAATAAAGGTAGGCATCCAGCTTACGGGAGGCCACAATGGCAGAGTTCTGCAACTTCAATGTTCCCGAAGCCGCGTTGCGGGGATTGGCGAACAACAGTTCCTCGCGGGCTTCACGTTCTTTGTTCAGTTTCTCAAACACCATCCAAGGCATCAGAATCTCCCCCCGGATTTCAAATGATTCGGGATATCCCTTTCCATGCAGCACCAAAGGGATGCTGCGGATGGTCTTCACATTGTCTGTCACATCATCTCCCTGCACACCATCGCCACGTGTCACGGCGCGCACCAGTTTCCCGTTCTCGTAAGTCAGTGAGATGGAAGTTCCATCGTACTTCATTTCACAACAAATCTCAAAATCCTCGTTCAGGGACTTCTTTACCCTGTCGTAAAATTCGGTTACCTCCGCTTCCGAATAGGTGTTGGCCAATGAAAGCATAGGGTATTTATGCAGCACCTGCGTGAAGTTCTTGTTTATATCACTTCCCACACGCATACTAGGCGAGTTCTCATCTCTATGTTCCGGATGTTTTTCTTCCAGATCCTGAAGTTCACGCATCAGCTTGTCAAACTCCTGGTCTGTAATCTCAGGTGCATTCAATACATAATAATTATAGTTATGGCGATGAAGTTCCTCGCGCAATTGGTCTATTCTTTCTATTTCCATCATATATAAAGGTAGTTTTCCGGCAAAAATAGCTATTTTTTGAATGAAAAACACCTTCCGGCAAAGAGGAATTTGCTACTTTTGCAAAAAATAACCGAATATGAGAATAGACATCATTACCGTTTTACCCGAGATGCTGGAAGGCTTCTTCAACTGCTCCATCATGAGTCGGGCGCAGAAAAAAGGAATTGCAGAAATACATATACACAATCTGCGCGATTACGCATACGACCGTTATCGCAAAGTCGATGATTATCCCTTCGGCGGATTTGCCGGCATGGTGATGAAGATTGAACCGATAGACCGATGCATCTCAGCTTTGAAAGCAGAACGCGAGTATGACGAAATAATATTTACATCTCCAGACGGAGAACAGTTTAACCAGCCGATGGCCAACTCACTTTCACTGGCGAAGAATTTAATTATTCTATGTGGGCATTTTAAGGGGATAGACTATAGAATACGTGAACATTTCATTACGAAAGAAATCAGTATCGGTGACTATGTTTTGACAGGTGGGGAGTTGGCTGCCGCCGTTATCGCTGATGCGGTAGTCCGTATTATCCCCGGAGTCATTTCTGATGAACAATCGGCTTTGTCCGATTCTTTTCAAGACAATCTGTTAGCCGCTCCTGTATATACCCGCCCTGCAGAATACAAAGGATGGCAAGTTCCCGATGTGTTGTTATCCGGACACGAGGCCAAGATTAAAGAATGGGAACTTCAGCAGTCCTTAGAAAGGACACAGCGGCTAAGGCCCGATTTGTTGAAATAAAAAATATAGATAAATAATAAAGAGGTAAGAGCTTTGTGGTGAGCATGGCTTTTACCTCTTTTCTTTTGCTTAAATCTCCCTTAAAGGATGTTTCCTCCTTAAAGGGCACCTATGCTCATCTTCCTTTCCCTTACATACTGACAAAGCTTTTCCAAGCGATTTCCCATCTTGTTTTTTCAAAAATGAACCATTTCATCGAGAAAAATAATTGAAGTTATCATTTTATACCCCTGTCGTAAGTTGCAGCTGCAACTATTTTCCGGCTCATTCCATCTGGAGAAGGTTATAAAAAAAGCCCTGCAAGAAAGGCTTCGGTTTATTCATTTCCACTCTTGCAGGGCTATCATTTAAAAGATAAAATTATCAGACTTCCAATGCACCTATTATATCTTTTACAGATGTATATCCATGACGTTCCAGATAGTCATTTATCCCTTCTGAAACTTTGACAGTTATAGCCGGGTCTATAAAGTTGGCAGTACCTATCTGTATTGCGGTGGCACCTGCCAGCATAAACTCCACAGCATCCTTCCAGCCCATGATCCCCCCCAGTCCAATGACAGGAATATTTACCGCTTTAGCAACTTGCCATACCATACGCAATGCTATTGGTTTCACAGCAGCTCCACTCATGCCGCCGGTTATAGTGGAAAGTACAGGCCGACGCTTTTCAGCATCGACAGCCATCCCCAGCAGGGTATTGATCAGAGATACGCTGTCCGCACCGGAAGCCTCGGCTGCACGTGCTATTTCTGTGATATCTGTCACATTGGGAGATAGTTTTACGATCAGTGTCTTTTTATATACATTACGTACCGCTTTTACAACCTCGGAACACCCGCATGCAGAAACCCCGAAGGCCATACCGCCCTGCTTTACATTAGGGCATGAGATATTCAATTCTATAGCGGGAATATGATCCAGCTCGTTGATGATTCCGGCAGTCTTCACATAATCCTCTACAGCAGATCCGGAGACATTAACAATCATATTAGTATGAATATCCTTTATCTGCGGATAGATGTGTTCAACAAAATAATCCACCCCTTTATTCTGTAATCCTACCGCATTAAGCATCCCCATAGGGGTCTCCGCCATACGTGGGTAAGGATTACCCTCACGATGATGGAGGGTAGTCCCTTTTACAATGATGCCACCAATCTTTTCGAGGTCTACAAAGTCCTCATACTCTTTTCCGTATCCAAAGGTACCCGATGCTGTCATAACCGGGTTACAAAGCTTTAAATTGCCGATATTTACGCTTAAATCTGCCATAATAGTTTCTTTATATTAAATACAGGACCCTCTTTACAAACACACAAATGCCCTTCGTCCGTGTTCTCCACACAGCATAAACATGCACCGACACCACAAGCCATCTTATTCTCCAGTGAAACCTCACATTCTATCCCATGAGCTTTGGCGTATTTAGCTACCGAAACCATCATGGGTTTTGGACCGCAGGTGTATATCATGTCAAACCGGTCTGTATGCAGGATGCTATGCTGTGTCACATAGCCTTTCTCGCCCATACTTCCATCTTCTGTCGTTGTATATACCTTGCCTAACCTCTCAAAGTGTTCCAGCTGCAACAGGTCTTTGGATGAACGCGCGCCTAACAGGAAAGCAGGCTCACATCCCATTTTCACCAACTCAGCACCGAGCATCAACATCGGGGCGGTACCCACACCACCGCCAACCAGTAGCGGCTTTACCTTTGTCACGTCCCGGGGCATTGTGAATCCATTGCCGAGAGGCATCACCACATTGACAATATCTCCTTGTTTCACTGTGGCCAGTTTGCGAGTGCCGTCGCCGACTAATTGCACCAGAAACCAAACTTCATTGGTTGCTTTATCCACATAATTAATAGAAATAGGACGGCGGAGAAAAGTAGTATTAGAACCGTCAATACGTATCTCAGCAAACTGACCCGGCAGCATCTCGGGCAGCGGGTTGGCATGAGTTAATTTTATCAGAACATAATTGGCATGCAATTTAATGTTCTGTGTAACCACAAGGTCTAAAATATATTTTTTCATGAAATAAAATTGGGTAAATTCGTTTTCTCTGCAAAGATACACGAATTTACCCAAATCTTATTCTGCCAATCGGCATTTTAGCGGATTCTCGCCCTAATTTTCAGGCTTGAATGTTTCGTATGTCCCATTATCAAAAAATATTCTTATTTCAGTGATTTTTTTGGCAGGTATTTCTACATACTTAATCTCCTCACGCACAATCTCTTTGGGGGGATAAAGTGGTGCTTTAACCTCATTTTCCTTGCGATATTCCGGAGAAGCCGGACCTTCGGGCGTAAATAATGAATTCTCGTCAAACAAAGAAGGCGTATAGTGGATGTTATTGTCCGAGTCAACATCTGTTTCCATTTGTCCTTCACCATAGAGCAACCAGTCTAAACTGATATAGTCACACGCCTTGTGTATTTTCATGACGACTTCCAGGCTAGGATTGTTCCTGCCACTAAGAATATGGGAAAGAGAGGAAGGTGAAATTCCAATCTTCTCTGCAAATTGGGCTGCAGTCATATCTTCTTTTTGGATTATTTGAGCGATTCTTTCCTTCATTTACAAAAGTATAAGACAAAATTTACAGATGCAAAATTAATTAATATAATTCATAAATGCAAATTTACAATGCAGAAATGTATATTTTACAAAAACGAACTACAAATATCCATTTGAAAATACAGAAGGGTTTACACACGTAAATCATGCCTAAGCACACTATAATCAATACTTTAATAATAATCATATAAAATACTGATTATCTATAATATATAAATAACAAAAACCTCATATTTACAAATAACCACAACTATATAAGCAAACAAAACGCATAAAAGTTATCAACAACTTTATTAATAGTAAATAATATACTGATTCTCAGCGTATTATTACTACAAAATAAGGTATAAATAATTATTCATACACATTTATATATGTAATATTTACATCCGGCCACTACCCTATTTTTATTTGTAATATTTACATAAATAAACCTGCTGCACCTATAAAATCTCCTATTTTAAGTGAGTTTACAGATGTAACATCACAAAACTAAACTATAATTATTTCTAAAAGTGAATTTTCTCTGTATAACGATCCTCTTAATCCTATGAATATTTTGTTTTTCTATATCTCAGATATTCATATATTTTCCATTGGCGAAGATAAAAACTCCCATCATAGTTCTTGGCTCATTCACCTTAGGAATTCATGGATACTGAAACCATGGAATGCTGGATCAAGCAGACAAACATGAATTCAGAATTTAAACTAGCGTTATGAACTTACTCAATTAATTGGTCCTCTCTGTTTGCTCACTCCCCATCCGTATTCCTTCACATTTCCATTCTTCTTATTCACTTTACTCCCAAAAGGCCAAATACTGCCGTATTCATGTACAAACGGACATCCCCATTAAAATATACGATTCTAGAAGGGCATAAAACATCCTATCAATCTAGGAATAAGCAAGTTAATGTCGTTTTTCTCATCATACATCTCTTGTCATCTAGAAAAACAGAGAATAAAAGCACAACCAAGACATTAAATAAGGCAATAATAGAAGTATAAATGTAAAATATTATTCTCAATTGGATCATCAACAGGATTCCCTCCAAGAAAAAGAGAAAAAAGAATCCCGACGCTTCAAGAATAAAAGCATCGGGATAACAGAATCTTTGTTTGGCCCATTAACTAATGAAGAATTTTATATACAAGTTCGCGCAGCAGATCTCCATCTCCCAAGGATGGATTGCCCACACCTTTTGATTTGGCATCGCAGTAACGAATTTCACCAATAATTTGCATCACCTTTACTCCGCTATATTTTCTCATAGCAGCCATATAGTCTCTAGACTGCCATGGTGATTTAAGTCCCAGTTGATTGGCAACACCTTGCTCCGACTTGTCAGGAGCATAATATGCAAGCATCAAATTAGAGAAGAAATTGAATAACACAGACAAAGTCATCTGCAAAGGATTTGTTTTGGGATTCTCCTCAAAATATTTTATTATTTGATTAGCCTTGAAAACATCCTTTGCCACTAAGGCGTTCCTAAGCTCGAAATTATTATAATCCTTGCTTATACCAATGTTACGTTCTATCTGCTCAGGAGTAATCCGCTTTTGTCCTCTTGGAAGCGTGATAATTAATTTTTCCAACTCTCCGGCCATACGGCTTAAATCCGCTCCAACAAATTCCGCCATCATTTCTGAAGCCTTCGGCTCTATTTCTACCGATTTACGTTTCAAGTAAGAAGATATAAAACCGGGAAGCTGGGCGTCTTTAATCTTTTTCGATTCGAAAAGGACACCTACTTTCTCTATTTCAGCTGCCAATTTTTTTCTTCTGTCCAATGTGCCATGTTTATGGCACAACACCAGAATTGTAGAGTCCAAAGGTTTCTGAAGATAATAAGTAAGCTCTTCCATATTCTTTATATTCTGAGCTTCTTTTACTATTACAACTTGATATTTGGACATCATGGGATAACGCTTGGCTGCATTGATAACAGTCGCTATATCTGTATCAGCCCCATAAACAATAGTCTGATTGAATTCTTTTTCATTTTCATTTAACACTGTTTGTGCTATATACTCAGATATCCGGTCTATGTAATAAGACTCTTCGCCCATTAGATAATAAACAGGCTTATAGATACGGTTTTTCAGCTCACGAGCTATTTCTTCGTATGTTGTTTCTTTTGCCATATATAGTAAAATTACCAGTCAAATTTTAAGTGTTTGACTGTCTTCTTTTCCTCAATAATCATCTGTAATGAAGCAATACCAATCTCCACATGCTCTTCTACATATTGCTGCGTCACAATACTGTCGCTTTTCTCCGTCTTCACTCCTTCAGGAATCATCGGCTGGTCGGACACCAGAAGTAATGCTCCGGTAGGAATATGATTGTAAAAACCGGTGGTAAACAGCGTGGCCGTTTCCATATCCACACACATGGCACGTGTTTTAAGAAGATACTTTTTAAACTCCTCATCATGCTCCCATATACGGCGGTTGGTAGTATACACCGTTCCGGTCCAATAATCGCGTGCATGGTCACGGATAGCTGATGAAACGGCACGCTGCAACATAAATGCAGGTAATGCAGGTACCTCAGGTGGATAATAATCATTGGATGTTCCTTCTCCACGAATAGCTGCAATGGGCAGAATCAGATCTCCTAACTTATTCTTCTTGTCTATGCCCCCACATTTACCTAAAAACAGACATGCTTTAGGCTGGATGGCCCCTAGCAAATCCATAATGATGGCAGCATTGGGACTTCCCATGCCAAAATTAATAATAGTAATCCCTTCCGCATGTGCCGATGTCATATTGGCATCGCGTCCTAATACCGGCACATTGAACTTGTCGGCAAAAAGTTCCACATATTTATTGAAATTGGTCAGAAGGATATATTCTCCGAAATCATTCAAGCTCCTTTTTGTGTAGCGGGGAAGCCAGTTTGCTACAATTTCCTCTTTTGTTTTCATAATCTTTTGTATTTTTGTATCGGTTATTACCGAGTTACACTTATGCAAATTTACTAAATGTTATCATTAAACTTGCCATCCTACGAAATTAAAATCGCGGAGCGAAATGGAAAAAATGTTATTTTCGACATGCTCCGCAAAAGATATGTCGCTCTTACCCCGGAAGAATGGGTAAGACAGCATTTTGTCCACTATCTGACGGATTATAAAGGATATCCGAAGGGATTGCTGGCCAATGAAAAACAACTGGACTTAAACGGAACAAAAAAACGTTGCGACACCGTGCTCTACAACAAAGACCTAAGTGCCAAACTGATTGTGGAATACAAAGCTCCACATATAGAAATCACGCAAACAGTGTTTGATCAGATAACCAGGTATAACATGGTTCTGAAAGTTGATTATCTGATTGTAAGCAATGGATTGAACCATTACTGTTGCCATATTGATTACAATACAAAAACATACCGTTTTCTACCAGATATTCCCCGCTATTCAGAACTATAAATGTATAAAAAAACATTCTAAGCAAGATCTTGTAAGGAGATATTGCTTAGAATGTGATGAAATTCTTTTTCCACAAAGAAAAAGAAACTGTCTCAGGTGATATTATCTCTTGACTGTCTCCAAGTGTTGTTCAGCAATCACCCCAGCCAATTCGGGGTCAATCATGATACGACCACAATATTCACATACGATAATTTTCTTACGCATACGAATATCAAGTTGTTTCTGAGGCGGAATCTTGTTAAAGCAACCACCACATGCGTCACGTTGAACATATACAATACCCAAACCATTGCGAGAATTTTTACGGATACGTTTAAATGCCTGCAACAGACGCGGCTCGATAGTTGTTTCCAATACTTTTGCTTTCTCTCTCAGCTTTTCTTCTTCCTGCTTGGTTTCAGAAACAATTTCTTCTAGTTCGGATTTCTTCGCTTCCAAGTCCTTCTTTCTTTCATCCAATTCCTGATTGCTGTGTTCTATCTCCTCGCTCTTTGCTTTTTCCGCTGCAATATATTCCTTTATGCGTTTTTCACAAAGCTCGATTTCCAATGACTGGAATTCGATCTCCTTTGTCAATACGTCATATTCACGATTATTGCGCACATTATCCTGCTGAGCTTTATATTTTTCAACAGAAGTCTTAGCTGTCTCGATTTCAATTTTCTTAGTTGCAATGTTTGATTTCAGTTCCTCGATATCAGCTTTAATTTTCTCAATACGAGTGCTCAAACCGGCAACTTCATCTTCAAGGTCTTGAACTTCAAGAGGAAGTTCCCCTCTCAAAGTCTTGATCTTATCGATTTCAGACAACATGGTCTGCAACTGGTACAAAGCTTTCAGCTTTTCTTCCACTGTTAATTCGCTCGGGTCTTTCTTTGCTTCTCTAGCCATAGTTTTTTCTTACAAATATTTAATAGGATTTGTATTTACCCGGGTTATCTGGACTTCCAGCTCCGGAAACATTTCCTGTATGATTGAATAAAATATTTCTTTTGTATATTGCTCACTCTCATAATGCCCCATTTCAGCTACCAGAATATTATTCTCATAATTGAAATAATCATGATATTTCACTTCACCCGTGACAAACACATCTGCGCCAGCACTTACCGCTTTGGGCAACAGGAATGCTCCGGCTCCGCCACATAACGCTACTGTCTGTATCAGACGACCGGATAAACGAGTATGCCTCAGACAACCCACTTCGAATATTTTCTTGATGCACCTCAAGAAATCCAGTTCTGTCTCAGGCTCTTCCAATTCTCCAATCACTCCCGAACCTACTTGTTTCCACATATTTTTCAACGGATAAAGATCAAAAACCGGCTCTTCATAAGGATGTGCCGCCAATAATGCTTTTATCACCGCCGTCTTTTTAAAAGCCGGAAGAATCGTTTCTATACGTACTTCGGATTCCTTGTGCAATTCACCTATCTCCCCACAAAACGGACTGGCTCCTCTCTGCGCACGGAAAGTCCCCTCACCTTTCAGATTATAACTGCATGAATCATAATTACCTATACAACCGCAACCGGCTTCAAACAATGCTTTTCTCACCCTGTCGGCCTGTGCATCCGGCACAAACGTTACAAGTTTTAATAAACATTCCTCTTTCGGTTCCAAGATGCGCACATTCCTGAGACCTATCTTTTCAGCTATTTTATAATTGACACCTCCGGACGCATTATCCAGATTGGTATGTGCCGAATAAATGACAATATCATTTTTAATGGCTTTCAAGATGCATCGTTCAATGTAGTCCCGACCGATAATAGATTTATATCCTTTAAATATAAGTGGATGATGCGAGACAATCAGGTTGTATCCCAACATGACAGCTTCATCCACAACAGCTTCAGTAACGTCCAGACACAACAAAGCCCCTGTTGCTTCCGCTTCTGTCAGTCCAACTTGCAATCCGGCATTATCAAATCCGTCCTGCAAAGGCAGAGGCGCGAACCTTTCAAGGGCACTTACTATTTCCTTAATTTTCATTCGTTCGCGAAAATTTGATTGCAAAGATAATCAATCCATCCGAATTAAAAAAGCAACCAAGCTATTTTTTATACTTTCTCCACTTTATCATTTTATTTTTCAAAGCATAGCGCTCGTCAACAACACGATCTGTCGGGAAAAAGGTAAGATGAATACGCCATCCATCCGAATGAAATGTAAATTTGCGGGCTGGTATCCCTGTTCCTATCAGAGCTAGTTTATCAATGATAAATGCTTTAATACCTACGGGAAATTCCTCCCCCTCATGCATTATATCCGCAGTGACAAAGAAACCGGGGGTTGGTAATTCTGCTATATATTTCCAAATATACTCATTCATATTTTTTTATTTTACTGACAGGAATGTATAAATATACTACAAGAGCAAGAATAAGGACTCTATCTCCGTTTGGTATCCTTATGAACCTGTAGCAACCGGCCATAGCTGTCGAATGATTTCCGTGATGCCAGAAAAATGGTCATCATGAGTGAAAGTATGGACGCCACCACGGTTATAACTACAATCATAATCTGATATTTGATAGCCACATGTGGCGAACTCCCTCCCAATATCTGTCCAATCATGGTTCCCGGTAATGCAACGAGCCCTGTTACCGCCATATTGGCAATGCCCGGACTGAATGCTTTGATTAGAGCCTGACGCACAAATGGGGCTATCGCCTCATTACGGGTGGCGCCATTACCCAGCAGATAATAATAAAGTTGCTGCTCCCGATGCAGTCCGGCATAATAAGTATTCAGTCCTATCACATTCACTCCCAACATATTTCCCATGATTATGCCAAAAACCGGAATAAAATACTGAGCACTGAATATGTTATCCAGCTTTAACACAAAACCAAGAAAATAAAGTCCGACAAGCACCACTGTTACAAAAAAACCGATAGAAATGGGAATCATCAAAATGCTACGTTTCAACCGCGTACGCGTCAAGGCTGTTTCAGCAGCCACTCCAACCATGATAACCACCCATAGAAAATTGATAAACGGATTGTTCCATTCAAACAGAAAACGAAGATAAGCCCCAATCAAAAACAACTGTACAGTCATACGCACCGTCCCTATCAAAACCGGTTTAAGCAAACCCGTCTTGAAGCGCCATAAAAAGTAAACCGGGATAAGCATCAGCAGCAATCCTATTCCCAGACTGCCATAGTCTATATCAATTGTTCCCATCCGTCAGATTATAAAGTAAATACCTTGTCGCACCCGGAAGCAAACTGTTTGTCATGCGAAACAGACAATATAGTCATTCCTTTACTGCATAAGGATTTAAAGAAATTGATCACCCGTAAGCATGATTCCGGATCTAGCGCCGAAGTCGGTTCATCCACAATCAGCAAAGGTTTGTCAAGCAAGGCTGTCACTGCCAGCATGATGCGCTGACGTTGTCCGCCGGACACCTCATTCACCCGTTTATCATAGAGTTCCGCCTCCAATCCTAATGAGATGAAATATTCCATCAGCCGTTCTTTGCTGAATCCTGCCTCACGGTTCACCTTCAGCTCAAAAGGCATCCGCACCATTTCACTGACCCATTCCGAAGGGAGGGCCAGTTCTTGAGGAACCCATGCTATTTTTTTGCGGATATGATCTACTGTTTTAGGAGTCAGCACCGTTCCATCCACCTTTATGGTTCCTTCACTTAAAGGCACAAAACCTAGTATGGCTTTCAGCAATGAGGTTTTTCCACTGCCCGAACCGCCACAGATACACACACTTTCACCACAACAGACTTGCAAATCAAGTTCCCTGAAAAGAGTCAGATTACCAAAACTGATAGATATATTTTCTATATTAACCATTGCATCAAGATAAAAAAGAGTCGGGAGCATTCACTGCTGCCGACTCCTGTTCTTTTATAAAAAACGAAAAAATGTGTCGAAGTCGTTAATATGCTCTCGCAAAGAGAACACGGCGAGCAGATGGTTTTCCGGTTACCATACACTTGCCCGGAGTCAAGCTCTCTTCATCAGCTTCAAAAGGAAGACAACGAATCGTCGCTTTCGTTTCTTCTTTGATCTGGTCTTCTGTTTCCGGAGTTCCATCCCAATGAGCCAGAATGAAGCCACCTTTCTCTATTTGTTCTTTAAATTCATCGTATGAATCCACCTTCACAATATGTTCATTACGATAATTCAATGCTTTCTGATAAATATTGTTCTGAATATCCTCCAACAATTGTTGTACGTATTCTTCTATTCCATCGCAAGAACGGGTTTCTTTTTCCAATGTATCACGACGCATCACTTCCATGGTATTGTTCTCAAGATCACGGCCACCCATTACCAGACGAACAGGCACACCTTTCAGTTCGTAATCTGCAAACTTGAATCCTGGACGTTTGTTGTCCGCATTGTCATATTTCACAGAAATGCCCATTGCTTTCAACTTATTGACAATGCCTTCCACCTTTGCATCAATCTTCTTCAGCATTTCATCATTCTTATAGATAGGAACGATAACTACCTGGATAGGAGCCAAATGCGGAGGCAATACCAATCCGTTATCATCAGAGTGAGTCATAATCAACGCACCCATCAGGCGGGTAGATACCCCCCAAGAAGTGGCCCAAACATAATCCAGTTTATTGTTCTTGTCGACAAACTGCACATTGAACGCCTTTGCGAAATTCTGTCCCAAGAAGTGAGAAGTACCACATTGCAATGCCTTTCCATCCTGCATCAAGCCTTCGATGGTGTAAGTATCCAATGCACCCGCGAAACGTTCATTAGCCGATTTTACCCCTTTGATTACCGGGACAGCCATATACTTTTCAGCGAAGTCACCATACACATGCAACATTTTCTGTGCTTCCGCTTCTGCTTCCTCGCGGGTCGCATGAGCCGTATGACCTTCCTGCCACAAGAACTCCGCAGTACGCAGGAACAAACGGGTACGCATCTCCCACCGCATAACATTTGCCCACTGGTTACACAAGATAGGCAGGTCACGATAGGAATTAATCCAATTTTTATAGGTACTCCAAATGATGGTTTCGGAGGTAGGACGGATGATCAATTCTTCTTCCAGTCTGGCAGCCGGATCTACGATCACACCTGAACCGTCTTCGGCATTCTTCAGACGGTAGTGAGTGACTACAGCACATTCTTTGGCAAATCCTTCTACGTGCTCAGCTTCACGGCTAAGGTAAGATTTCGGAATAAGCAACGGGAAATAGGCGTTTACATGGCCGGTTTCTTTAAACATATCGTCCAACTGACGCTGCATCTTCTCCCAAATGGCGTATCCGTAAGGTTTGATCACCATACATCCACGCACAGGTGATTGTTCGGCCAAATCGGCCTTTACCACCAAGTCATTATACCACTGAGAATAATTCTCGCTTCTTTTGGTAAGTTCTTTTAATTCTACTGCCATCGCTATATCGTTATTTTTGTTTTTCCTTTTTAAGAGTTTGCAAAATTAGTAAAAAAGCATGGGAAAGTACCAACGATTTTGCAAAAATATAGAGTCGGAAAGTCTAAAAATAACTTATTGATAACGATAATACCACCAATAGGTATCACCGTATTCCCGCCGCATACGGTTTTTCTCTTCCACCGGTGAGGAAAATTCCTTCTGACGGTCAAGGAACTCGTTCAAACGCTGCACCATCAGCGTGTCCTTGATATCTCTCCCATATCCAGGATGGGTCTGTTTATAAAGTACCAATGCCTCACGATAATAACGCGGCAATGTATCTTGTTCGAAACAATATGTATCAACCGCCGATACAAATCTGTCCAGTTTCTTATCCAGCAGCAGTGCGCTCATATAATAATTCAAAGCGGTATGTCCGCCCACTTCATCACGACAGATACGGCCTAAGAAATCCACCGTTTTTTCTGCGGTATGTGGCCTTGCGCCAAGATAAGCATACAGGCTGTCGGCATTCAAGCGCAACGTTTCTTGGGAATGAGGTTCAAACAAAAGTCCCTCCGCACCCTGATATTGAGGGTATTCAAACAAGTGCTCCCCCATTGTACCTTCCAAAGACATGGCATGCGCTCTAAGCGCAGTCAATGTATGGGTTGTTTCCAAAGACTTTACTCCCACCATCCGCGCAGCCTCATAACAATGATTACGGATAGCCTGCTCCACAGCCAGTTCATGATGAAAGTTCACATTCGTGTTTCCTATACCTACCGTCATCAGGCATAAAAGTGTCAAGACAGCCAAGTTAGAATTTATCAAAACCAAGATAGAACCTTCTTGGTTCAGCCATGCACGGAACACACGCCGTAAAGTATAGACAACACCTATATATATAAGTAAAAGCACCGGCAGCAGCCAAAGCCACTTATCCTCTATACTTCCTCCGTGGAAAATAGTCCGGTCCACATCCGTCAGCACTCCCAGCAGCAGGCAGGAGGGGAAATAGGAAAGTGCCCGCACGGGGCCCTTCAATCCCATCAATCCATTGATCCCCCAACGGAATATCAATAAAACCACTGTAATGATAATGGCTCCTGCCAAAGGAGAATAATGCGTTTTCCCTTGGGACAATGAGTAATGCAATGCCCCCACTACATCTTTCTGAAGTACAAAAAGATATACAAGACTAAAAATAGAGAAAAGAAGACCGCACGCAACCGTAAGGATGCGGGCGGCTCTTTTATAGGATAAGCTGTTGTTGCTGCTCATAAATCACTCTTTCACTTTTTTCAATACCACAGCCGAACGGGCAGGCAGATACAGTTTCAGCCATTCCTTCTTATCCCTTTTATAAAGAGGATCGAAATTAGTAAAATGACGTACACTGTCGTCAGCCAGACCATTGCCTCCAAAAACTGTCGCATCCGTATTCAATACCACATCATACGCTCCGACAGGTACCAGGAAACCATAGTCCGTAAATGACTTGGTAGGATTGAAATTAAACACAAAAATCAAATTCTTACGGCGGTAAGCCAGCACCTGGTCACCATCATTATGCCATACCTCAATGACTGGAGTGTCTTGAATATTCTTCACACTTTCAATGAGATGAACCATCGCTGAATCAAAATCGCCCAAGTAATGGTAACACAGGTTCTTATTATCAAACAGCCTCCACTGACGACGGGCATATTTATGCGACCATCCGTTACCTTCACGTGGAAAATCAATCCATTCGGGATGCCCGAATTCATTACCCATAAAGTTCAAATATCCTCCATTGATGGTAGAGGCTGTAAGCAAACGGATCATTTTATGCAATGCGATGCCACGATGAACCGTGTAGTTCTCATCCCCTTTCTGGAAATGCCAATACATATCAGCATCTATCAGGCGGAAAATAATTGTCTTATCACCCACCAACGCCTGGTCATGGCTTTCGGCATACGAAATAGTCTTCTCGTCCTTACGTCTGTTGGTCACTTCCCAGAACATGCTGCTCGGCTTCCAGTCCTCATCAATCTTTTCCTTGATCGTCTTAATCCAATAATCCGGAATGTTCATGGCCATACGGTAATCAAATCCATATCCGCCATCTTGAATCGGTGCCGCCAGTCCGGGCATACCCGAAACTTCTTCCGCAATGGTAATCGCTTTGGAGTTTACCTGATGAATCAACTTGTTGGCCAATGTCAAATAACAAATCGCATTATCATCTTGATTCCCGTTAAAGTAATCTCCATAATTACAGAACGCCTCTCCCAAGCCGTGGCTATAATACAACATAGATGTCACACCGTCAAAACGGAAACCGTCAAAACGGAATTCATCCATCCAATACTTACAATTGGACAGCAAGAAATGAACCACTTCATTCTTACCATAATCAAAGCATAAGGAATCCCATGCCGGATGTTCACGACGGCTGCCTGGATAGAAGTATTGATTCGGATCACCGGCAAAATTGCCAAGTCCCTCCACTTCATTCTTCACAGCATGAGAATGCACGATGTCCATAATGACGGCAATTCCCATTCTATGAGCCGTATCAATCAATTCCTTCAACTCATCCGGCGTACCGAAACGGGACGACGGAGCGAAGAAACTGGATACATGATACCCGAAACTTCCATAGTAAGGATGTTCCTGGATAGCCATAATCTGAATGCAGTTATATCCGGCCTCTGCTACGCGCGGCAATATTTTTTCACGGAATTCATTATAAGTTCCTACCTTTTCTTCTTCCTGAGCCATACCGATATGGCATTCATAAATCATCAAAGGATCGGTCTTTGCACGGAACACTTTCTTTCTGAACTGGTAGGGATGCTCCGGTTCCCAAACTTGTGCGCTGAATATCTTTGTCTGCTCATCTTGTACCACACGATTCGCCCATGCCGGAATACGCTCACCTTCACCGCCTTTCCAACGGATTTTCAACTTATACAAGTCACCATGCCTTATAGCACTGCTTTGTAATTCCACCTCCCATACACCAGGAGAGTTTTTTACGCGGTACATTCTATAATCGCCATGCTCTTTCCAATCGTTGAAATCTCCGATAAGATATATTTCCTTCGCATTCGGAGCCCATTCACGAAACACCCACCCTCTTCTGGTACGATGCAAGCCGAAATATAAATATCCGGTGGCAAAGTCCGACAAAGTTCCTTTACCTCCGGTCAGTTCCAATTCTTTATCCAATGCATGCTGATGGCGTCCTTCAATAGCCGCCGAATACGGTTCCAGCCAAGGATCGCTTTCTATTATGCCTAATTTAGGAGTGGTATTTTCCATAATATGATTACTTGTAGTTATTCTCTTTTCAAACCAAAACTTTCACGATCACTTTCTTCACACCTTCAGGAGATACGCCCGGAGCATGAGCATCCTGTGGGAAGAAGATGGCAAACATTCCCGGCTTTACAGGAATATAGCTTTCGGCAAGTCCCGGATAGAATGAGATATCCTTATCTGCATCATAGTCAGCCTCGGGGAGGTCCTCACGTGCCGTATAGCCCATCACTTCCACCCCTGACAGAGGAATCTGTATATCAATAAACTGATTGTGAGTTTCTAATTTTGCTTCTTCTTTAGTCTTAGGCTTGGTCTGAGAAAAGTTTACTACCAGATCGTCACCCTGTAATTTTACTTTCCCTAATTCCTGAGCGTTCAAGTCTGTCGTCTTCAGAAATTCCATTGCCTTGGCAAACAAAGGGTTCAATGAAGCGTACTTTTCTAAGTTCTCTAATTTGTCTACTACCATAATTATTTCATTTTAATGGTTAAAATATTGCTTTTATCATTCAAAGTCGTCTATTGTGAAGTTTGTAAAATCGGCAAACCGCTTCAGTTGCCTGAAAACGTCTTCCACCTTGTCCAACAGGTCAGGAGCAAAGAAAAACGTATCAGGCACTATATAAGCACAGGTATAATCCTTGCATTTTAAATAATCTACATATTCAAAATCTTTCGGGAATCCTTTGGGAGCCGTTTTTAAATGATTTTCTCCGATAACAGGAAAATATTGCTTGAATGCAGGGTCTTCCACAATTCCTCTGTATTCATCTATATTGTCATAAACAGACTGGCGGACAGCTTTCAGCACTTTAGGTTCCAGACACCAGCTTCCACCAGCAAGCATACAGTTATCATGCTCTATATGAACATAGTATCCACAATGCTCCGATTTTTTCCCATGAGCGTTGATATAACCGCCCAAGTGTATTTTATAAGGAGTCTTATCGTTAGAGAACCGCGTGTCGCGATAAATACGGTATGTACAGTCCTTAGCCTGAATACCGACAATGCTTTCGTCAAACAATGAAATACGGGCGATGATTGCTGTCAGTAATTCCTCAAACTCTTTTTGAGCTTTCAGATATTCATCCTTATGTTTCTGAAACCACTCCCGATTATTGTTTGCAGCCAGATCTTTTAAAAATTGAAAGATAACAGATACATTCATGTTACATTTGTTCATGTGTTCACTTGACAAACTTACAAAATATATTTGTAACGAACTAGAAAAAAGTGAAGTATTTATTTTTTTCCCAAGATCTTGAGAAACTCATCATGCAGTTTTCCATTGGTAGCCAACACTTCACGGCCGGAATAAAAGTCTCCCCCTCCGCTGTAATCTGTCACTTTTCCACCGGCATTCATCAAGATTATCGAACCTGCCGCGATATCCCACGGGCCCAGCAGTCCTTCTATGCGGGCTTCAAAGCGTCCGGCAGCTACATAGCAAAGTTCTGCCGCAGCCGCTCCCTGCAGACGCATACCTCCCACATTCCCATATAACTCGTGCACAATATGTTCCGCCAATGGCTTATACTTTTGCGAATCGTATGGAAAGCCTAACGCCACAAACGCTTCGTCCATATCAGAGACATCTGATACATGTATTTCTTTGTTGTTCAAATAAGAGGGCGCTCCTTTATAAGTCCAGTAAAGTTCATTGCGGCATACCTCATACACCACGCCAACCAGCAGCTCTTCTTTATTGCGAAGGGCGATACTTACACAATAAGGAGCATTATTATGGATAAAATTGGTTGTTCCGTCCAGCGGGTCCACTAGCCAGCAATAGTTTTCGGTAGTCAGGCTGCCCGAACCTTCTTCGGCGATGAATCCTGCCTCGGGAAGCAGCTCCCGGAGTTGAGCCACAATACGGCGTTCGGACTCTTTATCCACATACGACACATAGTCATGAGCATTTTTCTTTTCCACCTTACTACGGTCAAAACCGCTACGTTCATTACAAAGAAAAGCACCCGTCCGGAGTGCTATTTCACGTACTTTCAACGTTATATTCTCCAAATCCAGCATTGTATTCTTATTTTTGTTCTGCATCCAGCGTTCCAAACTTATAAACACCTTTACGGATTACATTTCCATTCTTGTCAGTCTCCACGAAGGCACCGTGTTTCTTCCCTTGCTTGAAAAATCCGTCATAGCGCACCCCGTTCTTATCTTCAAGCACGCCTTTGCCGTCTTCCTTTCCTTTCACGAAATGGCCCTTATATTTGGTTCCGTCAGCAGTGCGCAAAGTCCCTTCACCATCGGCCATGTTGTCTTTCCATTCACCTTCATAGTCATCACCATTCGCCCAGATGTAGTGCCCTTTACCGCAGCGCTGGTTGTTCACCCACTGCCCTTCATACACAGCGCCGTTGGCCCAAGTGAAGGTTCCGGTCCCGTGCTGTTCGCCGTCCTTGAACTGGCCTACATACTTGTCGCCATTCTTGTGTACATAGATTCCCTGCCCCGTGCGTTCACCGTTCACGTAGTCACCTTCGTAACGGTCACCACTGTTAAAGTAATAAATGCCTTTGCCGTGCTGCACATCATCCTTCCAGTCGCCCACATATTTGTCGCCGTTGACATAATGAAATGTCCCCTTTCCGTCACGTGCGTCATCTTTCCACTCACCTTCATATTTGGACTGGTCGGGCCATACCATAACACCCTGTCCGTTTTTCTTGTCTTCTTTCCATTCGCCCTCATATTTGGCTCCTGCTTTCCAAGTATAAGTGCCCTTTCCACTACGTTTGTCCTGAAACCAGTTACCTATATAAACATCTCCGTTATAATAATACATAGTGCCTTCACCCTGCTGATAGTCGGCAAACCACATACCTTCATACCGGTTATTATTCATAAAATAATAGGTTCCGCTGCCGTGTTGCTGGTCCTGGAACCATTGTCCCACATACTTTTCTCCATCGTGAAACGTATATGTCCCGTTCCCCTCGCGTTTACCTTTTATATATTCCCCTTCGTAGGTATTTCCGTTCTTGTAGGTTGTCTTTCCCTTACCGTTTGGTTTTCTACCTTTCAGTTCTCCGGTATATTCGCCCCCATCCTTAAATGTATAATTTCCGATTTTTATCTGAGCGGTGGCCCATGTGCTGACCGAGGCCAAAAGCAATAATATATATACGTATTTCTTCATTGGTTCGTTACTTCTAATAGATAAGATTTACGCCAAAGATACGATTTTCTATCTTTGGGCGTGATAGGTTATTACACTTTTTTACCCGCAATGACCTCTATTAAGTTTTCTTTGCAGAAATACTTTTGAGCCAATATGCGTATTTCTTCTCTGGTAATTCCCCGGATAGCATCCAGCGAACGGATAAAGAAGCATTCGTCCAGTCCTGCCGTTTCTATATAAATCCAGGCATCAGACAAAGAAAAAGGCCCCTCATACGACCGGCATAAATCGCCCAGCATATAGTTCTTCACCATCTCCAACTCTTCTTGAGGGACAAGATCATTACACAGTTTGTCCATCTCCCGATAAACTTCTGTTATAATAGAATCCACATATTCATTAGCCGCCTCGGTACTGACAGCCAGTATTCCTGTTCCCGGATAGGACACGATACCCGCGCCGATGCCGTATGTATATCCCTTGTCTTCACGGATATTGGACATCAGACGGCTTCCGAAATAACCGCCAAACAAAGTGACCATGACACGCGTCTTTAAAAAATCCGGATGATGACGATCCATTACGAAACATCCCATTTTCAAGGAACTTTGAAGCGCATCCTCACGTTCTATAAAGATACGCTTTTCTTTAGCAGTAACCGGAGAAACAAGCGTTGTAACCGCTTTCTCCGTCACTTCCCCCCATTGTCCGCTTCCCAAGCTATCTTCTATGCAACGAATTATTTCCGATGTCACCTTTCCCGAAATATATACCGAGCAATTGCCAGAGTGATAGTATTTCTGATAAAACGAGCGGAGCACCTCCGGAGTGATCCGGTCATAATCTTCCGCCACAGCATAGCGCCCGAAAGGATGCTCCGGACCGAATAAAGCCTTGTTTAACTGTTTTCGAGCAATCATCTCCACCCGGGTGCTGTTCACCAGAAATTGCTGTTTGTTTGTATCGGCCACAACAGAAAGCTCCTTTGCCGGAAATGCCGGCGCCTTTATCATTTCAGAGATGACAGCCAGCGTACGAGCAAAATATTTATTCAATGAATAAAGTGTAATGAATCCATAATTTACGGAAGAAGACAATTCAAGCCATGCTCCGTAATAATCCAATCGTTCCGCTATTTGCGCAGAAGTGAGATTCCCCGCTCCTTCACGTAGCATCCTGTTGGTGAACATGGCCTGCAATGGCTGTTCCTGATTCCATTGTCCGCCCCCTATCAAAAGATCAAAACGTACAACATCCTCGTTTCCCGCATGAATGATATTCAGAGGCATTCCGTTCTTCATCGTCCTCCTGTCGGGACGGGTTATACTGAATTCGCTTAGTTGGCGGATGGGCGGTGGGGTGGTTCTGTCCAGCATTTACTCCCCCTCCCTCTGTTTTAGAAATACTTCGGCACGTGCCAGATCCTGAGGCGTATCAATGCCTATCGTCTCCACTTCACTGATTCCCACCTTTATAATATAACCATTTTCCAGCCAGCGAAGCTGCTCCAACGATTCAGCCAGCTCCAGCGAAGATTGTGGAAGTGAAGTTATTTCTTTCAGCACATCGGCCCGATAAGCATACAGCCCGATATGTTTATAATAGGTATGCCCTTTCAGCCAGTTGGCCTTTTCCACATTACGCTGGAAAGGAATGATGGAACGGCTGAAATACAAAGCGTCCATATTCTTACCGACGACCACTTTAGGGGAGTTTACATTTTCCAAGGTTTCGAACCCGTCATTGGAAGTGAAAGGTTTCACCAATGTCGCGATCTGTGTGACGGGGTTTTCAAAACAAGCTTTTACGGCTTCAAGCTGTGACTTTTGAATAAAAGGTTCATCGCCCTGGATGTTCACAATCACATCATATCCTTGTCCCACTTTTGTATAAGCCTCATAACAACGGTCTGTACCGCTTTTATGATGGACAGAGGTCATGACAACCTTGCCTCCAAAAGCTTTTACCGCAGCTTCAATACGCTCATCGTCCGTCGCCACGTATGCTTCATCCAATATGCCGACCACTTGTTCATAGACCCTCTGAATCACAGGCTTACCTCCCAAGACGGCCAAAGGTTTGGCAGGAAAACGTGTGGAAGCATATCTAGCTGGAATAATTCCAATAAATTTCATGGTATCATTTCTTTTATATATTCATGCAAAAGTAACAAAAACATTTCATACATTTGCACCATTAATGCAATTAAATGTTATGGACGAACACCATTGTCTGCTTTGTATGGGCTCTAACACAAACCGTCACGCGCAACTATCAGTCGCACGGGAGGCGTTGCGCGCCACATTTCCCGACATTCATTTCGGCGAGATGATGGAAACGGAAGCTGTCGGCAGCGGATTCCACTCCCCTTTCAGCAATCAACTGGCCAAATTCAGCACAACGCTTTCGCCCGATTCTGTCCATTATTTATTTAAGGAGCTGGAGCGACGCTGCGGACGGATTCCTGAAGACAAGGACCAAGGAGTAGTAAAACTGGATATCGACCTGCTGGTCTTTGACAAGAAGATATTGAAACCTGAAGATATGGAAAGAGAATATATCCGCCGCGGAATGTCTGTTTTTTTTTAGAACTTATACCTCATTATATTAGTCTTCATTCACCGTGAGGACAACCTGTCCCCATCCGCCCCTGCGGTGAACGATAGTGTTACAGAGAGTGCCATTCGGACGGATGGGATTGTTCCCTAATTTCTGGTTTGTGGAAGAAAAAGGTAAAGAATATCATCAGTATATAGAACACAGGAAATAAGAAAATGTAGAAATCATATTAAGCAGATTAAGAAAATGAAAAGGTTATTCATTCTCACAACCTTTCTTCTCAGCATCAGTCCCATTTGTTTGAATGCACAGGAACTCACGCTGGAAAAGTGTCAGCAGCAAGCCCGGGCGCATTATCCGCTGATTAAACGGTACGGGCTGATTGAAAAGACGAAAGAATACAACATCTCCAACATCGACAAGGGTTATCTGCCACAGGTTTCATTGTCCGCCAAAGCCAGTTATCAATCGGATGACCGCAGTTCTTGTTCCACCCGGCTGGTGCAGAAAGTGGGCGCTTCCGAATATTTTCATCTGATAGATATTTCAAACAGCTATCAGGAAGTGATGCAATGCATTGAGAAAGGAGACGTCGATCTTATTTTGGAGATTCCGCCACACTTTGAACGCGACTTGTTGAAGAATGGCATGGCGAAGGTACTGATTTCATCCAACACCGTAAACGGAACGAAAGGAACGCTGGGAAGTTCCTATCTTAGTAATATAGTCAATGCCTATGCCTCCGGAATCCATTTATGGTTCCGGCATTGATGGCGCAATTGCTGATGATGCTATGCGGATTTCTGCCTGCTCTTAATATTGTGAGTGAAAAAGAATTCGGAACCATCGAGCAGATCAATGTGCCCCCTGTGAGCAAATTCACTTTCATTCTGGCCAAGCTGATTCCTTATTGGGTGTCCGGCATGCTGATCCTCACAATCGGTATTATTCTGGCATGGCTGGTCTATGGTCTGGTGCCGGTCGGTCACTTATGGCTGCTCTATTTCTTTGCATTGCTGTTCATTGTCGTTATTTCAGGTATGGGACTGGTAGTTTCCAACTATTCCCAACCCATGCAGCAGGCCATGTTCGTCATGTTTTTCTTTGTGATTATCATCATGCTGATGAGCGGATTATTCACCCCCATCAACAGTATGCCCGAGTGGGCTCAAGCTATCACCATCGCCAATCCTTTGAAATATTTTATACAAGTGACACGTATGGTCTATTTGAAAGGGAGCGAATTCAATGACTTGATCATACAATTTATCGCTTTACTTTTTATGGCTATCACGTTGAACGGTTGGGCGGTATTTAGTTACAAAAAGAATTCATAACAAATAAATCGGAACATTTGCTTGTTTATCATTGTTAATATCAGTAGCTTAGCAGTCTATTGCTAACCTAATTTTAAATCTCTAAAAGAAAAAGTTATAAAATTCTTTATTGACACAGCCAACCTGGAACAAATCCGTGAGGCAAACGCATTGGGCGTTCTGGATGGTGTAACCACTAATCCCTCTTTAATGGCCAAAGAAGGCATTAAAGGAGTTGAAAACCAACATAAACATTACATCGAGATATGTAATATTATGGATGGAGATGTCAGCGCCGAAGTCATTGCCACCAATTACGAAGAAATGATTAAAGAGGGTGAGGAACTAGCCGCCCTTCATCCACACATCGTAGTAAAAGTTCCTTGTATTGAGGACGGAATCAAAGCTATCAAATATTTCAACAACAAAGGAATCCGCACTAATTGCACACTGGTTTTCTCTGCCGGACAGGCATTACTTGCAGCAAAAGCGGGGGCTACCTATGTATCCCCGTTCGTCGGCAGACTGGATGATATTTGCAGTGACGGCGTAGGACTGGTTGCACAAATTGTGGAATTGTACCAAACGTATGATTACAAGACACAGGTTCTTGCAGCCTCCATCAGAAACACCTTACATATATTACAATGCGCGGAAGTGGGAGCAGATGTAGTAACCTGCCCGTTATCCGCCATTAAAGGTCTGTTGAATCATCCTTTGACAAACATAGGCTTGGAAAAGTTCCTTTCTGATTACAAGAAGGTAAACGAATAATGAAAACATCCCCCCGTCGGTGTGAAGGCGGGGACCTATCCTTCCGTACCATGCACTGCAAAGACTTATTTGAACTTCAAGTATCCTATACGGGTATATTTGACTCCTTTACTCTCATACAGGGAAAGGACCTTAGCCGATTTTAAATACAGGCTTTCATGGGGAGCGAGCTTTTTGGTGTAGCAGCTCAATCTGTCCGGCGAGACGCTGGCAGCAGCCGCCTTTATAACAAAAGTGTAACGGTTGCCGTCAGCATCAGCGGCAAGCACATTCTGGTCTACATAATATCCGGTTGTTTTGTAAGTGTCCAGCTGCAATCTTGTCCCCAAGACTTCCAGCCGCAGATCGGTCAGCCTTTCCCCCGGAGAACCTATGAAACGGCTTCCGGCCGGTAAATGATATTTCCGGATGACTGTTTCATAATGCACAGTGGCAAAAGCCTTTGCCAGCATGGCCAACTTCTTGTCTCTAGGATTCCGGGCTTCAAACTTATGTGCCAGCCAAAGCACATAGTTAGGGTCAATGTAATAGACCTCCGCCAATCTTTTTCCACGATATTTTCCAAATGCGACAATATCATCGGACATTCCATAATAGGACTCAAAGAACGTATTATCCTTTATTTTCAGCAGAACATTACAGTTCTGCAAATACTGAAAGGCACGCTCCGCCGCATCATCAAAAGTAACAGCCAGCGATTGAATAAATAAAGGAGCATAGGTATCATCCGGAAAGATACGCCACAAAGCGTAATATGATCGGTAAGGGGTAGAAACACTGATTGCATAAAATCCCACATCTTCTCTACGGCCTTTATTGAAGTTATCTATTTTTTGGAAAACTCTCTCGGCCATAACATCAGTTATCTGATACAGAGTCACATCTCTATCCATAATTACCTCCTGTCTTTATTAAGGTAAAGATTTTCTTTCTGTAAATATAGCATTTTTCTATGAAACGGCAAGTATTTTCACTATTTTTACATAAATTATTTTCCATAATACCATGTATAGAAACAACCATTTATAAAAGTACAGCAATAAAAAAGTCTGTTTGCTTTCCTTCGCAAACAGACTTTTTTATTTATAGATTTTCCAATTACTCAAATATATTATCCAAGCCTCCGGTCTCTTCTACCGAGATTTCATCTATCAAGGTATCTTTGCAAGGATCAAAGTCATCGGGTATATTGAATTTCTCATCCTGAGAATATCCCAAGCTCTTGTCTTTATAGACTTTCTGCATATAAAGTCCCCAGATGGGAAGTGCCATGGCAGCTCCCTGCCCGTCTACCATCGTGTCAAAATGAATATCACGTTCTTCACCGCCTACCCACACGCCGGACACCAATGAGGGAGTGAATCCCATGAACCAGCCGTCTGAGTTACGGTTAGTGGTGCCCGTCTTACCTCCCATATCGGCAGTGATACCATACAGGCGGCGTACACGCCCACCGGTACCCTCATTGACCACAGCCCTCAGCATGACCAGCATCTTATAGGCACTGGTTTCGCTAATCACCTCATCCATCTGCGGAGTAAAGTTCGCCAATATATTTCCTTCATTATCCTCAATACGGGTCACAAATACCGGTGCTGTACGGATACCCCGGTTGGCAAATGCCGAATAGGCGCTGACCATCTCTCCTACAGAGATTTCACAAGGCCCCAGACAGAGCGAGACTACAGGATCTATCTGTTTGTTCTGTACACCGAATGAATGAATCAGACGAACCAACGCATATGGACTAAGTTTTCCCATCAGATAAGCCGTTACCCAGTTGTCGGAATTAGCCAGCCCCCATTTAATCGTTACCATTTCTCCATACCGCTTCTTGCTGGCGTTACGTGGCGACCATGGACGACCATTCTCATCTATCAATGTCTGTTCGACATGGCGAACCTGATCACAAGGTGAAAAACCGTTTTCCATAGCCAGTGTATAAACATAAGGCTTTACAGTAGAACCAATTTGGCGGCGGCCGACCATCGCCATATCATATTGAAAATAATTATAGTTAGGTCCACCTACATACGCCTTCACATGACCAGTTAAGGGATCCATAGACATAAATCCTGCTCTAAGGAAGAATTTATAATATTTCAAGGAATCCATCGGAGTCATAATAGTATCCTTTTCGCCCTCGTATGAAAATACAGACATTTCGTATTTAGTATTGAACGCCTTCTTTATTTCCGCTTCCGAGCATCCGGCTTCTTTCATGATACGATAGCGGTCAGTCTGCTTCATGGCCCTGGTCATGATGGAATTCACCTCCTCCTCTGTCAATTGGTTCGTAAACGGAGCAGTTTTCTTCTTCCGCTTTTCCTTGAAGAAACGGGGTTGGAGGTATTGTGCCACATGTTCATACACTGCTTCTTCCGCATACTTCTGCATACGTGAGTCGATAGTGGTATAAATCTTCAAACCATCTGTATAGATATTATAGTTAGTACCGTCTTTCTTCTTATTCTTGGCACACCATCCGAAGAGCGGATTGGTCTTCCACGCCAATGAATCCTCGTAATACTTCTGCATCTGCCATCCACGATATTCACTCTTCTTCGGCTCCTTGGCAGTCATTACGCCACGCAGATATTCACGGAAGTAAGTTGCCAGCCCTTCTTTATGATCCACACGACGATATTTCAAAACCAGAGGCAATGCCTTTAATGAATCGGCTTCCGCATCAGTCAAGTAACCAGCCTTCCGCATCTGGTCGAGCACTACATTACGCCGTCCACGTGAACGTTCATTGAAACGTTTCGGATTGTAAAGTGACGGATTCTTGCACATACCTACCAAAGTAGCCGCTTCCTCAACGCTCAAATCTTTCGGCTCCTTCGAGAAGTAAGTATTGGCAGCAGTTTTGATACCGACTGCATTATTCAGAAAATCGAACTTATTAAGATACATGGTCAGAATCTCTTCTTTTGTATAATAGCGTTCCAACTGAACAGCTATCACCCATTCAATGGGTTTCTGTAGCAGACGTTCCATCACATTATCCGCCGTAGGCGAATAGAACTGTTTTGCCAACTGTTGGGTTATGGTACTACCACCACCGGCATTCTTCTGCATCATCACCCCCCGTTTCACCAAAGCACGGACAAAAGCACGTGCATCAATACCGGAATGTTCCGCAAAGCGTTCATCCTCGGTGGCAATCAGCGCACGGATCAGATTCGATGATAGCTGATCATATCCCACGAATACACGATTCTCCTTACTAAGCGACCAAGTACCCAACATCTTGCCATCATCGGATATAATCTCGGTTGCAAACTTCAAATTCGGATTTTCCAATTCCTCAACAGGCGGTACATATCCAATTCTTCCTTTCGCTATCGCGGTGAATACGAGTGTTATAACTAACAGTACGCCGACAACAAGAGCCCAAAGCACGTATATAAATTTCTTCCTCATGACGTTTTCTTGTAATTAATGGTACAAAAGTAAGGAAAAACTTTGAAATAGAATGTGTTTCTAACAAAGTTCAACGAAATATCTTTTAATTCTTCGCTCATTTATTTTTTTTTCATACCTTTACACTCCGTATAAGATTGTAATCATAAATACAAACCCAATATGGAAAATAGAAGTTTAGTCACTATTGCCGAACACTCGAAGGAGAAAATCCTCTACCTTCTGGAGATGGCAAAAGAGTTTGAAAAGAAGCCTAACCGTAAAATTCTGGACGGCAAAGTTGTCGCCACTCTTTTCTTTGAACCCTCCACCCGTACACGACTTAGTTTTGAAACAGCAGCAAACAGACTGGGAGCCCGCGTTATCGGATTCACAGATCCCAAAGTAACCAGTTCTTCAAAAGGGGAAACATTGAAAGATACCATCATGATGGTAAGCAATTACGCCGACATCATCGTAATGCGCCATTTTTTGGAAGGTGCCGCAAGGTATGCCAGTGAAGTCGCCCCAGTGCCTATAGTCAATGCCGGAGACGGAGCCAACCAGCATCCTTCACAAACCATGCTAGACCTCTACTCCATATATAAGACACAGGGAACGCTTGAAAATCTGAATATCTATCTAGTAGGTGATTTGAAGTACGGACGGACTGTTCATTCCTTGCTGATGGCCATGCGCCACTTCAACCCCACTTTCCATTTCATCGCTCCGGAAGAATTGAAAATGCCCGAAGAATATAAAATATACTGCAAGGAACACCATATTAAATACAAAGAATATACAGATTTCAACGAAGAAACCATTGCCGACGCTGACATTCTTTACATGACCCGCGTACAACGCGAACGTTTCACCGACTTGATGGAATATGAACGTGTGAAAGATGTATATATATTAAGGAATAAGATGCTGGAACATACCCGGCCCAATCTGCGTATCTTGCACCCTCTGCCCCGCGTCAACGAAATAGCATACGATGTGGACGAGAATCCAAAAGCTTACTACTTCCAGCAGGCACAAAATGGACTTTATGCGCGCCAAGCCATCCTTTGTGATGTCTTGGGCATAACCTTGGACGATGTTATAAAAGATGCAAAAAAGTAAAAAAAGAATGAAGATGAGCGATAACAAACAAGCATTGCAGGTAGCTGCATTGAAAAACGGCACTGTCATAGACCATATACCTTCCGATAAATTATTTACTGTAGTCGCCCTGTTGGGATTACAGGATTCAGACTCTAACATAACCATCGGAAACAACTTTGAGAGCAAGAAACTTGGCAAAAAAGGAATTATTAAAGTGGCCGACCGCTTCTTTACCGATGAGGAAATAAGCCGACTTTCCGTAGTAGCCCCGAATGTGAAACTGAACATTATCCATGATTATGAAGTGGTGGAAAAGAAGCAAGTCCTGATGCCTCAAGAATTACGAGGCATTGTAAAATGCGCCAATCCCAAATGTATCACCAACAATGAGCCAATGACCACCCTGTTTCATGTAATTGACAAAGAACATGGAATCTTGAAATGTCATTACTGTGAAAAAGAACAAAGTAAAGAAGGTATCAAATTGCTATAATCATTATGAAACAAGACTGGAAGCCGGGGACTATGATTTATCCTCTTCCGGCCCTATTGGTAAGTTGCGGAAGTACGGAAGAAGAATATAACATTATCACAGTGGCATGGGCAGGTACTATTTGTACCAACCCTGCCATGTGCTATATATCCGTGCGCCCGGAACGCTATTCCTACCCCATTTTGAAACGGAATATGGAATTCGTCATAAACCTTACCACCAAAGACATGGCATTTGCCACCGACTGGTGCGGAGTGCGTTCGGGCAAGGATTACAATAAATTTGAGGAAATGAAGCTGACTCCGGGAAAAGCGAAAATTGTCAGTGCGCCCATCATCGAGGAATCTCCGCTCTGTATAGAGTGCAGGGTAAAGGAAATCATTTCACTAGGATCTCATGACATGTTTATAGCCGATGTGGTAAATGTAAAAGCCGATGATAAATACCTGAATACGGAAACAGGAAAATTCGAATTGTCCCAAGCTAATCCGTTAGTCTATGTTCATGGCGGGTATTTTGAATTGGGGCCGAAAGTCGGAAAATTCGGCTGGTCTGTAGAAAAGAACAGATCACAGACCAAAAGAAATTCTGAAGGCCTCCTATGATGAAAAAGCTCCTTTTATTAATCGCTTTATTGCTCCTTGCCCTGCCCATTACAGCACAAGAAACAAAGAAAGGCCCGAAAGAGGAGCCTAAAATAAATGTGGGAATAAAAGGAGGCTTCAACTCTTCCATGTACTTCACCAGCCGGTTAGAACTAGACGGGGAACGAATGGAAGATGTACAAAACAATTATAAGGTAGGCTATTTCACCGCCCTGTTTTTCCGGATACACATGAAAAGACATTTCATCCAACCCGAAATAATGTATAATGTTTATAAAGGTGAAATAGCTTTCAATAAAAATCAAAACAAAGAAAACACCCTCCCCGAGTTTGCCAAACTGAACAGCACCATCCACTCTTTGGAGCTACCTATATTATATGGCTATAGTTTTGTAAAAAGCAGGCCTTACGGCATGGCTCTTTTTATCGGTCCCAAACTGGAATATGTATGGAAACATAAAACCTTCGAAGAGTTTGAAGGATTCGGGTATTCCGATATAAAAGAAGAATTACACCCTATTAATATAAGCTCCATTATCGGATTAGGAGTAAATATCGCTAATATATTTTTTGATTTCCGGTATGAAATCGGACTTACCAATATCTCCAGATCAATTACTTATAAGGAAAATACAGATGGAATAAGATCCCGGGGAAAAGGTATCTCCATCAATCGCCATCGCAATGTGTTAAGTTTCTCGTTAGGGGTTATTTTCTGAAGCAGGAGTTCCTTTTCATGAAGTATCTGACTTATATCATAATGCTACATTTGTACGCTAACCTATCAAGAAAAGAGCCACCACTTTCAAGTTTTTATTCACTTTAGCGCTTACAACATAACAAAAAGAAATCCGTCCCTGTTTTTTTCTATAGTCTCACCAAATATTTTCTTCTAAATAATTTCCTTATATTCTAAAATTACTTAACTTTGTGAACTCAGAATCGAATATCGCACATAAACTTATTATAATAAAGAAATGAAAAGAGACGATTTGATTTTCGACATTATCGAAAAAGAGCATCAACGCCAGCTCAAAGGTATCGAGTTGATCGCATCCGAAAACTTTGTTAGTGACCAAGTAATGCAAGCCATGGGTTCTTGCCTTACCAACAAGTATGCTGAAGGGTATCCCGGCAAGCGCTACTATGGCGGTTGCGAAGTGGTAGACCAGAGCGAACAAATCGCTATCGACAGATTGAAACAAATATTTGGAGCAGAATGGGCTAATGTACAACCCCACTCCGGAGCACAGGCCAATGCGGCCGTATTCCTAGCCGTTTTGAATCCGGGTGACAAATTTATGGGATTAAATCTGGCTCATGGCGGTCACTTGTCACATGGCTCGTTAGTTAACACATCCGGAATTATTTATACTCCGTGTGAATACAACTTGAACAAAGAAACAGGCCGTGTAGATTACGATCAGATGGAAGAAATCGCATTACGTGAAAAACCCAAAATGATTATCGGTGGAGGTTCAGCATATTCTCGCGAGTGGGACTACAAACGTATGCGTGAAATCGCAGATAAGGTGGGTGCCATCCTGATGATCGACATGGCCCACCCTGCAGGGCTGATTGCCGCCGGACTGTTGGAAAACCCGGTTAAATATGCTCATATCGTCACTTCAACAACCCACAAAACTCTTCGTGGTCCTCGTGGAGGTGTCATCATGATGGGCAAAGACTTCCCTAACCCATGGGGTAAGAAAACTCCGAAAGGCGAAATCAAAATGATGTCACAGCTTTTGGATTCTGCTGTATTCCCTGGTATCCAAGGAGGTCCGTTGGAACATGTCATCGCAGCCAAAGCCGTTGCATTCGGTGAATGTTTACAACCTGAATACAAAGAATATCAAGCACAAGTAAAAAAGAATGCAGCTGTATTGGCACAGGCTCTGATCGACCGTGGTTTTACGATTGTTTCCGGTGGTACAGACAACCACTCCATGCTGGTAGATCTACGCACCAAATATCCTGATCTGACAGGCAAAGTAGCAGAAAAGGCATTGGTTGCCGCCGATATCACTGTAAACAAGAACATGGTTCCGTTTGACAGCCGTTCCGCTTTCCAGACTTCAGGTATCCGTTTGGGAACTCCAGCCATCACAACCCGCGGTGCAAAAGAAGACTTGATGTTGGAAATTGCCGAAATGATTGAAACTGTTCTTTCAAATGTAGATAATGAAGAAGTGATTGCACAAGTTCGTGCACGCGTAAACGAAACTATGAAGAAATATCCTATTTTCGCTTACTAATCAACGACTTCTATCAATACTCATAAAAGACTTTGGAGTGTTTTGAAAAGGTTTGGTCCTTCTTCAAGAACTCCAAAGTTTTTTTATGGAACATACAGAACATTTAAAAAGAACAATAGAAACGTATTTTTACCGGCAGACTCCACTGAAATCAGTATAAATTTCTACCTTTGCAGACTATTTATTGTTAATGACGAATGAAAGGAACTAAGAATCTGACTCAAGGCCCCATCCTGAAACAATTGTTTACTTTGGCAATGCCCATTATGGCCACTTCATTCATACAGATGGCATATAGTCTGACCGACATGGCTTGGGTAGGAAGAATAGGAAGTGAAGCAATAGCTGCCGTAGGTTCGGTAGGGATTCTTACGTGGATGTCTACATCTATCTCCTTGCTGAACAAGGTAGGTTCGGAAGTCAGCGTAGGACAAGCCATCGGGGCACAAGACGAACAAGCCACCCGAGCGCTTGCGTCACATAATCTTACTTTATCATTACTTATATCATTGAGTTGGGGAGCATTGTTATTCATCTTTGCCACTCCCATTATCAGCATCTATGAACTGAAACCCCACATAGCCGAAATAGCCGTGGAATATCTACGGATTATAGCAACCGCCTTTCCTTTCGTCTTTTTATCAGCTGCCTTTACAGGGATATTCAATGCCGCCGGACGAAGCAAAATACCTTTCTCCATTAACGGTATCGGACTGATTATAAACATGATATTAGACCCTGTTTTTATCTTTGGTTTAAATTGGGGGACTACAGGAGCCGCAATTGCCACTTGGCTGGCCGAAGCGACTGTATGTATTCTGTTTATCTATCAATTGAAACAAAAGAAAATATTATGGGATGACTTCCGGGTATTTACCAAACTGAAGAAACAATATACACGCCACATCCTGAAAATAGGACTGCCGGTAGCAGCACTCAATACATTATTCGCTTTCGTCAATATGTTTCTCGGAAGAACTGCCACAGAACAAGGGGGCCATTTAGGACTGATGGCACTCACTACCGGAGGACAAATCGAGGCCATCACCTGGAATACTTCCCAAGGTTTTTCTACCGCTCTCAGTGCTTTTGTAGCTCAAAACTATGCAGCACGACAAATCTCCCGTGTGCTGAAAGCCTATCGCACCACTTTATGGATGACATTTATATTCGGATCTTTCTGCACATTTCTCTTCATATACTACGGGAACGAAATTTTTAGTATCTTTGTCCCTGAAAAAGCCGCATACGAAACTGGTGGTGTATTCCTACGTATCGACGGATACTCGCAACTGTTTATGATGTTGGAAATTACTATACAGGGCGTATTTTATGGAATGGGGCGCACCATGCCTCCCGCTGTAATCAGCGTCAGTTGTAATTATCTACGCATCCCGATGGCATTGTTGTTCGTATCAGGAGGATGGGGCTTACCGGGTATTTGGTGGAGCATAAGTATTACAAGTACTATGAAAGGAATTATATGTCTGATCTGGTTTATGGTTATCAAAAAGAAAGCTTTAAATTATCAGGCTGTTTAATGAACAATTTTTGCATTAAGTCATTAATATATTAAAATGAACATGATTATGAGAAAGACTAAAATTATGGCTTTATTACTGAGTGCTACACTAGTATTCAGTGGATGTGGTAACATGAATAATACCGCTAAAGGCGGCCTGATCGGCGGCGGCGGCGGTGCTGCTCTGGGAGCAATCATTGGCGGAATAGCCGGACATGGTAAAGGTGCGGCCATTGGTGCGGCAGTGGGTGCGGCAGTAGGTACAGGCGCCGGCGTGTTAATTGGGAAAAAGATGGATAAAGCGGCAGAAGAAGCAGCTCAAATCCAAGGTGCACAAGTAGAACAGGTAACTGACAACAACGGACTTCAGGCTGTAAAAGTTACTTTCGATTCCGGCATTCTCTTCAATACAGGAAATGCGGCCTTGAGCGCACAAGCGAAATCGGCTTTAAGTAAATTTGCAAACAACGTATTAAACCAGAACCGGGATATGGACGTATCCGTCTATGGATATACAGACAATCAGGGCTGGAGAAACAGTACTACGGAACAAAGCATTCAAAAGAACCTTAACCTGTCACAGGAACGTGCTCAAAGCGTGGCTAGTTATTTGTTGAGTTGCGGTGTAAGCAATTCTCAAATCAAGTCTGTAGAAGGTTTGGGACAGGCAGATCCGATAGGTAATAATGATACAGCCGAAGGACGCCAGCAGAATCGCCGTGTAGAAGTATATATGTATGCCAGCCAACAAATGATTCAGCAAGCGGAAGCGGGCACATTGAAATAATACCGATGACATTATGTAGGGCGTATCCAATACCTCCGAGCCAACGGTCGCAACCTTGGAATAATACATAAAATAAAGCAAATCAATTTCGGACAGGAATTTCTGCCCGAAATTGATTTTTAATACACAAGCATGAAAAAGAAGATATTTAAATTCATCCGTAACCTGTTGATTGTTTTCTTTGGTTCTTCCATTCTCTCAGTCATCGTTTTACGCTTTATGCCGGTTTACTTTACCCCATTGATGTTTATCCGGACTTTCCAACAGATTATTCACGGTGAAGATCTAAAATGGGAACACACCTGGATATCTAAAGAAGACATATCCCCTCATCTGCCCATGGCCGTTATTGCCTCTGAGGATAACCGCTTTGCTGAGCATAATGGATTTGATTTCAAAGAAATAGAGAAAGCCCTAGAAGAAAACAAAAGCCGGAAACGTCCCCGAGGGGCCAGTACTATCAGCCAACAGACAGCCAAAAACGTTTTTCTGTGGCCAGCATCCTCTTGGGCCAGAAAAGGACTTGAAGTGTATTTCACCACCTTGATAGAACTGTTCTGGAACAAGGAACGGATTATGGAGGTCTATCTGAACTCCATAGAAATGGGAAATGGCATCTATGGCGCCGAGGCTGTAGCCCGCAAGCATTTTCACAAGAATGCCGGCAAACTGACACCGGGAGAATGTGCACTAATTGCTGCCAGTCTTCCCAATCCCCGCAAATTCAATTCGGGCAAGCCCGGCAACTATATGCTTAAAAGGCAAAAGAAGATTCTCTATCTTATGAAATGCGTCCCTGCATTTCCACCCAGACAGGATACGACTCCTACAAAGAAGAAAAAGAAATAACCCGCACACCTGTGTGGGCTTTTTTATTCTTAGAGTAATCAAAAAGACTCTGCGGATCCAGAATAACTTTCTTCATGACTGATGAAGCATGAAGCAAATGTAATTTGCCATCCATCCAACAAGCAAATCCTGTGTGCACCACATCCAACCCTTTTATATTGGTAGTGATCGCTATGATATCCCCATTCCTTATGTCCAATTCCTCAGGAGAAACATTCAGACAGCTTTTAGGAAGGTAAGAAACAGGAACATTCTTCCATCTTCCCTCTATTTCAATCATCTGGGATATTATAGAAGGATTATTTTTCAACTGACGATAATTGTCTGGGTGCGTGGACATAAAATCCAGATTCAAAACTTGTGATACGGCAAGCCTGAGCTCTCCCGTACGTTCATGCACAATCCCTTTTTGTTCATTATCTTTAATCCAATCACTGAAATAATGCAAACGTGAGGCATAACCGGCTTGCTTTCCATTCCGATAGCGAATACACTGTAACGCTTGTTTATAACTTCCAAAATCACTTTTCCCATTCTTATCAGTGAGACTCAATGCAAGTACCGTTTCAACAAATGTGGTACAATCCACCTTATCCAAATACACGACCAGTGCCTCTTCGTCCGTCTCGTCCAATGTATTCGCGACGTATGAAACTCCTAATAGACTTTTGGCAAAAAACAATATCCTACAGCTATCAGCCGGCAATAAGGAAGCCTTTTGAAGCAAGTCACCGACTTTTATACTGTCATTTTCTGACGCTGAGACCATGCAGGGCATTAACCCTAAAATCATTCCCAGCAACCACGGGTGCAACTTTCTCATATACATTTTCTTATGTTTCTTCTACATGGCAGCAAAGATAGCACATTACCGGATGAAGACAAATTTTAAAAGAATGAAAAGACAAAAAACACATCCGCCATGACAAGTCCAGCACCTGCCATGGCGGATAAAAAACTATATTTCACCTTTAAATTATGCAGAAAATTCTGTTCTTTCCAAATAAGCTATAACGTCACCTTTATTAACAATAGCTCCCTGTTGGGCGCAAACCTCTACAATGCGTCCCGTAAAGTTAGCAAAAATCTTTTCGTATTCCCCCCACGGAGTAGAAATATAGCAGAACACTTCATCATGCTGGTATTTCCGTCCGACAAATGGTGCTATAGAAGGACCCTCCACAGAAACCTCCCATAAAATCTGTCCTTTATCCGGAGCAATGATAGGATCCGCCTTAGCACGTTTGTATTTCCGGATCGTTTCCTCATCAAAGCCACTTTTTGCCATGGCCGCATCTTGAGCCCGTTGTAAATCATCCATAAAGCGTTTCTTGGCCACACCCGATTTATAATCACGGTATTGCCGGTCATGCATGGCCAGTTCAAACAGTTCCTCCTCATCCTCACCATATTCCCAGCCATTTTCATCCATCTCTTTACGGTATTTGTCCAATTCATCAGGATAGTTCAGCTGAGGATCCTCATCTGTGAATTCGTAGCCTTTACTTTCCGCCAGTTCGATAATTTCAGGCGCCAGCGCACCCGGCAGCTTTCCGCTTTTTCCCAAAATCATGTCCCATGTATGGTTATCAATCATTGTCCATCTCTCCTCTCCCTTCACCAGCTGCATGACATTCATCAAAGCCACATTCTTCACATATTGACTGAACGGTGTTACCAAAGGAGGATACCCCAATTTCGGCCATACATATTCCACTTCTTCAAACAGCATCACTACCAGATCATCCAGACTCATAGGCTCTTTTCCCTGCCCTTTCAGAATCAGATTGATCCCCGAATGCACACCTTTCAAATCGGCCATCATAGACCCCATCATACCACCGGGAAGTCCGCATCCTAACAATAAGGAAGACATGTGCTTGTTGGTAGGATCCATGAAATATCCCAAAAAGTCATCCATAAACTCCTGCGTCATGCTACGTGCTTTCATATAAGCCTTCATATTGATTTCCGGGACCTGAAAGCCTGCATTTTTCAGCATGGCCTGTACAGAAATCACGTCAGGATGCACTTTTCCCCATGACAACGGCTCCATAGCCACATCAATGATGTCCGCACCGTTCTCACAAACCTCCAGAATGGATGCCATAGATAATCCGGGACCAGAATGTCCATGATATTGTACAATGACTTCAGGATGTTTATTTTTGATGTTTTTCACCAACTGCCCCAGCATTTCGGGACGGCCGATACCTGCCATATCTTTCAGACAGATCTCGGGTGCCCCTGCCTCTATCAACTGATCGGCGATATGAGAGTAATATTCCACGGTATGTACAGGAGAATAAGTGATGCAAAGAGTAGCTTGAGGGATCATCCCCGCTTCCTTGGCATATTTTATGGAAGGGATGATATTCCGAACTTCATTCAAACCGCAAAAGATACGGGTAATGTCCACACCTTGCGCATGTTTCACCTTGTACATCAGACGGCGTACATCGGCCGGGACAGGATACATCCGCAATGCATTCAAGCCGCGATCCAGCATGTGCGTCTGGATACCCGCCTCTCGTAAAGGCTTGGTAAAAGTACGTACCGCCTGGTTCGGATTCTCGCCATACAGCAAGTTCACTTGCTCAAAAGCGCCTCCATTAGTTTCCACCCGGGCAAAACACCCCATTTCAATGATTATAGGAGCAATTCTGGCTAACTGATCAGCTCTGGGCTGGTACTTCCCTGATGACTGCCACATGTCGCGGTAGACCAAACTGAATTTGATTTCTTTTTTCATAATTGTTACTTGATTTAAAGGTGTCTTGTCCTTTTGCAAATATAACAAATGAATAAAAATAAAGTTAATATCCAAGGAGCTTTTTTAGCTTGAAAAAACATGTTTAATATCATATTGTAAATCCATTAAAGCAGCAAAGGCAGAAAGAAATCTTCTCTTCCTGCCTTTTTGATAGTTTTTTTTTCCTGGATATTATACAAAATCACGGAGTTGTCCCTGCAATCGTTGTCTGGTAAAGAAGATCCGGCTTTTTACCGTACCTAGCGGTAATCCCAGTTTTTCTGCAATCTCACGGTATTTGAATCCCGACACATGCATGGCGAATGGAATGCGGTACTCCTTGGGAAGCAAACCCACTATACGATGTATTTCCTTCATGTCATAAGCCCCCTCGGTACTGTCAAAGCCGGAATCCTGCGGCAAGCTCAAATGGTAGAGATTGTCTGTGTGGTCCACAAATGTTTGGTCGCGCACTATTTTCCGATAATTATTTATAAAAATGTTACGCATAATAGTGTACATCCATCCCTTAAAGTTTGTGTCGGGGATATACTTGTCTTCGTTGTCCAATGCTTTCAATGAAGTTTCTTGCAACAGATCATTAGCCTCCTCACGGTCGGCAGTAAGTTTGTATGCGAATCGAAGTAACTCTTCTTGCACACCCAGCAGGTTCTTTTTAAAACTAACGCTATTCATAAGTCTTTCAGTTTAGGTTTATATTCTTTATTCCATGATCTCGTGATGCAAGGATAGCGCATTTTAAACGGGTGTCAAAGAAAAAACTATCAAAATAGGGGGTAGAAACTGACAAATGACGATTTCTACCCCCTATTTTGATAGTTTTTAGGTGCTGTTTAACGCTGTTCCCCTTTTAAAATTGGTAAACAGATGCTATATTTAACAGCTAAAATACGTGCCAAGAAGACAGTACTGCCTCCTACTATCTGGCAAATAAAGGCTTCCAGACCGCACAGATCACATATCCAGTAGGCCAGTCCTCCCACAACACAGGCCATTGCATAAATCTCTTTACGAAAAATAAGCGGAATTTCATTAATAAAAACATCGCGGAGCACACCACCTGCGGCTCCGGTAATACTACCCATGATAATAGCCACCCAAAAAGGATATCCGAGGGCAATACTTTTACCCACCCCCACTACTGTGAACAGCGCCAGACCGATACTGTCGAACAGGAAGAAAGTGTTATGCATGTGAATCAAATACTTGCCGAAAGCAATCACCCAAAACAATGCCAGTCCTGTACATATTAAATATATGGGGTCGGTCATCCAGCCCGGAGTCACATCCAGAAGCACATCACGGATAGTACCTCCTCCGATGGCAGTCGCCAAACCCACTACATACGCGCCAAACCAGTCAAACTGTTTGGCAGACGCCAATCTGATACCACTGATGGCAAAGGCAAACGTGCCTATAAAATCTAAAACTTGAACAAATGTTAGCATAATGGTTGTTATTTGTCTGCAAAGTAACGAATAAATTCGATAAGAAAATGTATTTTTGTGTTCAGAAAATAGCTTAAAATAAGATGAAAGTAACAATTATCGCAGGCGCACGCCCCAATTTCATGAAAATTGCCCCACTAATGCGTGCTATCAGGGCTGCAAAGGCAGCAGGAAAAAACATCACTGCCCGTCTGGTCTATACAGGTTCGGACGAAGACAAAAGTCTGGAACCTTCTCTGTTTACAGACTTGGACATGCCGCATCCCGATGTGTACCTTCATGTAGACGATACTGATTTTTTCCAGCGGATGGCAGGCATATTGGTCGCTTTCGCCCGCGAACTGGAACAACATCCCGCACAGATAGTGCTTGTCGTGGATGACCTTACTCCTACCATGGCGTGCTCTATCGTGGCCAAAAAGAAAGGAATAAAAGTAGCCCATCTGGTGGCGGGAACCCGCTCTTTCGATATGGACATGCCAAAGGAAGTGAACAGCATGATAACAGATGGCTTGTCCGATTATCTGTTCACAGCCGGAATGGTAGCCAACCGCAATCTGAATCAAACAGGAACCGAACAGACGCATGTGCACTTTGTGGGAAACATCCTGATTGATACGCTACGTTATAACCGCACCCGCTTGCAGCGCCCGGTGGCATTCTCCATTATGAGACTGAAAGAAAAAGAATACCTTTTGCTGACTCTGAACAGACACTCACTGCTGAATAATGACAATGCGCTGAAAGCCATCTTCCACACCATGCTGGAAAAAACAGACAAACCTGTTGTAGCACCACTCCATACGTATGTAAGAAACAAGCTGGTCGCTTTGGGAATCACTTCCGAAAAGTTACATATATTGCCACCGCAACCTTATTTGTCATTCGGTTATCTGGTAAACCATGCCCGAGGCATCATCACAGATTCGGGCAACGTAGCAGAAGAAGCAACTTTTCTGGGAATCCCCTGCATAACATTAAGCACGTATGCAGAACACCCCGAAACGGTGACAATCGGCACTAACCGGCTGGTTGGAGAAGATCCGGAAGCTCTGGCAGACGCCCTCGACATACTGAATAAAGGAGAATGGCAGGAAGGCCGTCTGCCGGAACGCTGGGATGGACGAGCCGCTGAAAGAATTGTGCAAACGTTGCTGGGTGAACATCAATAAAAGTATAAAGCCACCCTACCGATAAAAACACAAGGGCATGTCAAAACCCAACATGAAGGATAAAGAACGTTTAATCTGAAACTTGGCGCCCTCCATCGACAATAAAAAAACCGTATCAACTCTACTTTTGAGTAATGATACGGTTTTTCTTTATTTATCAGTTAACTATTGCACCTTTCTCCCGGCTACCAAGTATAATTCAGACCGAAACTAAGCAATTCCTGCATCTGGAAATAACTCTTGTTATCTTCCGTCAGCTTCACACCGTCATCATAACGCGCATGAACAAACAACTTAGTAGACAAATAGCGATTCAACACAAAATTGAATGTATTTTCCCAACTGGCAATCACTGTGTCATAAGTAGTAAAATACTCCAGTTTTGACTCCCACACTATGCTGGGTATAATCTTCCAAGTCAGATTGCCTGTAAATTTCGAACCGAAGAGATTGGCAGTCTTATGCCCCTGCTCCACATTGAAAGCACCCGGATCAATGATCTTGTCATTGCTGATATACATAAAGGTATATGCCAGCGGAGAACCTAACAAAGACAACGAATAATTCTTCTTATTCTGCTTGAAGTCCATACCGAGCGTTATATCCAACTGCGCAGGAGACAAAAAGTTAGAAATCATATTATTTGTATTCGTCTTGTAATTTCCAAAGAACTGAGTCTTGAACTCACCCGCCAAAGTATAATACCAATTCTTGAACGCCTTCACTCCCAACTTACTGTTTAAGCGGAACAAGTCGGCATTCGTCTTATATTTATGTACCGTGTCTGACGGAGCAGTAATGAATCCCAGTTTTATTTCCAGTTTATTTTCAAGCTCCAGCCGCTGGCGGTCATCAAAATTAGCCTCCAGCACCAAGCCGGCCAGCAGGGCATTCGTACTCTCACCACCTTTATACCAGTTATCGGAAATGTAATGTTGCGTGAACTGCATATATCCATTTCCCTTGTGCGTCCAGAAGTTAGGACGTACTACCACCAGCTCATTATCCGTAGTCAGGCTTTCCACCGGTGTCTCCGGATGAAGGAAACTCTTGATTTTCTCTTTTCTCGGCCTTTTCACAATCTGATTGTCCTCCAACGGTTTCAGATCCGCCAGATAAAGTTCATTGTTCACCAGCCTGCCCGGATACTTTAAATAGTAATTCCTCAATATATTATTTGACCAACGGTCCGCAGCCGCCAAAGTCTCCATATCCGGCAGATGATATATGGCGGAAGACACAGAGTCACGTTTTCCCATATACAACGAATCAACCGCTGTCATAGCCTTTGTCTCCGGACTCCATTTTATTTCAAATAGTTCTTTTATAGGAGCCTCATAATATGTGGGCGGAACAAACAACTTATAAAAAGCCGGATTAGGACGCACTCGTCGGGGAGCCGGAATATTTAAATCATCCCACATTCTGAAATAAGCAAAATAAGACGCACTTAAAGCTGATAAAGAATCGGAAAAGGCTTTCACGGCCGGACTCTCTTTCGTCTTAGCCACATCCTGCGCCGGTGCACCCAGACAGAACGCGGCAAACACTATAGCTAAACATATATTCTTTCTCATACTATTTTAGTTTTGTGCAAAAATACACTTAATTTTCCTTTTCCCAAAAAACTGTTTCCTTTATCATAGTAACGAATGATAATTTCAGTTCCATCAAATGATTTTTTAAAGCATATCCGACGATATTGAAAAAGATTTTGTAATTTTGCAACTTTGATAGATATTGCGATCTTGGTAATAAAGAAAATAACATTTAAAAATATTAAGTAGTGGGAGAAACTAAGTATATCTTCGTAACTGGTGGTGTTGCCTCCTCATTAGGTAAAGGTATTATTTCATCATCAATAGGTAAATTACTGCAAGCCAGAGGCTATAATGTAACAATTCAGAAGTTCGATCCGTATATCAACATCGATCCGGGAACTTTGAATCCATACGAACACGGTGAATGTTATGTAACGGTAGACGGACACGAGGCTGACCTCGACTTGGGACATTACGAACGTTTTCTGGGCATCCAGACAACTAAAGCCAACAACATTACGACAGGACGTATCTACAAGAGCGTTATCGATAAGGAACGCCGCGGTGACTATTTGGGAAAGACTATCCAGGTTATCCCCCATATCACCGACGAGATCAAGCGTAATGTGAAATTATTGGGAAGCAAATATAAATTCGACTTTGTCATCACCGAAATCGGTGGTACAGTAGGCGATATCGAGTCACTGCCTTATCTGGAAAGCATCCGCCAGTTAAAATGGGAAATGGGGCGCAACGCACTATGCGTGCACCTTACTTATGTACCCTATCTGGCAGCGGCAGGCGAACTGAAGACCAAACCTACCCAACATTCCGTAAAAGAATTGCAATCTGTAGGTATCCAGCCGGATGTACTGGTATTACGCACAGAACATGAACTGAGCGCCAATCTGAAAAAGAAAGTGGCTTTGTTCTGTAATGTAGACGAAAGCGCCGTAGTACAGTCCATTGATATGCCGACCATTTATGAAGTGCCTCTGCGCATGCAGGAACAAGGGCTGGACGTAACCATCCTCCAGAAAATGGGATTACCCGTAGGCGAGACCCCTACCCTCGGCCCATGGAGGGATTTTCTGGACCGCCGCCACAAGGCAACGGAAAAAGTAAAGATCGGATTGGTAGGCAAATACGATTTGCAGGATGCCTACAAATCTATTCTTGAAGCCCTGTCACAAGCAGCCACTTACAATGACCGCAAAGCGGATATCCACTTCATCAACAGCGAGAAACTGACAGACGCCAATGTAGAAGAGCAGATTAAGGAAATGGACGGTATCATTATCTGTCCAGGATTCGGACAACGCGGCATAGAAGGCAAATTCGTGGCCATCAAATATGCGCGCACACACAATGTGCCGACTTTTGGTATCTGTCTGGGTATGCAGTGCATGGCTATTGAGTTTGCCCGTAACGTGCTAGGTTATACAGACGCCAACAGCCGTGAGATGGACGAAAAGACTCCCCACAACGTGATAGACATCATGGAAGAGCAGAAAGCTATCACCAACATGGGCGGCACCATGCGCTTGGGAGCCTACGAATGTATCCTTGACCAACAATCTAAGACTTTCGAGGCCTATAAGAGCGAGCACATACAAGAACGCCACCGCCACCGCTACGAGTTTAACAATGACTACAAGCAGGAGTATGAGAAGGCGGGTATGAAATGCGCAGGTGTCAATCCGGAATCCGACTTGGTGGAAATCATCGAGATCCCGACATTGAAATGGTTTATCGGAGTCCAGTTCCATCCCGAATACAGCAGTACTGTATTGAAACCGCATCCGTTGTTCCTGTCATTCATCAAAGCGGCAATAAACAAATAAGAAACGAGAATTATAATATAATAAGGTAAACAAGTAAAAATGGACAAAAACACTTTAGTGGGATTCGCCCTGATTGGTGCAGTTGTGATAGGCTTCAGCATCTACAACCGTCCCAGCCAGGAAGAAATGGCGCGTGCCAAGCACTACCAGGATTCCATTCAGGCGATAGCCCAGAAAGAGGCCGAACGACAGGCACAGGCTGCCACGACACAGAGTCAGAACACAACATTGCATCTAGACTCTGCCTCCATGTTCTATGGCGCGAGCCAAGGTACGGAACAGCTGACAACACTGGAAAACAATGTAGTAAAACTAACTTTCACCAACAAAGGCGGACGGGTATGTGCAGCCACATTGAAAGACTATAACGGACAGGACGGCAAGCCCTTGATGCTGTTTGACGAAAAAGACTCGGGCATGAATTTCGCTTTTGAAGGAAAGAATGAGAACATCCTGACCGAGGACCTGTATTTCCAGCCTGCCAACGTGACAGACAGCACTGTAACCATGCGTCTGGCTGCAAGCAACGGCGGCTATATAGATTTCGATTACAAACTTTTGCCGGACGCCTATATGGTGAACTTCACCATCCGCGCGAACGGCATGCAAAACTTTTTCCCACCTGCTCTGAATACGGTTCACATAAGCTGGAATCAGCGGGCACGCCAGCTTGAAAAAGGTTTCAGCTTCGAGCAACGCTATACTTCGCTCACCTACAAACCTGTAGAAAAAAGTTCAGACTACCTGAACGAGATGAAAGAAGCAAAAGAAGAGGTAACCGACCGTCTGGACTGGATCGCTTTCAAAAACCAGTTCTTCTCAAGCGTGTTTATCGCCGATCAGAATTTCGACAAAGCCTCCCTTACCTCCACCCCACAAGAGGAAGGAAGCGGATACATGAAGAACTATACTGCAGACATGACAACGTTCTTCGATCCTAGCGGAAAACAATCTACCGACATGCAGTTCTACTTTGGTCCGAACCATTTCAAGACTTTGCTGAACAGCAATGATCTGAGCCTTTCCCAAAAAGACTTGGAGCTGGAAGATCTGGTTTATTTGGGATGGCCCATTATCCGCTGGGTAAACCGCTGGTTCACTATCAATCTGTTCGACTGGCTCTCGGGCTGGGGACTGAGCATGGGTGTCGTATTGCTGCTGATGACAATCATCGTCAAAGCGCTGGTTTATCCGGCTACCTACAAATCCTATATGTCCTCTGCCAAGATGCGCGTCCTGAAACCGTATATCAACGAAATCAACGCGAAATATCCCAAGAAAGAGGATGCTTTGAAAAAGCAACAGGAAACCATGGCGCTTTACAGCAAATACGGAGTAAGCCCCATGGGGGGATGCCTGCCTATGCTGATACAGATGCCGGTATTCATGGCCCTGTTTTTCTTCGTGCCCAATGCCATTGAGCTGCGTCAACAAAGTTTCCTATGGGCTCCGGACTTGTCCACATACGATGATATCTTCCATTGGAGCACCACCATTCCTCTGTTAGGCAACCACTTAAGCCTGTTCTGTCTGCTGTTCAGCATCACCAATATTCTGAACACCATGTACACCATGAAACAGCAAGACATGGGCCAGCAGCAGATGCCGGGTATGAAACTGATGATGTATATCATGCCGGTCATGTTTATCTTCATCTTCAACGGTTATTCCTCCGGTTTGAACTATTATTACTTTATTTCCGGGCTGATTGGTATCCTCACCATGGTGATTTTGCGTAAGACTACCGATGAGAAGAAGCTTCTTGCCATGCTGGAAGCACGGAAAGAAAAGAAAAGCCAGAAGAATGGCGGCAAACCAAGCGGCGGCGGGCTGATGGCCAAGCTGGAAGCCTTGCAAAAAGAGCAGGAACGTCTGCAACAGGAAAGAATGAACAAAGGAAAGAAATAACAAGTCTACATTCTAAAATAAAATTTAACAAGTGAGGGTGCCTGTTTTTGAATAAAAACAGGCACCCTCACTCTTTTTAATAGTATGACTACTTCTCTCAGCAAAGAATGCCATTCACAGGCATACAAAGAAAAAAAACAAAAATGCCGGAACATTTTACATCACCGGCTTTTATACGTATTTTTGCAATCACTTAAACATCAAAAACAACATTAAGATATGAACAAATCAAGCGCAACCATCATGGCAGCAGCACTTATGCTAGCTTCCTCCTGTGCCGAAGTGAAGCAGGAAGGACAGGGCTACGAGCCCATTATCGGCAAGCAAGAGATTACCATCAAGGACGGCCGTCTTACCCCCGAAGCCCTGTGGGCAATGGGACGCATAGGCAGCCTGAGTGTATCACCCGACGGTAAACGGATAGCCTACACCGTAGCCTACTACAGTGTTCCCGAAAACAAAAGTCACCGTGTGATTTATGTAATGGACGCCGACGGACAAAACAACAACCTGCTTACCCAAGCAGCCTGGAACGAAGGAGACCCCCAATGGATAAAAGGAGGAACCAAAATCGCATTCTTATGCAACGAAAGCGGTGGCAACCAGATTTGGGAAATGAACCCCGACGGAACAGAACGCCGTCTCATCTCCGATTTCAAAGGGGACATAGAAGGATTCTCCTTCTCGCCGGACGGCAAAAAGATTCTTTTCATCTCACAAGTAAAATACGGCCAACGCACCGTAGATCTGTACCCTGACCTGCCCAAAGCCAGCGGTATCATTGTAAATGACCTGATGTACAAGCATTGGGACGAGTGGGTGGAAAGCATTCCGCATCCTTTCATCGCCGATTTTGACGGTAACATGATGGGAGCAGCCACCGACATCATGGAAGGCGAACCGTTTGAGGCCCCGATGAAACCTTTCGGAGGCATCGAGCAACTAGCCTGGAGCAACGACTCCAAGCAAATAGCTTACACCAGCCGGAAGAAGCAAGGACTAGCATACGCCGTATCCACCGACTCGGACATATACCTATATAATATAGAGGAAGGTACAACGCTGAACCTGTGCAAACTGAATGGAAAGGATTCGAATGGAACCGATGAGATGAGAGGATATGACACCAATCCGAAATTCAGTCCTGACGGCAAATACATTGCGTGGCAGAGCATGGAACGCGATGGTTATGAAAGCGACCGGAACCGCCTGTGTGTCTACAATCTGGACAACGGGCAGAAAACATTTGTCACAGAAAGCTTCGAGTCGGGTGTAGATGACTATTGCTGGAACAACGACTCGCAAAGCCTGTACTTTGTCGGTGTATGGCATGGAACCAGCATGGTACACAGCACCAATCTGAACGGTGAGGTGAAAAGACTGACGGACGGCATGTACGACTACGGATCAGTAGCCATGGCAGGCGACAAAGTAATTACCAAACGGCATTCTATCAGCGCGGCCGATGAAATCTACACCCTCACTCCCACCGATGGACAAGTGGCGCAACTCTCGCATGAGAACGACCATATCTTCAAACAATTGAATCTGGGTAAAGTGGAGGAAAGATGGACCAAGACTACCGACGGCAAGCAAATGCTTTCATGGGTGATCTATCCCACCAATTTTGACGCGAGCAAGAAGTACCCTACTTTATTATTCTGTGAAGGCGGCCCGCAAAGTCCCGTCAGCCAGTTCTGGAGCTACCGCTGGAACTTCCAGATTATGGCAGCCAACGATTATATTATCATCGCCCCCAACCGTCGCGGTCTGCCCGGATTCGGCATGGAATGGCTGGAACAAATCAGCGGAGACTACGGAGGCCAGTGTATGAAAGACTACTTGTCCGCCATAGATGACATTTCGAAAGAACCGTATGTAGATACCGACCGTCTGGGATGTGTAGGTGCCAGCTTCGGCGGATTCTCCGTCTATTGGCTCGCCGGACATCACGACAAACGCTTTAAAGCGTTCATCGCACACGATGGTATATTCAATATGGAACAACAATATCTGGAGACAGAGGAAATGTGGTTCGCCAACTGGGACATGGGTGGCGCATATTGGGATAAGAATAATGCAACGGCACAACGCACCTTTGCCAACTCTCCCCATCGCTTTGTTGACAAATGGGACACTCCTATTCTCTGCATCCACGGTGAAAAGGATTACAGAATTCTTGCCTCACAAGGTATGTCAGCGTTCAATGCAGCTGTGTTGCGCGGTGTTCCGGCCGAACTTTTACTATATCCGGACGAGAATCATTGGGTATTGAAACCGCAAAATGGAGTGTTATGGCAACGCACTTTCTTTAATTGGTTAGATAAATGGCTTAAATAATACCTAAATTACCGCAAAGTTATCCGTTATTGGAAATATATAGTAGAAGTTCCAATTTTTATATTACCTTTGTAGCATCAAACAAAAAATGAACATTAAGTGATATTTGTTAAGCTACCTTTTATTAGGTGAGTAGACAATAGCTTGTGAAAGTAGTTGTTTACAGTGTTAGTATATAAATAACTTTTTATTCCCCGTGCTTTGTGAGCGCACAAAGCTGGATGATTACAAAATAATAAAGTGATTATTTTCATGATGCTGGCTTGTGATAAGTCGGTATCATTTTTTTTATCCCCCCAAGGTAGCATCAGCCCCGGCCATGGTCAGACCTACAAATAAAAACATCCACCCGCCTGCCATAAACTGCAGACGGATGGATATGATTACTTTATTCCTTACCTCTCCGTTCAAGATAGAGGCAAGACGCTTTTATTCAACTCCAAGAGGACAGAATGTCTCCTATTTTTCCATCATCAATCCTTTGAACGCTGTAGGATAAGGAGTCTCGAACTCCATCAGTTCTCCAGTCACCGGATGATAGAAACATAACTTGAAGGCATGTAACGCCAACCGTCCCAAAGGATCACAGTTACTGCCATAGCGCTGGTCGCCGGCAACAGGATGCCCCAGATCCGACATGTGCACACGGATCTGGTTCTTACGTCCCGTCTCCAAGTCCAGCTCCACCAAGGAATATCCATTGGCACGTTTTATTGTTTTATAATGAGTGACCGCAAACTTACCCTCCCCATCATCTACAGGGCTGGAGCTGACATACAGTTTCCGGTCGGTCAGCCAAGACTCTATAGTACCGTAATCCTTCTCCATATCACCCGAAACGACGGACACATAACGGCGGTCTGTCACAATATCATGCCAGTTATCACGTAAAGTATTCTGGGTTTTCTCATCCTTGGCATACATCATCAGCCCCGAAGTCTCGCGGTCCAGACGATGCACCACGAATACGCGGTTGAGGCGATGCGAACGCTTTACATACTCATTCAGAATGTGTTGGGCAGTACGTTCCTTCTGACGTTCTGTACTGACAGAAAGCAACCCTTCCTTCTTTTCCACCACTAATATGTATGCATCCTCATATACCAGTTTCAGCATCGGATGTTTAAACTCACGGTTATTCTTCGCCTTGGACAGCTGCACTTTCATACCTGGTTTCAACGGGAAGTTATATTGGGTAGTAATCACATTGTCTACCAAAACCACACGGTTGGCAAGCAATGTCTTCACTTTGTTGCGACTGATTCCCGCCATCTTCCGCATCAGGAAATCCATCAGTTCTGCGGGTTCTGTCACATTATATATAGTATATTGGGCAGCGCATTTCGCCTTAGGCCTGCCGGAATCACTTTTTCTACCTCTTGACATAATTCAATTTACGGTTTTAAAATTTATAATTGAGTTGTCCGGATTATCCTCTTTTCTCCAGCAACACCACATTTTCCACATGGTGCGTATGGGGAAACATATCCACGGGCTGTACGGCCATCACCTTGTATTTTACATCCAGCAAAGACAAATCGCGTGCTTGGGTGGCCGGATTACAACTGACATACACAATCCGCTGAGGTTCGGCAAAAAGAATCGTATTAATTACATCATCGTGCATTCCGGCACGGGGAGGGTCAGTAATGATGACATCGGGACGCCCATGCCGGTTGATGAACTCCTGAGTCAGAATATCCTTCATGTCACCGGCATAAAACAAGGTATTGTCAATGCCATTGATCGCCGAATTCACTTTGGCGTCCTCTATCGCTTCGGGCACATACTCGATACCGATCACTTTCTTTGCCTGACGTGAAACAAAGTTGGCTATGGTTCCGGTTCCGGTATAAAGATCGTACACCAATTCGTTGCCGGTCAATCCGGCAAAGTCGCGTGCCACCTTATAAAGATTGTACGCCTGTCCGGAGTTAGTCTGATAAAATGACTTCGCTCCTATCTTGAACCGCAGCCCTTCCATTTCCTCGAAAATATGATCTTTGCCTTTGAACACCATTACATCCAGATCGTTGATGGTATCATTGCATTTATTATTGACCACATATAATAAAGAGGTGATTTGCGGGAAACGTTCCGCGACAAAATCCAGCAAGCGCTTCATCAAATCCAGTTCACCCTCTTCCACAATCTTGCACTGCAGCAGCACCATGAGTTCCCCCGTGCTCGAGGTACGGATCATCAGGTTGCGAAGCATTCCTTCTTGAGAGCGCAGATTGAAGAAAGAATAATTATGCTCGTATGCATAGTCACGGATGGCGTTGCGTATCTGGTTACTGATATCATCCTGCAACCAGCACTTTTCTATAGCCAACACCTTGTCAAATGCTCCGGGAATATGAAAACCTACGGCATTCATCTGATCGTACTTCACGTCCTCCTTTACCTCCTCTTCCGTCAGCCAACGTTTGTTTGAGAACGTAAATTCCAATTTATTACGATAAAATTCCGTTTTTTCCGATCCCAGGATCGGTGAGATCTCCGGCAGTTCAATCTTGCCGATACGGGTCAAGTTATCTGTCACCTGCTTTTGTTTGTACTTTATTTGTTCCGCGTATGGCAGGCACTGCCATTTACAACCGCCACATACGCCATAATGCTGACAGAAGGGTACTGCACGCACAGGAGAATACTCATGGAATTTCACCGCTACAGCCTCTGCATAATGATTTTTCTTACGCTTTACCTGTAAGTCCACCACATCGCCGGGCACTACGTATGGTACAAACACTACCAAGTCATTCACTTTCGCCAAAGCTTTTCCTTCGGCAGCCACATCTGTTATTGTTATCTTCTCTAATAATGGAAGTTCTTTCTTCTTTCTAGCCACTTTTCCGAATAAGTTAATTTGGGGACAAATTTAAGCATTTTCCCCGAATATCTCTTCATAAATCGGAAGATATTAAAATTGTAAAGTAGGAATTGCAATTTCTACTATTTTTTTTTAGTAAATCGTTTGGAGATAAATAAAATATGTATAGTTTTGCGATTACATTTTTTGAGCGAGTTAACTTTAAATACATTATTATGGATAAAAAAAGAGTTTACACCTTCGGCAACGGACAAGCTGAAGGAAAAGCAGACATGAGAAATCTGCTTGGTGGAAAAGGCGCTAACCTGGCTGAAATGAATCTAATCGGTGTTCCCGTACCTCCGGGATTCACAATCACCACCGAAGTTTGTAGCGAATATTATGAGTTAGGCAAAGATAAAGTAGTGGAATTGCTGAAAACGGATGTTGAGAAAGCTATCGCCAATATCGAGAATCTGATGAACTCCAAATTCGGTGATGTAGAAAATCCGTTATTGGTTTCCGTACGTTCAGGTGCCCGCGCTTCCATGCCGGGTATGATGGATACCATCCTTAACTTGGGTTTGAATGACGAAGTGGTGGAAGGTCTGAGCCGCAAGACCGGACGTCCACGTTTCGCATGGGATTCATACCGTCGTTTCGTACAAATGTATGGTGATGTGGTACTGGGTATGAAGCCGGTGAATAAGGAAGACATCGATCCGTTCGAGGAAATCATCGAGAAAGTAAAAGAAGAAAAAGGCGTGAAGCTGGACAACGAACTGGAAGTGGAAGATCTGAAGGAACTGGTTAAACGTTTCAAAGCAGCTGTAAAGGAACAAACAGGGCAAGATTTCCCGGCTTGCGCATACGAACAACTGTGGGGTGCCATCTGTGCCGTATTCCGCAGCTGGATGAACGAACGTGCCATTCTTTACCGCAAGATGGAAGGCATTCCTGCCGAATGGGGTACTGCCGTAAGCGTGCAGGCAATGGTGTTCGGTAACATGGGAGACACTTCGGCTACCGGTGTTTGCTTCTCTCGCGATGCAGGCAACGGTGAGGATTTGTTCAACGGTGAGTATCTGATCAACGCACAAGGTGAAGACGTTGTGGCCGGTATCCGTACTCCGCAGCAAATCACTAAGATAGGATCTCAGCGGTGGGCTGAACGTGCAGGCATTTCTGAAGAAGAACGCATAGCCAAATATCCTTCTATGGAAGAAGCCATGCCGGAAATCTACAAGGAACTGGATGCCCTGCAGACCAAACTGGAAAACCACTACTGCGACATGCAGGATATGGAATTTACCGTACAGGAAGGAAAACTATGGTTCTTGCAGACTCGTAACGGTAAACGTACCGGAGCCGCTATGGTAAAAATCGCCATGGACCTGCTGCGTCAGGGCATGATTGATGAAAAAACAGCGCTGGAGCGTTGCGAACCTAATAAATTGGACGAACTGCTCCACCCTGTATTCGATAAGAAAGCATTGAAAGAAGCGAAAGTATTGACTCGTGGTCTGCCCGCTTCTCCGGGTGCAGCTACCGGTCAGATTGTATTTTTTGCCGAGGACGCTGCCAAATGGGCTGCCGACGGCAAGAAAGTGGTAATGGTACGTATTGAGACTTCTCCGGAAGACTTGGCAGGTATGGCAGTGGCACAAGGCATCTTAACCGCACGTGGCGGTATGACTTCCCACGCTGCTGTTGTGGCCCGTGGCATGGGTAAATGCTGCGTATCCGGCGCCGGTGCTATCAATGTGGATTACAAGGCACGTACGGTAGAAATTGAAGGTGTGACACTGAAAGAAGGTGATTTCATCTCTCTGAACGGTACCACCGGTGAAGTATATAAAGGTAAAGTGGAAACCAAGGCAGCCGAAGTTTCAGGCGATTTCGCCGCATTGATGGATCTTTGCAACAAATATACCAAGTTGAATGTCCGCACTAACGCTGATACTCCGCATGATGCGGAAGTGGCTCGTGCCTTTGGTGCTTCAGGTATTGGTCTTTGCCGTACAGAACACATGTTCTTTGATGCTGAAAAGATTGTCGCTATGCGTGAAATGATTCTGTCACCGGATGTAGAAGGACGTAGAAAAGCTCTAGCCAAATTGCTTCCCTATCAGAAGGCTGACTTCAAGGGCATCTTCAAGGCTATGGACGGATGTCCGGTGAATGTTCGTCTGCTCGATCCTCCTTTGCACGAATTCGTTCCCCACGATGCAAAAGGTCAGGAAGAAATGGCCAAGGCAATGGGTGTGACCGTACAGGAAATCAAAAAACGTGTGGAAAGTTTGTGTGAACACAATCCGATGTTGGGCCACCGCGGTTGCCGTTTGGGTAACACTTATCCCGAAATCACCGAAATGCAGACTCAAGCTATCTTGGGTGCAGCAATCGAACTGAAGAAGGAAGGCTATGATCCTCATCCCGAAATCATGGTTCCGCTGACCGGTATCCTGTATGAGTTCGAAGCTCAGGAAAAAGTCATCCGTAATGCCGCAGCAGCATTGTTTGAAAAGGAAGGTATGGAAATTCCGTTCAAAGTAGGTACTATGATTGAAATTCCGCGTGCAGCTTTGACCGCCAACCGCATTGCCAGCCGTGCAGAATACTTCTCATTCGGTACCAATGACTTGACGCAGATGACCTTCGGTTATTCTCGTGACGATATCGCTTCCTTCTTGCCGGTATATCTGGAAAAGAAGATTTTGAAAGTAGACCCGTTCCAGGTACTCGACCAGAATGGTGTAGGCCAACTGATTGAAATGGCAGTAGATAAAGGCCGTTCAGTCCGTCCTGACTTGAAATGCGGTATCTGCGGCGAACATGGTGGTGAACCTTCATCAGTGAAGTTCTGTCATAAAGTTGGTTTGAACTATGTGTCTTGTTCTCCGTTCCGCGTGCCTATCGCCAGACTGGCGGCGGCCCAAGCGGCAGTGGAAGAATAACACTCTAATATAAACAATCTTAATATCAGGCTGTAATTCACTGCTTCAGCGGTAATTACAGCCTGATTTGCACTTGACAGTTCGTACAAAAAATGAGCCAAAGAAATGTCCCCTACTTACTCCGGCAAATCTTTAATAGTGCAATAGCGAAGTATAACGCCAAAAACACATTGTCGCGCATAGTATCTACCAAGTCATATTGTTTGGAGAGGATATTATCTTCATCGAGAAAGAGGAATATCGGATTAGCGAGGGAGTCATGCAATGAACAAGCTTAGCTGGTACACAGAACACAGTAGCTTTGTGCACTGAACAGACTAAGCTGGTACACAGAACATGCTGGCATGTTTTAAAAAACATCTCGGCCTATTCAACAACAAACATAAGTAACGTGTAATCCTGCACATACGTAAGCATCGGACTATACGTAAGTTGTATCGCACCCTGCTCCATCGGACTTTGCACCAAGCCCCGGTGTGCGTCTGGCACTGGACATCCGCGAGATTCACACACTTCCGGACAATAAAATTTGGAAACGTAAATGCCATTCTTTCCATTTTTATGGCATTTTATTTTTATAAGAAAAACATAGTTTATACATTTGCCTGTAAGACAAAATCTAAGTTTATATGAAAAACAAATGCCTTTTAGTATTACTGTTTGCTTTAGGCTGTTGCCATGTACAGGCACAAAAAAACAAAAAAGACCCTTTGCCCGAAGCACTCATCCAATTGAATCAGAAAGTGGATTCCGAATCGGTTTCCGGAGTAAAAAGACGTCCCCTGATTGGAATTTCCACCGATGTAAGCCCGAAACGGACAGCGGTAAACACAGCGTATGTACAGTCAGTCATTCTGTCGGGAGGAATTCCTTACATGATACCTGTAACGGATAATGTAGAAGTGCTGCGCCAAATAGTGTCCCGGCTGGACGGAATTGTCTTTACAGGTGGAGAAGATATCCAACCGATGTATTACGGAGACCTCCCTTATGAAAAACTGGAAGAAGTAAGCCCAGCCCGGGATACCTTCGACTTGATGGTGCTGAAAATGGCCGCAGACCGGAATATTCCCATATTAGGAATTTGCAGGGGACTGCAATTAATGAATGTCGCTTTCGGTGGAACTTTATATCAGGATCTGCCCACACAACATCCCTCAACCGTCAACCACCGCCAAAAAGAGTCCGGCACCACCCCCACCCATGCGGTATCCATCATAAAGGAAAGCAAGCTGGCGGAAATTACCGGACAAGAAGTGCTGCAGGTCAATACATTCCATCATCAAGCCATCCGGAAACTGGCACCCGGATTCAAAGTCACGGCTTGGGCGCCCGACAGTGTGGCGGAAGCCATCGAAGCTTATCCCGTACGACAAATGATAGGTGTGCAATTTCATCCGGAAATATTTACGGCTGCCGGAGATACCACCATGCATAAATTATTTAAATTTCTGGTGAATAAGGCTGACACATTTAATCTGGCCAAAGATATCCATAGCCGTATCCTTTCCATTGACACTCATACAGACACTCCTCTTTGGTTTAAAAACGGTTACAGTGTAGGCCTGAGAAAAGACAACATGGTCAGCATCCCCAAAATGGAGGAAGGCAAATTGGACGCACAGTTCCTAGCCGCATTTATATGGCAGGGGAAACGGGATGACGCATCTTCACAAAAAGCCGTAGAAAGCACCACCCGATTAATTCAATCCATTTATGACGAAGTAGAGCAATACAAAGATTTTTGTGGCATCGCCCTTACGGAAGAAGACTTGACACGCCTGAAGCGTGAAGGTAAAAAAGCTTTTTTTATAGGTATCGAGAATGGTTACGCCATAGGCAAAGACCTAAAGAATATAGCAAAATACAAACAGATGGGAGTCAATTATATTACTCTCTGCCATTCTTATGACAATGATATCTGCCATTCATCCACTCACACGGAAGATGCGACCCAAGGACTGACCCGGTTCGGACGTGAGGTGGTAAAGGAAATGAACCGCCTAGGAATTATGATAGATGTATCGCATGCCAGTGAAGGTACTTTCTGGGATGTTATAAAATATAGCACACAACCTATCATCGCCTCTCATTCCTCGTCAAAGGCGTTATGCGACCATGATCGTAATCTGACAGACGAACAACTCCGTGCCTTAGCGAAAAATGGCGGAGTGGCACAGTTATGTCTCCTTGATGCCTATATCAATAAAAACCCAAAAGCCGCATCCGTTTGTGATGCTGCCGAACATTTGGACCACATGATTAAGGTAGCCGGCATAGACCATGTGGGAATAGGTACGGACTTTGACGGCGGTGGTGGTTTGCAAGGATGCAATGGAGATAATGACTTGATTAATCTGACCGTAAAGATGATTGAAAAAGGATATACGGAAGAAGACTTAAGGAAGATTTGGGGAGGCAATCTCCTGAGAGTGATGAAGCAGGTACAGGAAGCACCCCTTCTCTTCTCCCCCAAACGCAAATAATATACAGACAAGGATAATCAAAAAGTATAGAGAAATTATCCTGTTGTTACTTTTTGGAAATTATCGGAGAGGTTGTGTCAAGATGCCGGCACAACCTTTTTTTGTGACTTACAGTTTAGAGGAATTTTCCTATTACAAATAGGGAAATTCTCCTCTACAAATAGGATTATTCTTTTTATTGTATCATTTTCCCCACCTACCTTTGTGACATAAAGAAAAGCAAATTTAAAAATGAACGGATATGAAAACAAGACTAATGAAATACTTCGGAATAGCAGTCGTACTGACAACAATGATCAGCCTCACTTCCTGTGAAGTATCCATAGGAAGCTGGTACGATGATGATGATTACAGCGAAATGTATTACAGAACCACGCGGGAACTATGTAGCCGGACCTGGCAGGAAACTTGGGTACAAGATGGTGAATACTACACGCAACGACTGGACTTTTACGAAAATAGAACAGGCACAGACATTATACGGGTAGAGCACCGGAACGGCTATGTAACCGAAGACAGGTACCGTTTTGAATGGAGATGGGATAACAGTTCACAGACATGCATCCGTATGGTTTACAGTCCCAGTGACGTTTCATATTTTGAGAATGTATGGTTGGGCAGTAATTTTTTAAAAGGCGTACTGGATGACGTCAATGTAAATTTCACAGGAATCAGGTAAAAAGAAAAAGCGGGATGATATCCAACACCTATCATCCCGCTCTCTTTTTCTACCTGTCATTCAGTCTTAATACTCTTCACCGGATTTTCATTCGCGATGCGCCAAGTCTTGACGATAACACAAGCCACCACCAAAACAATCACCCCGAGACACATGACCCCAAAATACAACGGATTCATATAAATGGCTTCAGGGAACTGGTCAAGCCATGCCCCGGCTGTAAAATAAGAGGCCACGGCCCCTATCAAGGCGGATGGAACAACCACATACAATATATCACAGGACAGCAACCGGAGAATAGTCGAAGCTTCGGCGCCATTCACCTTACGGATGGCTATCTCCTTGCTACGGCGCTGTGTTTCATCATTCACATAGCCTATCAACCCCATGATGACAATGAGCAGAACAAAAGTCGAAGTAATCCATACCGAATTACGAAAACGGTAAACATTGCGATAGATCTCCTTCAGCATGGTATCTATCGGGATAAATTCCAATGCCTTAGTGGAATGCACCTGCTCCATGTATTCGTTCAGCTTTTTCAAATTCTCATCGTATGGCTGCTTTAAACGTACATCAAAAGTATGATTGGTATAATTATTATAAACTAAAGCCACAGGAAACTGTTTGTAAAGAAAAGACGTATTTCGCACATTACGGAATACACCGACAATGGTTCCGGCTTTGTCAAAATCATTCAACCGTTTACCCACTGCCCCGTCTGTCCATTTCATCAGCCGAGCCACCTCTTCATTGACCAATACATCCCCCTCATTCTGCATATCTTTCCCTTCAATAATAGTAATTCCCATGGTTTCAGCATAATTTTTATCACAAGGATTATACATCAAAGTTTCTATGCGCTTGCCACTATTATCAATCAGCCCACGAGTCCAATATTCTCCCAGAACCCTGAGCATAGAACGGGTGGCATTTTCCACCATGGGTTGACGACGAAGATCGCTCACCATATTCTCCGCTTCTTCGGATGACATCCATGTCTCCGCCTCCACCAATCCGGAAGTACGGATACCCATATCACTATTAGCCAGATGATGATACTGCATCAAAGATACCAACAAAATCCCCATCACAAAGGATACCCCCATAAATTGCACAAATAAAAGAGAACGCTTCCATCCCTTTTTCCCATCTGTGTAACGGCGAAAAACCTGAGTGACAGGAATGCGCGAAAACAATCTTCCCGGCAGCACTCCGGCTACCATGAACAGTACAAAAATAATGAGTACCGGCACCCATAGAGTTTCCAATGTAAAGAGTGAGGATAATTGTACCGAAAGCAAATCCTCTATCAGATCTTTGGCGTTAAATATAATAAAGAGAGCCACTACGACGGAAATCAATACCACAATCCCTGTTTCAAAAAGGAACATGCTGAAAATATTGACCGCACTGGCACCGCTGCACTTGTGCACACCTATACTCTTTGCCCTGCGGCTCATGGTAGCAATAGCTACTAATACATAGTTCATGATCGCCACAAAAAAGATGGCAAAGCCCAAAAAGCCATAAATGTAAAGACGAGTACGGGTATTTGAATCGTCCAGATGAATTTCGGGCAACGGTTGTGCATCATAGAAAAATCTCCATTCATTATCAGCAGAATCAGGATGATATTTCTGCATGGCCTTGTATATCTGACGATTGATCTCTTCCCTGTCCACCCCATCGCGCAAGCGGAGAACAGTAAAATAAATATCATTACGTCCCCATGTTCCACCTCCTACATAGCCACCTCCGGCATAAATGGGAGCAACAAAATCAAAATGGTAGGCCGTATTTTCCGGAGTATCCTGATAAACACCACGGACTGTCAGTTCCTGCTGTTTGTCCAAAGACAATTTCTGTCCTACAGGATCCTGCCCACCAAAGACATCACGAACAAAAGTTTCAGAAACGAAAATGTTCCCCGCCCTTTGCAATTCTTCGGGATTTCCTTTCAATACCTTGATGCCGAAAGTACGGAAATAGCAAGTATCTACATAAGCGTAGTTTACATCTTTCAGTTTATGACCATCCTCCTTGAATACATTTAAGGTCTCAAAATTGAAAAGAACTGTAGCATTTTCAATCCATTGTGACAAATCACTGCGGAATGCTTCTGCCATCGGAGCAAACAAGGTATTATCATATCCTTGTCCTTTCTCTCCGGTCTTCACATTCTCTCTCCCTCCACGTACCAATACCAACCGGTCGGCTTCAGGATAACATTTCTCATAATTGAGTTCGAATGCTATTTGTGAAAAAAGCAGTACACCAATAGTCAGACCTAATGATAGAGAGATGACTTTCGTCACATTGCTTCCACGGCCGTGCAATATCGTTTGTATTGCATAATAGATTTGTTTCATCGCAACTATCCTTTCACTATTCCTTTATGTTCGCTACCACACTACCATCAAACAAATGAATGATACGATGAGCAAATCCGGCATCATGCTGAGAGTGGGTCACCATGACAATACTAGTCCCCTCTTTGTTAAGTTCGGTCAATAGATTCATGACTTCGGCACCGTTCTTCGAGTCCAGATTACCGGTAGGCTCATCGGCAAGAATCAGTTTAGGATTGGTAATCACCGCACGGGCTATGGCCACACGCTGTTGCTGACCACCGGAAAGTTGCTGTGGAAAATGCTTTGCACGATGGCTCAGATTCATACGTTTCAATATTTCGAGTACACGTTCCTTGCGTTCACTGGCTTTGATACCCAAATAAGTCAGCGGTAACTCCACATTTTCGAATACATTCAGTTCGTCTATCAAGTTAAAGCTCTGGAACACGAAACCTATCACACCTTTACGCAAACGGGTACGTTCCTTCTCTTTCAGATTGGCCACCTCATTCCCTATCAGTTTATAACTGCCCTCCGAAGGATTGTCCAATAATCCGAGAATGTTCAGCAACGTGGATTTTCCACAACCAGACGGTCCCATAATGGCAACAAACTCTCCTTCCTTCACCTCTATATTTACATGGTTCAACGCAATTGTTTCTACTTCTGAGGTACGAAATACCTTACTCAAATTTTCAATCTGTATCATAATAATAAATTTTAATTGTTTGTTCTATTGATATTTATTCTGATTTAATACTCTTTACCGGATTCTCATTGGCTATGCGCCATGTTCTGGAAATGACGCAACCGACAATCAATATCAAGACCACGATAGCTACACATATATAATAAGGAACAAGCGAACCTACAGTCACCGCAAACTGTTCCATCCATAAGCCACCTACATACCATGCCCCTAACGTACCTGCGACTACAGCCGGGAAAGAAATCCAAAGAACATCTTGCACCAACATTTCCAATATGGAAGATGCTTCAGCCCCATTCACTTTACGAATAGCAATCTCTTTCGAACGCCGCTGTAATTCATCATTAATATAACCTATCAGTCCCATCAAAGTAATAAACAAGATGGCAATTGCCGCCAATAAAGTCGCATTACGGAACACACGAACGGAATTATAACTATCCGCCATTTTTTGTTGCAAGCTTTCAAAACCGACTGTTTGATTGGGAAAAGCTTCGGCAGCATCACGGTTCAGTTTCTGAAGATTCTCACCGAAAGGTTCCTTCAGACGGAGATAGACAAGACTAGCCAAGTCTTTGGGATGATGATGCAGGACAAATGGTTTCATCTCTGAGTAAAATCCGTCAATATTAAAATCTTTAATCACACCTACTATTTTGACACGTCCTTCTTCTGTCCCGATACTCCTGCCCAACACATCTTTTCCCCAATGCATTCTCCGCACAAACTCCTCATTGACAGCCACCTCACCGGATTCACGCGGTACACGCCCTTGCTGTATGGTCATTCCCATAAAAGCGACATAATTCTCCTGAGTAAAATCATAGCGACTGGAAAAAAGACTCGTTCCTTTCTCATCCGGTATCATCTGTCCGCTATAGCCATTAGACGGATAGCTGGTTGCCGAAGTCAATGCCTCCACGTATGGAAGACTCTCATAAAAGTGACGGGCGGCAAGCCGGGCTTCAGCATCCGGTGCATTATTAATGCCAATCACTACCCGTTCAGGATTATAACCCGGATCTTTATTAATAACATAATGATATTGAAGCATCACTACACACATCAATCCACATATAAAAGCCACTCCTGCAAATTGGATAAACAATAACGGACGTTTCCATCCTTTTTTACCCTCTGTATAACGCCGGAAGACCTGTGTGACCGGTATCTTCGAAAAAAGTCGTCCCGGCAATACACCACCAATGAAGAATAAAAAAAGAGTCACTCCCAAAGGTACCCAAATACGTTCCACCGCAAAAAGGGACTCCAGTTTAGCAGCCGTGGTATCTTCCACAAAATCCCGGAAGTTAAGCATTAAGAAAACCATCAAAAATAATGAAAGCAGAATAATAATACCGGTCTCCCACATAAACATACCAAAGACAGTCCCCGTTCCCGCTCCGCTGCATTTATGCACACCAATACTTTTGGCACGCCGGCTCAATGAAGAAATAGAAATCAACACATAATTCAATGCCGTAATAAACAAAATGGACAGCCCCAAAATAAGCATGATATTACGCATTCTTTTCACCTCATCATATCCACGGTACGTATCCCGGACCGGTTTGGCTATGACGGTGATTCCAAACTTATCACTTCTGGGAATATGTTGCTGAACCACCACATCAATACGTTTGTTCAACTCATCCAGATCAATGTCCTGCTTCAACCGGATATATTCTTTCCAACTGTCACCACCCTCCCATGAATAATTTCCTATCCGGCGGCTCCAGATAGAAGGCAAGGAAATGACGGCCTTCGGCCGCATAGTACAATTCTCAGGTAAAGTAGCATACGTTCCTTTTACTGTCAGCTCAATTTCCTTATTGAAACTAATAACTTTACCAATCGGATTTTCACCGCCAAACATTTTATCTGCCAAGTCTTTACTCAGAAAAATTACATCTTTTTGCTGCAATTCACGTACCGGATCCCCACTCAAGACCTCAATACCCATTGTCTGAAAAAACAATGAATCGGCAGTGACCTTAAAATCATCAAAGCGGACACTCCCGTTATAAATAGGTGCCGATACCGGCCACGAGCCTGTACTTGCCGCCGATTCCACAATTTCCGGCATTGCATCCAGTATGCCTCCGGCAGCTGCACCGATAATGAACTCACTCGGAGGAAAAGGCTCTCCATTTACTGTCCATATATTCCACAATTGGTATAGTTTGTCATGATCCTTAAAACAAGTATCAAAACTCTGCTCATACACCACTCTTGAGAAAAGTAGAATACTCATAGTCAGACCCAAGCCCAACGAGACGACTTTTATGATATTAGAACCTCGTCCATGTATCAAAGTCTGAATGACATAATAAATCTGTTTCATATTTCATGTTTTTAATTGTTATTATCTTAAAAGAGAGAAGTCCCGTTTCACAACGTTACTTCCCATAAAATGTATAAGAAACTAAAGTTTCTATAATTCGTTCTCAATAACAGAAATGCCAAAACCATGCCAAACAAATAAACTACTGATTAATAATATTTTATAGAAATCTTAGAAAAAGCGATCTGTCTAATTATTAGACAATGATGTATAATAATTAGACAGAACTCCCAAACAAACAGATAGTTCCATGCTTCAAATCCATTGAAATTTGCCTTATTTTACTATCTTTGCATATCTATTAATAAAAACAACAGATTATGAAACACATCCTTCTGGCAGCCTGCGCGGTTGCCATACTAAGCGGTTGCGGTTCGCAAGGGAAACAGGCAGACCCTACCGGAAATCCATTCCTTTCGGAGTACACAACCCCCTTCCAGGTTCCTCCTTTCGACCAAATCAAGATGGAACATTACAAACCCGCCTTTTTGCAAGGCATGGAAGAACAACAGAAAGAGATTGACGCTATAGTAAACAATCCCGAACCCGCCACTTTCCAGAATACCATTGCAGCACTGGATCAAAGCGGAGCGTTACTTCGTAAAGTCAGTACCGTATTCTACGGACTGAAAAGTGCCAATACCAATGATGAGATGGATGCACTGAGCCGTGAACTCTCTCCCCTGCAATCAAAACACAGTGATGACATCGCCTTAAATGAAAAACTTTTTGCTCGCATCAAAGCTGTCTATGAAAATCCCGGCGATTTGGACAAGGAACAAAAGAAATTGCTGGAAGAGACCTATAAAGACTTTGTACGCGGAGGTGCCAATCTGGATGCCGAAAGTCAAAAGAAATTGCGTGAACTGAATAGTGAGATTTCCATGTTGCAACTCACCTTCGGCCAAAATATGCAGAAGGAAACCAACGCCTTCCAATTGATCGTGGACAAAGAAGAAGATTTAGCCGGATTACCCCAAAACCTGATTGCCAGTGCTGCCGAAACAGCTAAAGAAGCAGGCATGGAAGGCAAATGGATTTTCACCCTGCACAATCCCAGCGTCATGCCTTTCCTGCAATATGCCGACAACCGAGACCTGCGCGAAAAGATCTTCAAAGGATACATTAACAGAGGTAATAACGGCAATGAATACGACAACAAGGAAGTGGTACGCAAACTGCTCAAAGCCCGTCTGGAAAAAGCCAAGCTGATGGGATACGAGAACTATGCTTCCTTTGCACTGGAGGTACGTATGGCCAAAACACCGGATGCCGTATATCAATTATTAGACCAGATTTGGACCCCTACTCTGTCCAAAGCCAAAGAAGAATTGGCGGATATCAATGCCGAAATAAAAAAAGACGGAAAAACCTTCACTGCCGAAGGTTGGGACTGGCGTTATTATGCAGACCGTGCCAAGAAAGCCAAATTCGACTTGGATGAAAATCAGGTACGTCCTTATCTGAAACTGGAAAACGTACGCGATGGTGTGTTCTATGTTGCCAACAAACTGTACGGCATCACTTTCGCCCAGCTGGACAATCTTCCCCTTCCTCATCCCGATGCACAGGCATTCGAATGTAAGGACAAAGACGGTTCTCATCTAGGTGTGCTCTATATGGACTTCTTTCCGCGTGCCAGCAAGAAAGGTGGTGCATGGTGCGGAAGCTATCGTTCACAAACCTACAAGGACGGCAAGAAAGTGGCTCCTGTAGTAACCGTGGTATGCAACTTTACCAAACCGGCAGCCGGACAACCCGCTTTGCTCAGTGCAGACGAAGCGAATACCTTGTTCCACGAATTCGGACACGCTTTACATAATCTTTTCAAAGATGTACATTATTATGGTGTGGCTAGTGTTCCGCGTGATTTTGTGGAACTGCCGTCACAGATAGATGAGCATTGGGCTTTTGAGCCGGAGGTATTGAATGTATATGCCAAACATTATCAGACAGGTGAAGTCATTCCTGCCGGACTGGTTGAAAAAATGGACAAGAGTGGCAAATACGGGCAAGGCTTCGCTACGACTGAATACTTAGCAGCTTCCCTGCTGGATATGGATTACCACGTATTGAAAGAAGTCCCCGATGATATGGACGTTGTACAGTTTGAAGCAGAAACATTAGGCAAGCGCGGATTGCTGAAACAAATTCCGTCACGCTATCGCACCACTTATTTCAACCATACCATGGGTGGTGGATATACTGCCGGTTACTATAGTTATATTTGGGCGGAAGTGCTGGATTGTGACGCATACGAGGCATACAAGGAAACGGGCGATATCTTCAATCAGGAAGTAGCAGAGAAGTTCCGTAAATATATCCTCACTCCCGGCTGCATTGACGATGCGATGGATATGTATGTCAATTTCCGTGGCAAAGAGCCCGGTATTGATCCGTTGCTGAAGAACAGAGGACTAAAGTAACCCTCTAACTCTAAATAGAAATCCTCCCCCTGCAAAAGACAAATGATTGTGGATCTTGCGGTGGGAGGATTCTCGTTTTGTAATATGATTGCGGATAGTCTTTTTTTGTTCCAAAACAATAAATAATCCTCAGAGAAAGCGTACCTTTGTGCCTGTCAAATCAAAAATTAAATTATGAATCAACCTATTGCTATGAATACCACAAGAAAACATGTGGTATGGCTGGATGTTGTCCGTTTGGTAGCCATGTTCACCGTAGTTTGCTGCCATAGTGCAGACCCGTTCAACTTTTACCCCGGCGAACCGCCAGCCAACATTGATGAAATCAAATTCTGGGGAGCCGCCTACGGAGCCTTTCTCCGTCCGTGTGTCCCACTGTTTGTCATGATTACAGGAGCGTTGCTGCTTCCCATACGTGGCGAAATATCCGCTTTCTACAAAAAAAGAATCAGCCGTGTATTCTGGCCGTTCCTTATCTGGAGTGTCATTTACAATTTATTTCCTTGGTTTACAGGACTATTGGGACTTAATCCCGAAATAATCCTTGACTTTTTCCCTTATAGCGGTGAAGAGGCCGCCCGTCAGTCACTCAACGTATCATTGGGTTATATAGCAGAGATGCCTCTCAATTTCTCTTTATTGGACGTACACATGTGGTACATCTATCTGCTTATCGGATTATATCTATACCTTCCTATTTTCTCCGCATGGGTAGAAAAGGCCTCGGAGAAAGCCAAACTATGGTTTCTTGTCGCATGGGGAATAACCGGCTTGTTACCTTATTATTATCAGTTCGTATCCCCATACATTTGGGGAGGCTGTGCGTGGAACTCGTTCAATATGCTCTATTATTTTGCCGGATTCAATGGATACTTGCTATTAGGACACTATCTGCGCAACCACGACTGGGCGTGGGGCAAGACACTGTCAGTCTGTATCCCCATGTTTCTGACAGGTTACATGGTCACTTTCCTCGGTTTCCGCCACATGACCGCATTGCCACAATGCACTGATGAAATGTTGGAACTGTTCTTCACCTATAATTCTTTGAATGTGATTATGATGACTATCCCCTTCTTCCTCATAGCCAAGAAAGTAAAAGTACGCTCCGAACTGATCCAGCGTATGCTGGCTAACTTGACCGTATGTGGTTTCGGTATCTATATGATACATTATTTTTTCACAGGTCCGGGTGTAGTCCTGATGCGCAATATCGGTGTTCCCGTGCCTTTACAAATTCCCGCTGCCGCTGTCGTGGCATTTGGCGTATCGTGGCTGCTTGTGGTATTCATTCGTAAAATAAGCGGCAAGAATGCTAAATACATTGTAGGATAATAAAAACAGGACATACAAATATCGTTATATAAGAATAGCCGGAACTACTTTTTCCAAGTGATTCCGGCTATTCTTATAATGCTTCATCCACTAGAAATCAAGTCAGTTATTTGAGATGTAATTTAAAGAATATACCTCCGCTAAAATATTTACCGTCATTCAGTTCAGCAATAAGATTGATATGGTCTTTCCATATTGAATAAGTTCCACCTACATTCACAGTATAAGTTGCTGTATGCAGGTTTTCTGCATGTCCGGGACACACTTCCGCCATCAGATTAAATCCATTCAGAGCTTTCTGCCAGAAGCCTTCGCCCTTCATGCCAAAGTGAAAGTTTACCCCTGCAGCAGGACGGCTATAATGCACATCACTCATAGCTTTACCGATAACCCAAGCTACATGAACCCCCACTGTACCTATTCCACTAAATCCAACATGTTTCGTTGCCGCCAGATAATAACGTGTCAAGTAATTGTGGTTTCCGCTACCGCCACCACCCCAATCTATATCTCCACCTCCATTTGAAGAATGACTTCCCGGATCATTCGTACCAATCACCACCTGAGGAGTCCAGGCCTTCCCCCCCCCCTCCTTCCATGCCCTCAACCGGAAATGAAACGATCTGTCCTGATTGGTAAACCTGCCCCAAGTTTGCTGAGGCCAATAAGAAGAACCATGTATCCCCTTTACCAACGTACAAGTATATGCTACTTCCAGCCAAGGGAATAAAGTACAATTAATATAATAGTTATAGGTGTAGGGATGATATTCACTTCTCACCCAATATCGGGAAAGCGTATTCACATCCAGCATATTTCCTCCCAGCATAACGGTTTTATCTTTCTGCATAACGGCAGTAGGTGCATGAAGTAGTCCTGTAGTACCATAAAAAGCCTGCCCTTTGATAACATTCATTCCTCCAAAGAGCCCCCCCAGAAATATTAGAGTCCTTAATTTCACGATTCTATGAATTTTGATTTATATTTGCAGCATGAAAACAGATGTATTAAAAATACTCGGAAAAATTATTCCTACTGCTATCTTCGTCCTGTTGTTGCCATTCTCCATTATTTACATGGCAATAAGCAAAGTCAGCTCTTTCATCCGAAAATTCTTTCCCCGATAAAGCGTGCCGGAAACAAGAATGCAGCTTGCAGATATCTTGTACGTGTATGTTTCTCCTTATACATTCTATAAACGAAACGCAAATTCATTTTATCAACCCAGCCTGGATAATAGTGCATCCTATTCATTGCCGTTTGGTGAACAAAGCCACCGCAGGTAAAGCCGATGCCTTGATAGCCCATCCTTTTTACTTTAAGCAGGAATTTCTCCTGCATCAAGGCCCCCATACCTACGATCAGAAAATCCGGATTTAATTCGACTATATGAGAAGCTTCCTTGTTCATTTCCGCATCCGAAGAAAAATATCCGTTCCTGAACCCTGCAATGCGTAACTCCGGATACTGTTCTTGAAATATCTTCACAGCATATTCTACTTGTTCCTGACCCGAGGCTACGATATAGAGTGTTTTACGGCTTTCCATGAGGTAATTCAACAATTCGGGAGCAAGGGAGGTCATATCAAAGCTACGTCTAGTCACTCGCTTTCCGTATACTAATCTTATGGCAGAAACCAGTAAAGAGCCATCGGCAAAAATACCATCGAATTGTTCAAATAGGGATTTGTTTTCTAAAGCGATAAGGTAAGATACGGGGTTGAGAAAGGTGTAAATTCTGCTTTTCGTTTCGAAAAGTTCGGGAAGCGTCCATTTCTCTGTTTGCAAAATGTGATTGACTAAGAGAGATGTCATATTTTATACTACAAGTTTTTGTAAATTCTCATGAGGTTTTCCGCCTCTGTTTCAATATTATAACCCGCTTTAGTAATGAGTTTAATATTCCTTTCGCAACGTTCCTGACGAGACAATTCGTATTTAACGTTACCGAGATATTCCGCCCAATAGTCAGCACCTTTACTTAAAGGTAATTGAATTATATCTTCACCTATGTTTACCATTTTAGTTACAGCATCCGAAATAATACATGGTAGACCTGATGCCTGTGCTTCTACCACAGACAATGGCATACCTTCATAAATAGAAGGAAAAAGGAAAATATCCATTGCTTGTAACAATTCAGGGATATCAGAACGCAATCCAGCCAATATCACACAATCATTCACTTTGTTTTTATCTATCGCTGCTTCTACAAGATGGCGCAGTTCACCATCACCAATTAGCAATAATTTTGACTTTGGCTGTAAAGCATGATATTTGGCAAATACTTCAATAAGAAAAGAGTGATTCTTTGCCTCCATAAACTTGCCAATATGCCCTATCACACATTCATCATCACCAAAGCCAAAACCACTACGCATTGTTAGTCTTTTTACCTCATCGAATTTAAAACGCTTCGCATTTATAGCATTACGTAATATAATAAAGCCCTCCCTGCCATAAAGCCATTCTCCCGCTTCATTAGAACAAGCAATCGCTTGAGTAAAAGAACGTCTGTACAAGGACAAAAATAGTTGGTTTAAAACATTATGCTGACACCTGCTACTATGATTATGTATAATCCGCTTTTTTATCCCTGCCCATCTTGCCGCCTGCAATTCTATCACTGCCGTAGCACTATTGGCATGAACATGTATTGCGTCATATCCTCGGCATAATTGTTTCAATGCAAAGAAATATGCCAAAACATTTTTGCGATTAGGCAATTGATAATATTCACTACCATTGGCATGTATTTCATCAAGAAGTACTTGTGGTGGTTCGTTGGAACAGCAAAAGTCTATATTTAGATTAGTTTTAGCCAGTACTCTATAATAATTCATCATCACGCTTGCTAAGCCTCCAACCAATGTAAAGCCGGTTGTAATAGTCACTAATATTTTCATATACTTATCGGTTAATCTATACGTTCATGCCACTTAAATCCACTATACGCTGACAACTATTTGCATCCTGATATTTATATACCAAGTTACATATTTTATGACGTTTCTCCTTATATATGTCTTTATCAGCAGCAAAATCAGTAAGAAAACACCAAAAATCATTTTTCGATTTTATAATATGTCCACCCATATATTCTTCTATATTTTTAAAGACAAAACCTCGCCTTTCACCATATTCCTTAATATCAGGTACGACAAACGCTTGCGGTCTATCCATTAAAAGATATTGCATGGAGGCTGAGGAATAATCTCCTATCAAGCCATCACATTGAGCCATCAAAGAAAATAATTCATAACCGGCTTCAATGTACTCTTCGTTTGTAAAAATGTCAAGATGACTATAATGACGTTGTACATTACCTAAATTCTTCTGAGCAGGATGAATTTTCACTATCAGTTTGATGTTATATTTTTGTAATTCAGCATTTAATTCTCCATAAGAGTCTTCTCCAAATAATGGTACAAGATTCTCCATCTTGGAGTCATCATATCCCAAATAATCAGATTGCCTAAAAGTCGGTAACCAAAGTAAAACCTTTTTATAGTTACTAAAATCATATTTGTCATGTGGACTATTGAGCAATAGGTCTGTCATGGGGTCCCCTAGTACTCTAATATTACTCTCTATACATGCATATTCCCTTGCCATAATTGGAACATAAATATCGGAAGGCGCGATCATATAAGTAAAGAAGAACTCATTGCCATTTTTTATATTGGTATTAAAGCCTATTGTTTTGAAATTAGCATTACCATGCCTCAAATGTATGACAATTTGTTTCGAAGACGGCTTAATGGGTAATTGACCTACAGAATAAAATACATGGGCAGTTCTCAAAAATACCTTTATAGCACTCCATCGGTTTACAAATATAATATGCGGTATATCTTCTGTATATTTCATATGTTCTATACCGCAAATAATGGTATATTTATTACTAAAGCCATTATCCATCAAATACTGTCTTAAAGGTAACAAACTATGTTGAATACCTTTGTTCGCCGAATAAATAAGAACCCAATGATCATTTTTGGGAATAATTTGATTCAATAATGATATAAAGGGGAAGATAAAATTTTTCAGCGTTTTTTTTAAAACTACATTTCTAATCATCTTATTCTATCAGAATTTCATTGTAAACTCAGACTTAACTATAGCCTCCGCTAAGATATCAAGGCTATCAATATATTTAATATCTTCATATATAGAGAAAGGAAACGCAAAAACATTGCTAATATCTGTGCATCCCCCCACAATACAATCTACATTTTTATCATTAATCAAATGTGAGCAGACAGATGTGAATAAATTATTAGGATGCAGTGGTTCAACACTTGAGTCTGTAAACCGTATCTTATGTTTTGCATTACATATACCTTTAGTTACAATATCCTGATATTCACGATCAGGATATACAAAAGTGACGTTTGGAACAAGTATTGCAAAACGTTCCTCATAAATCCCCACTTTACGAAGACCATCCGAACACATCATTCCTATTTTAGTGCACCTTATTTCTTTCACTTTTAGGGCAACTAAGTCTAAAAGATTAAAAAAGGGGAGCCCGATTTTTTCAGACAATTCTTCTATAGCATAATGAGCAGTATTGCAGCACATACATAACTTAGTACAACCACACTCTTTCATTTTTCTTCCTATTTCCACATAATCCTCAATCCAATTCGGACCTTTACCTTCTAAGTACATAGAACGAGATGGCACTTTTGTAGCCTGCCATATTAACATTTCCGGGTGATGACCGTCACGGAACGCCCCTTTGCGTGTGCAGCGTTCTTCAATTAACTGACATAATCTATTTGTCGCTGCAACTCCATTCCCTCCAATTATCCCTATCATATTTTCCAGTCTTTTGTTAATTCAGAAACTCTAAGATAATCATTGTATGTATCTATATCATAAGCACGTACCTTTATACCTCTCATTGGCAAGTGTGGCTCAAACATATTAAAGACATTTTGTGAACTATATACCAAATTTCTCTTACATATACATGCAGGCCCAGTCCATTCATAGTCTCCACTCTCACGCGAGAACTCCAATACAGTTCCTTGTTCGTCAGTACGTACAAAGACAGCATCATCACTCGTTTTATCTGAGTAGCAAATAAATTCCCCTTCTGTATCAAGTAACATTTTCACATCATCAGGATGCACCAATAGGTCACCATCCCATTCTAATATCTCGCTATTGGCATGGCGGGCTCCGAGATAAAAACTTGCCCCAGTCTTCGTCTCAAAATATCGATGATTGAAAATAAAGATAACATCTTGTCTATGTTTTCTTACTTCTTCAATAATATCATTCGCCTGGAAACCAATAACGATACGAATGTCTTCAACATCTTTAAAAAGTTCTAATTGCCAGGAGATAAGTGAACGACCATTAATTTGAACAAGAGCTTTTGTAAGACCAAGACCAAGACGGGACCCAATTCCCGCACAACTTATAACAACTGATTTAACTGACGACATAAGGCTTTTTCATTAAAGATTATATAATCACATATAGCATATAAACTTTGTGCCGGATTGTGAGTTAACCCTACTGCAATAGAAAAATTTGCATGACGCATGGCTTCAAGGTCATTATTGCCATCTCCAATAAATACGACTGTTTCACCAAGTGCTCTGTATTGATCAACGATTTGTTCTTTACGCAAAATGTTCTCTAATTTTACAATATGATCATTCTCTACTTCTGCCTCACTTCCGTAGCATTGACATCCTATTTTTTTATACAACCCTTCGCACCAGCAATCCAAATTACCTGTTACGATTATGCAATCGCTTTGATTCTCTTTAATAAATTTGCTTACTAATGGATATAATGGTACTCGAGCAAGAAGATCTGAGATTTCTGATACAGAAAAACGTCCAAGAATATTTACTCTACGTATAAAACTCTCTACAAATGGAACATTTCCTTGAACTGTATGGTGTGTCAGTTCTGCAATTTGATCTTGCACACCAAAATGTTCAGCAATGATTGGCAGTGTCTCCTTTGAAGTGACAGTACCATCTAAATCAAATAAGAATTTCATAAATTATATTTATATTATTTCTCTTTTTAATGTATTTTACGACTTAGACAATTTCATTTTTGAATTACACTATTATAAATTGTCAGAAGCTGCTTTCGTATGGCTTTACTGTTGTAGTTTTTTTCATAATATTCAGCTTCACGACTTTTTAAATTCAACGTATCTAATGACAACAATGAGAGAAGTTTTTGTTTCAAGTCTCCGAGATCACCTGCCTTGAACAGCATACCTGCCTCTGTCGATTCAATAATACTACGAAAAAAAGGCACATCGCTTGTAAGTGTCGGCGTACGGAAATAAAATGCTAAAGATAGGACACCACTTTGAGTGGCAGAAATATAAGGATAAACTACACAGGCTGCTTGTTCATACATATATCGTATTTCCGTATCTTTAATATAACGATTCATCATTACAACATTTATTTCGCCTACAGCTCGCTCAAATGGCAACGTACCATTGCCGGCAATTACTAATAGATAATTGTTATACAATTCGGGGACCTCTGTAAACGCCTTATAAAGAAGAGTTATACCTTTATATTCTTCTATACGTCCAAAAAATAATATATAAGGTAGTCTTACATTTCTCAATTCTATAGGAATGTCCTTGCCATTTTTTACATCCTTTGATACTAAGGATGGAAATTCATGATAAAATAGATTTTTGTTGGGAAAAAGTTTCTGTAGTTCCACATATTGGCTTTTACTGTTGGTCAAGAGATTATGACACTCCCAAATTGCAGCCTGCAGTCGGCGCACACTAACCCTATGACGAAGCATTTTGTGTGGAGCTTTCTTTACTTCATGAGGGTACAGATCATGTACTGTACCAAGTACCTTTATCCCCATACTTTCTAATTTACGATTAAAAGAACATGATCCGCAACCATTAATAAAATGTATAAGTTCAATCCTTTTCTCATGGCATAAATCTAATATATCCTTTTCATAGACCCAATGTCCAAAGATAAGGTCATATAACTTATTCCATGTAGAATTAGCCAAATTATAAAATGTACTACGCAAATGAAGTTCTTCTTTCACATTCTTCCTAAAGAAAAGGTCATCGTAATCATGAAAGAAATAATAGATATCATCATTAGGCAAGAAAGCATTCACAATACTGCTGACATAGGGTCCCATACCTGCATAGGAGGTAGTAGCAACTATAAGTACTTTTTTCATTTAGGCTTTATTTCCGAAGAAAAAATTCTGTTGGTGACGAATTAATTCTTCTTGTGTCATTGATGTTTTTTTAGAATAAGGCATCCAAGTGAATTTTTTAGACTCTTCAACCATTTTTCTTGCATAATCTTCGGTCTTCATAATAAATTTAGCTGGAATGCCACCCCACACCTCTCCATCTGGAATGCGCTTAGTCACTATGCTGCCAGCGGCAACTATAGAGTTTTTACCTATAGAACAATTAGGCATCAGTATTGAATATGCACCCACAAAAGAATTCTCAAACAGTTCAATACTGCCAACTTTATCTATATCGGTTCGTTTCAGACCAAGATAATAAGCAACTCTATGAACACTCACATCATGATTAATAAATCTAACTCCTGATGCACAAACCGCATTGTCATGAATACTTATGAGATATGGTTCGGTTCCAAAATTCATAGTATAAAGTTCTACATTCTTTCCTAAAAAATAGAATTTATTTCTCATCAATTCTGCCCTGTCATGTGGAGAAGCTTTCCGCAATTTAAATCTAAACCAATGTTTCTTAATTAACTTAATTAAGCCAAAAGATATCATGCTTGTTTTATTTATATTTTAGATTTCTATACTATACTTGTTACATATATCAATTAGGGATTTCACTCTACTAGATGTATAATGTTTATCCATAAAAGTTATCCCTTTCTGAATATCAAATTCATGAGTACGAAAATAATCAAGCCATTTTTCGAAATCATTGTAACTATCAACATTTGGTACAATAGAATTTAAATTATACCAATTCGTATCATACGAATTAGGATAATGTCCTATAACATGACACTGATTACAAAGCATTTCAAACAAGCGAGGAGTAACTTGATTAAAATTAGATGTTTCTTTTTTGGATTCATCAATACCAGACGTGGTGTAGCATGAAATCTTTGTTTTCTGTATCATACTCAAATAGGAGTCGCGTCCTGTATCTTCCGCTACTACTTTACCTTTATTATCAATATATTGACGATGGTTAATGTCACTATTATTACTTATATAATAGAAATCAGGATGAGTGGAACAATATTTGTCTAATAAACGGACAAAAAAAGGATTGGGTCTACCAATAAAGCAGAACTCATATTCCTTTTCTAATCTTTTATTACTTATCGAATATTTATCTGGATAAGATAATGCCCAATGCTCTATTGGAATAGGACATTTATGCTGTTTCAAAAATTCATATACCTCTAAATTAGTCAACAAAATCAATGGAACTTCTTTGTAAGCCACATAAAAAGCGGGTAGTTGTTCTTCTTTTAGCCAGAAATCTATAATAACAGGAATAGTGAATTTATTAATATCACACACTTTAATATCCTGAGCATTCATTATAAACCGAAGTCCTAAGTTCTTTCTCGTGACCAATATTTTCCATAAAAAGCTCATCCCCCATTTATCAAAATGCGCTTTTATATATCGAATAAGCCGGTTATCTCGATAAACGGGCAAACCCGTTTTCTGGGATAATACCTCTTCCCATTCTTTCAGAATTTGCCATGATGGTTGTCTCGCATTAGTTGAATCAATCCTTGTTAGCTTCATATCTTATTGTTTTACAAAGATCCATAGCTGCCCCCATTGCTACATCCATATTATAATACTCCCAGTCTGCAAAACGACCTGTAAAGTAAAAATTACTTTGAGTAAGATAAGCCTTCAATGAGTGAATCATCCTTCGTGTATCGGCATCTTGAATAGGATATGTGCATTTATTAAACTTATGGTCAAGGTATTTAGGATGAAATGGCATACGATTAATATTATCTTGAATAGTATCTTTATCTATTTCATCCGTAAACTCTATGGTAGCAGTAATTCGATCTGAAGATAAATTTGCAGCATTGTTGCTAATTGCAAAGTTGCCCGTACAAATAATACGATGACTCTCATATTCATGACTTGGCAAATAAATCCAACTATAAGGATTTCTATCTATTTCGCAAAACACGGTTGTAGTCCCATGATATTCTAAACTACTAATTTCTTTTTCATACATGTCTATATCCACACCTTTAATAAGAGTAGGTAGCTGCTGAATATTTCCGCAAAAAATAACTTTTTCAAACTCTTCGCCGCAAACACTCCACTTTTTTTCCGTATAAAGAATAGATTCGATATTTGCATTATAGTGGATATTTATTCCTTCTGCCAGTTTATCTGCAATATACTGAGAACCATTCATTTTCTCATACCAGAATGTTGCATGTACAAATGCCTTTTCCTTTATATGATTAATATTGTTGAAAATAATTTCTGCAACGGTAGGCATAGGAAGTTTTCCTGCAAGCCATGAAAGAGGTATTTGTACCAAATCTCTGCGCCAAACTTTCTCATTATATGGCTTAAAATACATTTCATAGAGAGTTTTTCCAAAACGATGTTTTAGGAATTCCTCAAAATTAGTAGGTTCATTTCCTTCATTCCTTACTATTTGAAGGAGGTCATTAATGAACTTCTTTTGTATGTCTGCATCAAAAAGATACATATGATTTTCAATGGGATAAGGAATCTCTTTTGCATTATTCATATATACCACCGAGTTACGGTCAGCTTTAGTAAACTCATCTTCAACTTTAAACTTCGACCAAAACCAGTCGAGTACATCTTGACGTTTTGAATTAAAAATATGACCACCACATGTATGGAACAGATTATCACCAACCCGTTCACAACGAATCAATCCGCCGGGGGTAGATTCTTTTTCAAATACAGTAACATCATAATGGTCTTTAAGAAAATGAGCAGAACTTAAGCCTGAGATACCAGCACCTATTATAGCTATTTTTTTCATGTTAGAGTTGATTGTTAATTATTGAACTGAATTTTGAATAGAGCGCACTTATAAGATTAAGAAGTACATCAATATATTTGAATTATCTCATCATGGTACTTTGAGTTAATTTCACACATAATAAATTGATTTTAGTTAGGTAATATTCCTTGATTTACATCGAAAGATTTCCAAAACAATAAGATCTGCTTTATAACCGCTATTCAATTTTACTAAAATGTATGTTATAATTGCCATTTCAACAATATTTTCAAACCAATAACCACCACAAATCATTGATATGATTATAAAAATAAGATATATCTTTAAAAAGAAATACTCGCTCGGGATCCTCACTGTTAATACACCAATAAACCAAATCAATAAAGCAATCAAGCCAATTAAGCCAAAGTATACAAATATCTCCGCATAGCCTACATCGCTTTCCCAATAACCTATTTCATGAGCATAATCCATCAATTTCCCGTAGGGACTTAGATCATGGGTATATATACCATTCCCAAAAATATTCTTAAATATATCACCCTCATTTAATTCTGTAAAAAAATAGGTTGCAGAGATGACACGAATATCATTTTCTCCATATTCTGCCTGTGTCGATGTTATTTCCAACATATTGTTAACAATATTTCGCGTAAATGGTATGTTGTAAATTAATACACCTAACACAAAGAATATTACAACTAATTTTACTTTTTGTGATAAATTCAATGATTTTGATGTCATACATAACAGAAAGGAACAAAGCACTGTAACAGCTAATGGAAAACGATTTCCAATTAAGAACAAGCATACAAACAAAAATAATAAATTGGAAATATCCTTGATGCTCATTTGTAATTTGGAAATTTGAAAAAATATGAAAAATGGTATTAGCATCTTACAGGGAAGATTGAATCTCATAACGCCTCTGTTGTCTGCCTCTGATAGCATGTGTTTAATTGCATTGTCGTATGATGGCATTCCAAATAAAAAATGAGGAAACAATATATAGCAGATAACAGTTATTAGTAAATAACCTATAAACATGTATCTAAACAATGCAAACAGAAATTCAACCTTTATATTATAAAGTCTAAGATAATAGTAAAAGCCCCATATCAAGTATAACATCGAAAGTTGTTTCAATGCATATAAAAAATTCTGTCCTTGATAAGAGCCCACAATCAAACTGCCCCAAAATATAAGAAATAGAAGGCTTACACTTTTCTCCAGCAACGAAACATGATGTTTTTTCTTATACCGTATATAGCAAAAAAGGAAATAAAATGAAAAAAGTATGTCTATAATTAAAGCTAAATATTTGAGGACTTGAATTTTGTAAATGACACAATTATATAATCTCAAATAATGTAGTATAAAAAAAACAATGAATAACGCATTGCTTTTTTTTATAAAGCTAGGCAATAATATATTCATGAGTAACATTATATTTCCAAATCAGCATATATTTAGAAATTATGAAGCAAATATCCGTAATTAGTAATTTGTCCATCAGAAGTTTTACTTTTTAGTTTTCCTTTATAAGTCAATTTAAACAAGTTAGTATTACTAAGCCATTCAGACCATTTTTGGGGGTCGAAAGCATCATTAAAATGAATACGTATGTCATGACTATGCTCATTTGTAAAAGGCATATCTTCTAATAGTTGTGTAAATATTCTATTATTAATAGCCTCATATTCAAAACAATAATCTATTAGTAAATAATTTATTGATCTTTTGTTTTGTTCCCAAAAAGCACAAAACAAGTTACGAATATGTTTCATAATATCACTATTCTTTGAAGCATATACAAAATTGACAGCCCAGCGATACTTACATACAAGAGCATTAGAATGGACATTGTTTTTTATAGAAAAAAAACGACTTTCAAAGATACTCTCATCTAATGGTGCAGTGATTAAAAAAGTGGCGTCAACCCAAAGTCCACCATAAATACTCAACAAATTAAGACGAATAAAATCCGAATATGCAATAAGGCTTAATCCCTTTCCAACTTTATTCATTATAGTTGGTGAAACAGATAAATAATCATTCAAATTATTCCAAGTAATAAGTATTACTTTATGTCCATTGGCATTTTTCTTTAAATTGTTATAGCAAATCCTCACCACTTTAGGCATAGCACTTTCCCCTTGCAACCAACATACCCAAATATTTTGATCATCAATATCATTTTTGACGGCTCTACATCCAGTATAGTCCATCATTCTATGCTGTTTCAGATTTCTATCAATGTAATCGTACATGATTTTGTGCTGTTCTTCATAAAGATTCCACAATTCAGTACCTGTAGCATTTTGTATCTTACATTGTAAATCAACTAGATGGAAATAGCCCTTCCATCCGAAAAAACTGTGCGAGTGAAACATTCGTTTCAGATATCTCAATCGTTCTATCATAATTTTGAAACTATTTTCTGTTTTATCATTGAAATTATTTTACTCCTCTCTGTTTTATCAAATCCGATATAATATATAGAGATGGTGATTATGAAAAAAGAAGCTATACATGTCGTAATAGCACGTCTCCACCCCTCTTCCATGTTATAGTGTATAGCTGCTAGAATTAAGGCTGGAGGTAATAATGTAACAATAGATTTAATCACTACTTTTTTTACAAAGAATATCTTATTAATATGAATATACTTTCCTATAAAAAGAAGAAAACATATTACACCAATAAGTATAGTAACAAAGTGGACGATAAATGGAATTAGAGCATTGGAAGTCATGAGCAATAATCCCCAAGAAACAACAAATGACAGCATATACAGAACTCCTACGGACAGATTAACTTGCTTGACGCAGCCTATAGCATTACATGCCGTTGCCATAGGCCTCTCTGCACACGAAACAAACGATTCCAAAACTATAATTTGACAAAAAGCAGTTGTATATTCAGGCACTTCTTTCAGCCACAATCCCAATATGAACTTTGCTTCGAATAACACAGGAAACGCCAAAAAGGCAAATAAAAACACAGAGAACTTTATGCTTTTTAGCAGTAAATCATACATAGATTCGTATTCATTTGATGCATAAGTTTTTACTATCTGTGGATTTACAGCAATTGTAAAATTGGCAACAAAAGAATAAACATAATTATTGAATGTCATTGCTAATCCCCGTGCTGCATTTACAGCTGGACCAAAGAATATATTCAGAAGAATGTTTATTCCTTGATTAGATAGACTACCAGCTAAGCTACCAATCAAAGCCCAACTAGAAAAACTAAGCATTGATTTATAAATCGACTTATCTTTTACCGCAAGTTTACCCCTGCACACTTCAATATTTCTGCTACATATTATTCTGTACAACAAATAATCTATTAACCCTACCAAGCATAATGTCCCGCCATAAACTATTAATCTATCTTGCATTGTCACCAAAAGATAATAGGCGAATAAGAATTTAGCAAATGTGCTTACCATAGATAATATGGCATAATATCCCATTTTTTCTTGAGATATTACCATTGCTTGCAATGGAGATGTATTAATCGAAAGAAATACTGTAACAATAGAAAACTGGTATATCACATTTGCAGCGAACACTCTATCTTCGGGTATAGTCAGAACTGTATTCATAAACCAGAATCCAATAGTTTCAGCTAATAAAACGATTATCAATGATAGTACATGGTGAATTTTAATAGCTGCGCTGAATACATCTTTTGTATAACTGGCAGAACGTTCTCCTAAAGACATGTTTATATACCGCTGCGTACTTGCAACCAATGTAGCATTTAGGAAATTCAAAATTATTACAATTCCCCCTACAACATTATATATACCAAAATTTGTTTCTCCTAATGCTTCTAATACAATGCGTGACGTATATATTCCAAACAACATTGTTACAAACATACGCGCATAAAGAAACATTGTGTTCCTAGCTATTTTTCTATTATTTCTATTTGATGACATATAATCTTTGATTTCAGAGGGTTGATCTAGAAATTATTCCTTTTTTCTATCAGTGCTTAAATTCAAAGTATCCCTTATCTATAAAGTTAGTACTCAATTTAGGGCATGTCCTTTTTATAAGACACCCAAATAGGTACCTCACAAAAAAATGTTATCTAAAAGATTGATTTTTAACTATTAGCATACAGCTAAGTTCATATTTTGCGGTGCCAAACTCAAAAAATCTCTGCAACCGTTATTCATCAGACATATCCTCATAGCGGTTAAAAGCACGACGCGAGAAGGTTTCCCGCACCAGAAGCTCGCGTTTCTGAACTATCAACTGTTGTAATTTGTCCGTATCCTGCTTTTTGCGATATAAATATACAAAAAAACTTGATACTACCATATTAATTACCTTATCCTTAACAATTTAACTACGGGATTCTCTAACAGTAGGACCACATCCTTCCAGTCTATCCGATAGGAAACCTCGTTACCTTCGTCATCTCTGATTATCCGCATAGACTGATAGCCCGCTACAAACTTTTTCTCAAAAAGATTATAGGAACGGTTATCATAAGCGAACAGGCAAACTATACGGCGATCTTTCGACATAACAATATAAATGTCACCGTCTGAAGGCTCACAGTGCAACTGTTCATGGATGACGGACATAACACGTGAATGCTTACAACGCATATCCGTAAAGCCACGCAGGTAATAGAAGCTATTTATACCCGTCATACTCAACTAGACCCTCCAGTTTTGGAATCAGACGGTACAGACTCGGATAATCCAGATCTTTTTGAAGGATATGCAGGCCATTGCCAAGGTCAACTCCACGCTACACACGGGAAAAAACCTCGGGCCTTTGCACTGCTCCGGTCTCTGTGTCCTGCATAGCGAGAAGGACTGTCCTCCTTGACTAGGGGGGGCTCCTAAAGAAGAAGACGGCACGGATTCCGATGTTGGAACCGAAGGAACACCGTCCACCTGAACTTCCACTATTTTTCTGCGAGTATCCTTGTGACATTTATAAAAAATGTTGTAAAGAACGTTGTTCGTTAAACAAAATGACTGAAGAGACACTCCATGAGGAACAGCCTCTGTTTGGTACTGAAAATAAAATCTTTCAAGATCTTCGCTACTATACATAATTGTTGGATTTAATTTCTAACAAAGATATAGACAGCATTTTTGAGCCCTAATTTGAGGGCTTACTAATAATCTTACAGCCCACACATTAGTAACATGTCACCCCACACGTTACTAACCCTTAAAACGTCCTGTCATTTTCCGAAAAGAACAAGGTCTTTAAAAAAAAGAACAAGACGTTTTCATTGAAAGAACAAGAGCTTTTTAAAATTTGACCTGTTGTTTTTTCCATAACAGCATCTACATGCCGAAACGCCTTACTTTTCCTTCAGATCTTTCAGCCATTCCGCAAACGTCCTGCCTGTCGGCATTCCGGCTGAAGGATATGCATCGTGAAATGTTTCAGCCGGAAAATATCCTTCAGAAAAATGATTCCCAAAAAATCGGAAAAACATCAGCTCGGCTGAAACATTCCAATCCCCGGCTGAAGGATTCCCAAGCCCAATCCTTCAGCCGGAATGCCGACAGGTAGGGCGTTTGCGAGTAGGCTGAAGCTTTTGAAAGATTTTTCAAGGTATTCCATATAGAGTATGATAAACGACCATATCTCATTAAAAAAAGTAAGATATCTTCGTGAGCAAAGTAAGATATGTTCCCAAGCAAAGTAACACCACTTACTTGCCTCACAAAGTCCACATACTTTTCTTTACAACAAAACAGACCTCACAGCCATCTCATGCCAATGACGATAATCCCCCATCGGCAAAGAATGTTCCGACCACACTTTCCGGTAAATTCCATCGTGCAAAAGGATGTACTCACCCAAACAGCCCTCCGCCTCATCGGCAGGAACGGAAGCCATCACCACATATTCCACACAATCCGGGACACGAAACAAAGTCAGCTCACTTTCAGAAAACAAACCGCTCAACCTACAGGCGGAACGTTCAAAGGCCACCCAATACGCACCAATGTCATACAGATGAATGAACTTATCATTATTCTGTTCCCTGGCTAAGATTTCCTTATGCTGATTCTGAATCAGCTGTTGGAGCCGGATGCCTGACGGCATGGATGTGGTTCTACACATTATTATATATAAGATTTATATTATCAGATCGTTTACTTTCCCATTAATCAAGGAATAAGAATGTTTAACGTAGCAAATGAAGTCATCTCTTCTTCGGCTCTTCTATCACTTCTATCAAGTCCGGCGAAAGCGTCGCCATGGCCATGGCTATCACCCCTTGCAGACTGATAACCACACGACGGTCTCTCGCACCTTTCACCTTGACAAACACCCCCTCGTAGCCCTCGAAGTCACCACCCGTAATACGGACTTTCGTACCTTTACGCAGGTTCACCTCATCGGGACTAAAGAAGATAAGATGCTCGTCATACGTTCCAGCCACAGCGATAAACTGCTTCATCTGATCATCGGGCACAATGATTTTCTGTCCGTTGCGGATATCAATCATATATTGAAGATACGGAAGTTTGAACTTCACCTTCTGGAGTTCGGACTGGACG
>Ga0129310_1000055_pt1 | contig 153288 bp, 140 predicted proteins | sample Go1ome_2_FD_94433 | JGI IMG/M metagenome (GOLD analysis project Ga0129310, IMG submission 94433) | Western lowland gorrila individual fecal microbial communities from Wisconsin, USA - Go1022A metagenome | ecosystem: Host-associated > Mammals > Digestive system > Large intestine > Fecal... | reverse complement strand
TTTGAATCTGCGTAAAGCACTGTCTAAGCTCTCGTTATCTTTAACAATTACGTTTGACATCGCTCACACCTAACCTCCCTCCAGTTGTGTAATTGTGCATAATACAACTGTTTGGGTATTTTTCGCACTGCTATGATTATAGCATAAAAATACCATACGTCAAGAATAAATTTATAATTCTTACAGTTATTTTGCATTTTTTTGGTGATCGGGGCTATTTTGTCTGTTCCTGAACCACTTCAACGGCCTTCTTAAGGGCATCCTCAATGCCTGCAGGATTCTTTCCTCCTGCCTGAGCCATATTGGGACGGCCGCCGCCACCTCCGCCCACAAGACCGGCAATGGCCTTGATCAGGTTTCCTGCATGGGCGCCCTGCTTCTGGGCACCATCGGTTGCGGTTGCCATCAGGTTCACCTTGCCGTCCTGTTCAGACGCAATTACAACCACACCCTCGCCTAATTTATCCTTTAACTGGTCGCCCAGGCCACGCAGGCCGTTCATATCCACTCCCGCCACTCTGGAAGCCAGAACCTTAACCCCGTTTACTTCCCTTACCTGGCTCATTACATCTCCCAGGGAGTCCTTAGCCAGTTTGCTCTTTAACTTCTCGTTCTCAGCGTGAAGGGACTTGATCTCATCCAGCAGGGCCTCTATCTTGGTAGTGAGAGAAGCGGGGGTTGTCTTAGCGGTCCTGGCCGCCTCATGAAGCTCGGCCTCAACCTCCTCATAATGCTTCATCAGCCCCTCTGAGGTAAGGGCCTCAATACGCCTTACTCCAGCGGCAATGCCTGTCTCTGAGAGGATCTTAAACGAGGCAATGTTGCTGGTATTGGCAACATGGGTGCCGCCGCAAAGTTCGGTGGAGAAATCACCCATCTCAACTACACGCACACTGTCACCGTACTTCTCGCCGAACAGGGCCATGGCGCCTGTCTTTTTGGCTTCCTCCAGGGTCATGATCTCGGTCATGACAGGGAGGGCAGCCTGGATCTCCTCATTGACCAGGTCTTCCACTTTCTTGATCTCTTCAGCAGTCATGGCTGAGAAATGTGTAAAGTCGAAACGGAGCCTGCCTGCATCCACATAGGAACCAGCCTGCTCCACGTGGCCTCCCAGAACGATCCGCAAAGCCTTCTGGAGAAGGTGGGTCGCACTGTGGTTCTTACAGATAAGGGCGCGGTTCTTTTCGCAGACCGACAGGGTGACTGCATCATCCACCTGGAACATTCCCTTTGTCATAACGCCCACATGGCCCACTTTGCCGCCCTGCAGATGAATGGTATCCTCCACCTTAAACGCTCCGTCCGGGCTGGTGATCACACCCACATCGCCCTGCTGTCCGCCCATAGTGCCGTAGAAAGGAGTCTGATCCACAATAATGGTCCCCTTCTGTCCATCGGTGAGGGCCTGGACCAGCTCGTCCTCCGTGGTCAGGACCGAAATCCTGGAATCAGCAGTCAGCTTGTCATAGCCGATAAACTCTGTTGTGATCGCCGGATCGATGGACTGATAGACAGTCACATCAGCTCCCATATAGTTGGTAGTCTTGCGGGCTTTTCTGGCCTTATCCTTCTGCTCTTTCATAGAGGCAGTAAATCCGTCCTCATCCACCCCGTATCCCTTTTCCTCCAGGATCTCCTTTGTCAGGTCCAGCGGGAAGCCATAGGTGTCGTATAATTTGAATGCGTTGGCGCCGGACAAGGTTGTTCCCCCGCCGCTTTGCATCTCCTCTTCCATCTCCCCCAGGATCATAAGTCCCTGGTCAATGGTCTTATTGAACTTGTCCTCTTCCTCGGAGAGCACCTTAAAGATCATGGCCTGCTTCTCCTCCAGTTCAGGATATCCATCTTTGCAAAGTTCTATTACGGTTCCGGACAGGTCCGCCAGGAACTTTCCTTCAATCCCCAGTTTTCTCCCATGGCGTGCGGCACGGCGCAGAAGGCGGCGCAGCACATAACCTCTGCCCTCGTTGGAAGGCATGATACCATCGGAAATCATAAAGGTGCAGGATTTAACATGATCTGCCACAATACGCAGGGATACGTCCGTCTCATGGTCCTTCTGGTACTGTGTATGAGCCAGTTCGCAGACGCGGTCCAGCAGAGCCTTATTGGTATCCACTGTAAACAGGGAGTCCACGCCCTGGACCACAACAGCCAGGCGCTCCAGTCCCATGCCTGTATCAATGTTCTTATGCTCCAATTCCGTATAATTCCCATGTCCGTCATTGTCAAACTGGGTGAATACATTATTCCACACTTCAATGTAGCGGTCGCAGTCGCAGCCCACCGTACATCCGGGCTTACCGCATCCATAAGCCTCACCCCTGTCATAGTAGACCTCTGAACAGGGACCGCAGGGGCCTGAACCATGCTCCCAAAAGTTGTCCTCCTTACCGAATTTAAATATGCGCTCAGCAGGAATACCAATCTCCTTGTTCCAGATCTCAAAGGCTTCATCATCATCCAGATACACGCTGGGATACAGCCTGTCAGGATCCAGTCCCACCACATCGGTCAGGAACTCCCAGGTCCACCGGATCGCCTCGTGCTTAAAGTAATCCCCAAAGGAAAAGTTGCCCAGCATCTCAAAAAAGGTGCCGTGCCGTGCCGTCTTGCCAATATTCTCAATATCACCGGTACGGATACACTTCTGGCAGGTGGTCACCCGATTTCTGGGCGGAATCTCCTGTCCGGTAAAATATGGCTTTAAGGGGGCCATACCTGAATTGATCAGAAGCAGACTGTTATCATTATGCGGGACCAGGGAAAAGCTCTTCATTGCAAGATGTCCCTTACTCTCAAAGAATTCAAGGAACATCCGGCGGAGCTCATTCACGCCGCGGTACTGTGGTTCTTTCACTTTATCTTCCTCCATATCATAACATCATAAATTACATAACCGTCATTTTACCATATTGGCATATATTTATCAAGACTCACTTAACAAAATAAGCGGGAAAACCAACGAATTTTCATTGATTTTCCCGCTGTTTACCAGCTTCATCCTATCTGGTTGGATCTGCGTTCCCTATGCCTACTGGCCCGACACTGAGGTGGACGCTTCTTCCTTGGGAGCGGTCTTCACTCCGTTTGCATCCTCATACCGCCCGGCCAGCTCATATGCCCTGTCCCTTGTAAGACTTACCAGGGTGGCCGCGTATCCGATGCCCTCCACTGATACGCTGTTCTTTCCTGAACTCTCCGCCGCTTTGGCATCCCTGCTTTTCATCCAATCCTGCTGCTCTGCCGCCAGTTTGGCAGCCTCCTCATCGCCCAGAGACTCAAGAAGTGAATTATAGATGGTGTTCATCTCGCTTTCCCACATCTTCAGTTCTGTCTCGGCTGATGTTTTGATAGAGTAGACATTGGAATCTGTTTCCTGCTCCCGCATCTTCTGGATCTGGGTATCCAGGTCCATAAGGCGCTGCTTGTAATCAACCATCCGATACGACCTGATCTCCCCGTTTTTGGCTCCTGTAAGAGGCGATATGGGTACTGCCTCCACCGGGACATCATCATCTGAATATATCTGGGCAGCTTCTGCTTCTGCCGCCTCTGTTGAAGCGCCTGTCTCATCAGATGCAGCCATGGTTTCATCTGCGTGGGACTCCTCCATTCCATCGGCCGCAGCCGCCGGTGCTGCGCCGGGTCCCGGGGGGGCCGATGCAGCCGAGCTTAAGCTCCTTTCAGACGGAACGGCTTTCTCTGCAGCCGTTCCTCCCGCAGCCGCCCCTGGAGCCGCTCCTCCTTCCGCCGCCCTATCCTGTACTTCAGGAGCAGACGCAGGGTTGGGTGCTCCTGCAGGGATATCACCTGCCGATGCTGCTGCCTCCATTGTTACTGATGCCTGGTTTTTCACATAATATTTGGTGTAATGGGTAACACCAGTGCCTATGACCAGAATGCAGCCAATCACAATCCATATTCGTTTATCTTTCATAGTCACACTTCCCTGCCATTGTCTTGTAATAACATTATCACAAAAAATCGGGAAATGGAATATGCAGACAAAAGGAGTAATAGATTGTAAGAGATATGTAAGAAACTCCGGATCACGGTCCGGAGTTATCTGTCTGTATCGGCCTTTCCCTCAGCGCCGGGGCATAGCCCCAGGTATGTTGAGAAAAATCAATTTTCAAGACCCTCGTCTATCATTAGTCCGCTGCCGTCAGCTGCCGAAGTTGCCAGCTGGTCACAGCGCTCATTCTGCGGATGGCCTGCATGTCCTTTGACCCAGATGAATTCCACACGGTGCGGTTCCTTTGCCTTTAAAAGACGCTTCCACAGGTCAATATTTTTCACCGGACCACTTTTCCCCCGGTTCCACCCCTTTGCGATCCAGCTGTCGATCCACCTCTGGTTAAACGCATCGGTCAGATACTTGGAATCGGAATACAGCTGTACCTCACAGGGCCTGTTAAGCGCTTCCAGCCCCACAATGGCGGCCATCAGCTCCATCCTGTTGTTGGTGGTGCGCACATAACCGCCGGACATGGTCTTCTCATGAAGCTGTCCTTTGCTGTCTGTGAAATGCAGGACTGTCCCATAACCTCCCGGGCCGTCAGGATTGCCTCGGGCCGAACCATCCGTATAAATCTGTACTTTACTCATGTATCAATGTCTCCTGTCTGTACTGTCTTTACCTGTCCCATTTATTACAAAGGGCCAGTATCTGTTCTGTAAAATGAACCAGGTCTTTATTTGTGCCGCCCTGATTACGGCTGATCACATCCATAAGAAGCCTGCCCGCATCCACAAGGCGCGTATACACGCCGGTTGCCTTACGTTTTGCTGCTGTTTCTTTTTCGATCAGCACAGGTTCTGCCTCCTTGATCCAGCATCCCCTGATCAGGTCATACTGGGAACCGGAGTAGGGTGCCCTGGCAGCCAGCTTCAGCTGGGTGTTAAGAACATCTGCAAACGAAGTGCAGGACTCCTCGTCCCCGTGGACTACAAATACATAGCCAGGTCGTTTCTCAAAAGATGAGATCCAGGTGATCAGTCCGTCCCTGTCCGCATGGCCGCTGATGCCGTCCATGGTTTCAATATGAGCCCTGACATCAATCTCCTCGCCAAAGATCTTCACCGTCTGGGCGCCGTCCTGAAGCACCCGGCCAAGGGTACCTTCCGCCTGGTAACCTGCAAACACAATGGAACACTCCTGTCTCCACAGGTTGTGCTTGAGATGGTGGCGGACGCGTCCCGCATCACACATGCCGGCAGCAGATATAATCACCTTAGGCGTCATGTCAAAGTTGATGTTTTTGGATTCTTCACTGGTGATGGAGAGCTTCAGTCCCGGAAAATCAATGGGGTTGATTCCGCGTTCCACCAATGCCTTGGTTTCCGCATCATAACACTCCATCATATTCTCCTTAAACACATGGGTGGCCTCCACTGCCAGGGGACTGTCCACATAAACTTCAAACCCGTCATGCCCCTGGATCAGCTTCTCATCTTTGATGTGGCGGATGAGATACAGCAATTCCTGGGTACGCCCCACTGCAAATGCGGGGATCACGACATTGCCGCTGCGGTCCAGTGTTTCCTGGATGATACGGGCCAGGCTTTCCACATGGTTGACATCCTTTTTGTGGTAGCGGTTGCCATAAGTGGATTCCATGACCACATAATCCGCTTCACTAATATATTGGGGATCCCTGATCAAAGGCTTGTTCTTGTTGCCGATATCACCGGAAAACACGATCTTTTTTGTCTTTTTGTCCTCCGTTGCCCAGATCTCAATGGAGGCAGAGCCCAGCAGATGGCCCACGTCTGTAAACCGCAGGGTCAGGTCGTTATTAAGTTTAAACTCCTGGCCGTAAGCCACTCCCTCAAAATGTTTCAGGACGCTTTCCGCATCCTCCATTGTATAGAGCGCTTCCACCTCCACGCGGCCGGCTCTGCGGGCCTTGCGGTTCTTCCACTCAGCCTCCATCTCCTGTATGTGGGCGCTGTCCTTTAACATGATATTACAGAGATCCACGGTTGCATAAGTGGCGATCACCTGTCCTCTGAACCCCCTGGCATAGATCCAGGGCAGCATGCCTGCATGGTCGATATGGGCATGGGTCAGGAATACATAGTCGATCTCACGGTAGCTCACAGGCAATTCCGCGTTCTGATAGACATTGTTTCCCTGTTCCATGCCACAGTCAATTAATACCTTTGACGCCCCAACCTCCAGGAAATGGCAGCTCCCTGTCACCTCATGATCCGCCCCGATAAATGTTAGTTTCATCTGCATTCTCCCCTCTGCGTACTATATAGTCTTACTCCGCGAATATTCTGTCAATTCTTGGTACAGTATACCATATTCTCAATAAGAATGCAAATAGTATCGTTATATTTACACAATTTTCTGTGAAATGTCATGCTTTCAACATTTCCCTGGGCCAATGTTGATTTCATATGATGATGCATATCATTCCGCCATTGCTGTCATTGATGATCTTCTGGAGAGTGTCCTGAAGCTTTAACTGGCAGTCCTCTGTCATCTGGGAAACCTTTGCCTGGATCCCGTCTTCCACGATCTGCTCAATGGATTTTCCAAAAATATTGGTGTTCCAGATCCCGTCATCGCTCTCCCTTGCATTTTCCTTAATATATGTAATCAGATCCTGGGCCTGCTGTTCGCTGCCTACAATGGGGGCGATCTCCGTCTCAATGTGAGCTTTGATCAGGTTGATGGACGGCGCCTCAGCCTTCATTTTCACCCCGTATTTATTGCCGTGTTTGATTACCTGCGGCTCATCCAGGACAATCTCTGAGCGCTCCGGGGTTACAACACCATAGCCCTTTAACCGCACCTGGGTCAGGGCATTCTGTACCTTCTCATACTCCTTCTGCATGTTGGCCAGGCTGCTGAGTGTCTGCATCAGCTGATATTCACCCTCAATGGGCAGGCCTACATAATCGCTGAGGATCTGGTAATAGTAGCTGTCATCCATATCCACCTGCACGGCCACGCGGCCGTCCGCCATCTGCATATTTTTTACATTCATAGAGCGGATGGTATCGGTGCGCTGTTCAGCCAGTTCACCCGCAACATCCTTCATATGGCTTACCTTCTGGATCACTCCCTTGGCAGCCTGAATGACCTGGGCCTTCAGCCAATGGGTAGCCGGCAGGATTTCCAGCCACTTTGGAATATGGAAATCCATTTCCGTTACCGGAAATTCCTTCAGCACCTTTTCCAGAATATGGAATACATCATCTTTTTTCAGCTGTTCACAGTTTACCGGAAGCACCGATACGCCATAACCTTCCGACATCTCTCTGGCCAGTTTGGCTGTCTCATCGGAATATGGTTTCATGGAATTGAGAAGGACTACAAACGGTTTTCCCAGCTTTTTAAGTTCATCAATGGTCTGCTTTTCAGCCGCCATGTACCCGGGTCGTTTGATCTCGCCAATGGAGCCGTCTGTGGTCACCACGATCCCTATGGTGGAGTGGTCGTTGATGACTTTTCTGGTGCCTAATTCCGCTGCCTGTGTAAAGGGAATATCGTAGTCAAACCATGGTGTTTTCACCAGGCGTTCCTCTCCGTTCTCCACATGGCCCGCGGCACCTTCCACCATAAATCCCACACAGTCAATTAATCTCACCTTGGCTTCAATGCCGTCCGCAAGACTGATCTTAGCCGCCTCTTTGGGAATAAATTTGGGTTCCGTTGTCATGATGGTCTTTCCGGCAGCACTCTGGGGAAGTTCATCCCGGCTTAGATTACGCAGGTTATCATCCTCCATGGCAGGAAGCACCAGCAGTTCCATGAACCGCTTAATGAAGGTAGATTTACCTGTCCGGACCGGCCCTACTACGCCTATGTAAATTTCTCCGCCTGTTCTCGCTTGAATATCCTTGTATACATTAAAATTGTCCATAAATATACCCCCTTGCTATGCTTTTATAATATATGCGCTGTGAATCAGGGGTATGATAAAGAATTATTGCTTAATATTAATAAAATGGGATTACCCTCAGTGGGCAGGGGAACCTTTGAATAATTATATGAAACAACGGATAAAACCAAAAATAGAACAAAGATTAGATAGATATCTGAACTCCAGCCCGCTGTAAACTGCGGGCTGATTATGCACTTTTCTTTTCCAGGGCTTCCACCCTTCTCTCTACTTCCTGTATCATCTGCAGGAGAAGTGTCTGGTTGACATTATCCAGCTTCTTGATCCTGTAATACTCTGTCAGTTCATCCAATCTGCTGCGCATATCGTCCAACTGGGACTGCAGATTCATGTGCACCCGGTCCAATTCACCAAGGATCAGGTTCTCTGAAGCGGCAAAACGCAGATCCAAACGTATATCCCAGTCTAAAGACAGCTCCTCTATACGATTATTAAACTGCTTCTCCTGCTCTGCAAAACGTGCATCCATGCGCTTCTCCTGCTCTGCAAAACGTGTATCAATACGCTTCTCCTGCTCTGCAAAACGTGTATCAATACACTTCTCCTGCTCTGTAAAACGTGCATCAATACACTTCTCCTGCTCTGCAAAACGTGCATCAATACGCTTCTCCTGCTCTGCAAAACGTGCATCAATACACTTCTCCTGCTCTGCAAAACGTGCATCAATACGCTTCTCCTGCTCTGCAAAACGTGTATCAATACGCTTCTCCTGCTCTGCAAAACGAACATCAATGCGCTTCTCCTGCTCTGCAAAACGTGCATCCATGCGTACATCCATGCGTTCCTCAGAAGCCGAAATCTCTTCCTTCATAATAATACGGATCATCTCTAAATCCCTTTTATCAAGCATCTCTTCCCTCCTTTCCGAAGAGTTTACGCTCGGAGTCTCCGAGCGTAAACAAGAATATAAAACACCCGGGTGAAAATCCAGGTGTTCTGATCGTTAAGTTACTGTCTCGATCACAGGCGGTAATCTATATATAGCATATATGGCGGTCAATTTCAATATCCGAAAACGGACTCCCCAAACTTTTTAAAAAATGGGGTAAAATAAACTTTATTCATCTGCAGTGTTTTTCCCGAAATACAAAAACAGGAACCGGTCTTGATCCGGTCCCCGTTCCCATTCCCCCGTCAGGTCCCATATCTTTACATGTTACTCGCTGAGATATGCTTTCTTTACCTGATCATTATTCATAAGTTCCCCGGCATCCCCGCTGAGGGCGATATTGCCGGTCTCCAGAACATATGCCTGGTTGGCGATGGAGAGGGCCTTCTTCGCATTCTGTTCCACTAAAAGCACAGTAGTCCCGTCCCCGTTGATCTTCTGGATGATATCAAAGATCTCGTTTACGTAAATGGGTGAGAGTCCCATGGAGGGCTCATCCATTACAATCATCCTGGGATGGCTCATAAGGGCACGCCCCATTGCAAGCATCTGCTGCTCGCCGCCGGAAAGGGTTCCGGCCAGCTGATTCTTCCGCTCCTCCAAACGTGGGAAACGGCTGTAGATCATTTTAAGGGTGCTGTCTATCTCTTCCTTGTCTTTCCTGGTGTAAGCTCCCATCTTCAGGTTCTGAAGAACCGTAAGGGTTGCAAACACTCTCCTGCCCTCCGGCACATGGGCAATGCCCATATTGACCAGTTTATATCCGGGAACCTTGGTTATATCCGTTCCCTCGTAAATGATCTTTCCTGATTTTGCGCTGATCAGACCGGTAATGGTGTGCAGGGTGGTGGTCTTTCCTGCCCCGTTGGCACCGATAAGCGCTACGATCTCTCCCTGGTTTACATCAAAGGAGATTCCCTTTATGGCCTGGATCACACCATAGTATACTTCCAGGTTTCTGACTTCAAGCATAGCCATAATAACCCCTCCTCCTATTCACCAAGATACGCTTTTACTACTTCCGGATTGTGCAGGACCATGCCGGTCTCACCCTGGCAAAGGACCTGGCCAAAGTTCAGTACGGTCAGTTCTTCACAGATTCCGCTTACCAGCTTCATATCGTGTTCAATGAGAAGGATCGTCATATCAAAATTGTCCCGCACAAAACGGATGGTTTCCATAAGCTCTGCTGTCTCGTTGGGATTCATACCTGCCGCAGGCTCGTCCAAAAGAAGCAGTTTGGGTTTTGTGGCAAGCGCCCTGGCTATCTCCAGCTTTCTCTGCTTGCCGTATGGCAGGTTGGATGCCTTGTAATCACATTCATGATCCAGCCCGAATACATGTAACAGCTCCATGGCCTTTTCATCCATCTGCTTCTCTGTCTTATAATACCTTGGCAATCTGAAGATACCTGCCGCCGTGGAGTATTTGTAGTGGTTGTGCAGTCCCGCCTTTACATTGTCCAGCACGGACAGATCCTTAAACAGACGGATATTCTGGAACGTCCTTGCAATCCCTGCCTGATTGATCTCCGTGGTCTTTCTTCCCGTTACATTGACGCCGTCCAGCTCTATGCTTCCTGCATCCGGCTTATATACGCCCGTAAGCAGATTGAAGATCGTGGTCTTTCCGGCGCCGTTAGGCCCGATCAGGCCATAGAGCTGCCCTTTATCAATACTGATCTGGAAATTGTCAACTGCCTTAAGTCCGCCAAAGGAAATGCTTAAATTCTTTACTTCAAGTAATGCCATGTTATGCCGCCTCCTTTGCCGGATTCTTATCTTTCCTGCTGAACTTCTCTGCCACACGCTCACGCATGGTCACAAACTGCGGCGCGGAGTTAAAGAGCATGGCAAGGATCAGCACCACAGCATACATGAGCATACGGTAGTTGCTGAGTCCCCTGAGCATTTCCGGAAGAAGGTAGAGGATAACGGTTGCGATCACCGATCCCCGGATACTTCCAATGCCTCCCAGAACCACATACACTAGGATCATAATGGACATGTTGTATCCAAAGTTCTTGGGCAGCGCTGTCAGGGTGGTCAGGTTGTGGGCGTACAGTACGCCCGCCACACCGGCCAGACCTGCGGAAACAGAGAAAGCCAGCAGCTTATATTTTGTGATATTGATACCAATGGACTCTGCTGCGATCCGGTTGTCGCGGATCGCCATGATGGCGCGTCCCGCTCTGGAATTCACCAGATTGATCACTATAAACAGGGTGACCAGAACCAGGATCACTCCAATGGTAAAGGTAGCGGTCTGGGGCGTTCCTGTAATTCCCTGGGCCCCCTTGATCAGCACTTCGCCGCCCTCCTCCAGGTTCAGGGACATGGAATCCTTAAAGGAAATATGAAATCCTGCCGTGTCACGTCCCAGATAAACGGCGTTTACCAGGTTCTTGATGATCTCGCCGAATGCCAGGGTTACAATGGCCAGATAATCGCCTCTCAGGCGCAGTACCGGAATACCGATCAGTATGCCGAAGGCTGCTGCTGTGACAGCCCCGATGATAATGGCGATCACCATTCCCAGGGTGGGGTCAATAACCCCCTTCATACACTTGGAAAACAGGGCGCCTGCAAATGCGCCCACGCACATAAATCCTGCATGGCCCAGGCTCAGCTCACCCAGGATACCAACAGTCAGGTTCAGGGAAACAGCCATGATCACATAGATACAGAAGGGAACTAAAAGTCCCTTCATCAGGCTGGACACATGGCCTGTACCCACCAGGATCTGCATGATGACATAGGCTGCCGCCACCATTCCGTAAGTGATCATATTATTGATAAATGTTTTACGCTTTGCGTTACTCTTCATACCGGCACCTACACTTTCTCATTAATCTTCTTGCCCAGAATACCGGTGGGCTTTACAAGCAGCACAATGATCAGCACAGAGAACACGATGGCGTCCGACATCTGTGAGGATATGTATGCTTTTGCAAGGATCTCGATTACACCCAGGAGGATCCCGCCAATAAATGCACCGGGAATAGAGCCGATGCCGCCGAACACAGCAGCAACAAAGGCTTTGATGCCCGGCATGGAACCGGTATAGGGAGTCAGGGACGGGTAAGCCGAGCACAGGAGCACGCCTGCAACGGCAGCCAGTGCGGAGCCGATCGCAAACGTAAGGGCAATGGTGCCGTTGACATTGATCCCCATCAGGGTAGCTGCCCCACGGTCCTCCGAAACAGCCAGCATGGCCTGCCCTGCCTTGGATTTGTTGATAAATGTGGTCAGACCGATCATAATAACGATACAGGAAAGAATGGTGACAATGGTCTCCCCTGTGATCGTCATCTGTCCGCCCGCCAGTTTGATGGCCGGAATAGTAACAACAGATGTAAATGACTTCGTATCCGCACCAAATATAAGCAGTGCCACATTCTGCAGCAGATAACTGACACCAATGGCCGTGATAAGTACTGCAAGAGGAGAGGCGCCGCGCAGGGGCTTATAAGCGATCCGCTCAATGGTCATACCCAGCAGCGTACAGGCCAGAACTGCCACCAGTACCCCTACCATGGGAGGAAATCCCATGGTGCTGACCGTGACAAATACCACGTAGCTGCCAATCATAATAACATCGCCATGAGCGAAGTTCAGCATTTTGGCGATCCCATAAACCATTGTATACCCAAGAGCTATAATGGCATATACACTGCCCAGGCTGACGCCGTTGATCAAATAGTTAATAAAGCCCATACCTACACCTCTTTGTCTGAAGTCTTTTTTAATTTACCACTATGAAGCGGCAGAATACTGAAATTAATATATCACAGAAACTTACTATAAACAAGAGGGTTGTCATCGAGACAACCCTCTGTTGGGTTTCGCATTATGATCTGCAATCGCTGCAATTACATTGCTGTGTAAGCTCCGTCCACAACCTTAACAGCCTTAGGTGCCTTATGAGGCTCGCCGTCCTCTGTCCAGGTCATACCCTCGCCGGTCAGTCCATCCAGCTTGATGTTCAGCATAGAGGTCTTAAGTGCATCACAGATAGCGCTTGCATCCATATCAGATGTCACGCCTGCATCTTCCATTGCTGCCTTGATGGCGTAGATCGCATCATAGGCATCGGCTGCAAACTGTACAGGAACTTCATTGTATGCATCCTTGTAGCTCTTTACAAAGTTAACGGTCAAATCATCGGAAGCATCCGCTGCAAATGGTGTAAGAAGCATCAGGCCCTCTGCCAGCTTGGTGTCAAAGTTCTGAACCTGAAGGATACCGTCCATACCATCGCATCCAAAGAACTGAGGAGCAAATCCTGTCTTGTCAGCCTGCTGTAAGATCAGGGAAGCCTCTGTATAGTAGATAGGCAGGAATACCAGCTCGGCGCCTGCATCCTTTGCCTTCTGTAACTGTGTGGAGAAATCCTTGTTGCTGTCAGCGGTAAATGCTTCTGCTGCAACGATCTCAAGACCCTGGTTTTTGGATTCTTCAGCAAACTTCTCATAGATACCGCTGGAATATACATCAGAGCTGTCATAGATAACAGCGATCTTGGAAGCCAGCTTGTTCTCACCAATGTACTTGGCGGAAGCTGCACCCTGATCCGGATCGGAGAAGCAGATACGGAATACGTTGGGGTTTGCCGCACACTCTACAGCAGAACCGGATGGTGTGATCTGGAACATGTTGTCAGAGGCCGTCTTATCAGCAACCGCAATACAGGGAGCAGAGGTAACGGTTCCCATAAGAGCCTGCATACCCCAGTCTTTTAACGTATTATAGGCATTGACAGATTTCTCTGCGTCATGCTCATCATCTTCAAATTTAAACTCAACCTGAGCACCGTTAATTCCGCCTGCGGCATTGATCTCATCCACTGCCAGCTGGGCACCGCGCTGAACAGCCAGGCCGTATACTGCAGCACCGCCGGTAGTCGGCCCAATTCCGCCGATCTTGATCACGCCGCCGGCTGCTTCTGTGGTTTCTGCCGCCTCACCTGCCGCTGTGGTTTCCCCTGCCGCACTTGACTCAGCAGCCGGTGCTGCTGTGGTTGTTTCTGCTGTCTTGGAGCCTCCGCACGCTGTCAGGGAAGCTGCCATGGCCACTGCCAGGCCAAGACTAAATAATCTCTTCTTCATAAATGTTTCCTCCTCTTGCTTTTCCTTACGTTCCACGATCCATAGCATCGCTGTATTATCATGGACTTTCTATGTAAAGCTTTCTATATTATAGGTAGTCCGGAAGAGATTGTCAACCTTTTCATGAAAATATTAAGTCGATTTTAGGGATTTGCAGAAAAATTATCCTAAAATTTACTGTATTTCCTCAAAATGAACCAATTTTTAGGGGAGGGGACCATATTCAGGCCTTCCCTCCCCTGCTATCCCAGGAAAATATGTTTGTTTTCACTCTCTGATCTTACTCTTCTTCCCATTCCAATCCGGAGTTTTCAATCCGCTTATCCCTGAGCATCAGCTCCAGCACCGCCTCCTTGGCTGGCATACCCCCAAACAGGATGGCATTGACCTGCTCCACAATGGGCATGGAAACATGGTGCTGCCGGGACAGGGCCAGGGCTGCCTTGGCGGAATATACTCCTTCCACCACCATATTCACCTCAGCCATGGCTTCCTCCATGGTGTAACCTTTGCCAATGAGGATACCGGCACGCCGGTTACGGCTGTGCATGCTGGCACAGGTAACGATCAGGTCCCCGATTCCCGTAAGACCTGCAAATGTCTCCATCCTGCCTCCCATATCCGTGCCCAGGCGTGATATCTCCGCAATCCCCCTGGTGATCAGGGCCGCCTTTGTATTATCCCCGTAGCCCAGACCGTCAGCCATGCCGGATGCCAGAGCGATCACGTTCTTTAAAGCTCCGCCCAGTTCAATTCCCAGAATGTCAGGGCTGGTATAAACGCGGAACACCTGGCTCATGAATATACCCTGCACAAACTCCGCCACATGTTTTTTGTGGGCGCCTGCGACACAGGTGGTGGGAAGACCCTTGCTGACCTCCTCCGCATGGCTGGGTCCTGAAAGCACTGTAACCTCAGCCTCCGGCAGTTCTTCCTCAATGATCTGCGACAATGTCATAAGGGTATTCTCTTCGATCCCCTTTGCCACATTTGTAATAACCTGGCCTTTCTTGATATATGGTTTCATCTTCTGCGCCGTGCCGCGCACAAAGACTGAGGGCACTGCCAGGATGAGAAGATCCCTGTCCTCCATTGCTTCCTTCAGATCTTCTGTGAATCCGATGGATTCCGGAATATGCAGATCCGGCAGATTCCTGTGAGTGTGTGTTTTCTTAAGTTCCCTCACTTCCTCCGGTATCGCCGACCAGATGATCACCTGATGTCCGTTGCCGCTCAGCAGTACAGCCAGCGCGGTTCCCCATGTACCTGCTCCAATTACACCAATTGATGCCATAACTTCACCGTCCATTTTCAGTTATTTATTTCTTTTTTGCGCCTACTTTATTCTCCTTGCCCTGCACCAGCCTTACAATATTGGCCCTGTGCCTCCAGAAGGCCATGGCGGCGATCACTGCGGAGATACCATAAAATTCCGGTCTGGCCGCAGCAGACAGTCCGTAGGCTCCCATCTGTCCCATCACCACATTCCAGACCACTAAAATGGTGGATACAATAAGAGATCCCAGGGATACATACCTGGTCACAGCCACGACCAGGACAAATGCCGCCAGGCACAGCAGCATCAGCCTCCAGTCCAGGGAGGTGACAATTCCTGCAGTTGCCGCAATTCCCTTACCGCCTTTGAAATTCAGATAAAACGGGAAGTTATGTCCCAGTATGACTCCGAATCCGGCGTATAGAATCCACACATAAAGATAATCCGGCTGGCTTCCAAACAGGATCCTTACCAGAAAACAGGGGATCACTGTCTTAAAAAAGTCTCCCAGAAATACAATGAGTCCCGCCCTCACTCCCATCACCCTCAGGGCATTGGTGCTTCCGGAGTTTCCGCTTCCGTGCTGGCGGATATCGATCCCCTTATACTTGCCATAAAGATAACCGGTCTGAAAAAGTCCAAACACATATCCCATAACTAAACATATGATACGTTCCATTCCTTTATCCCCCCTTGTCTGGCTTACTGCTCTTTTGCCTTGCGTTCCCGGGTAATAAACTTTAGGGAAGTTCCCTTGAATCCAAAGGCATTCCTGATCTGGTTCTCCAGGTATCTGGTATAGGAAAAATGCATCAGTTCCTTGTCATTCACAAAGATCACGAATGTGGGCGGTTTCACAGCCACCTGGGTCATATAGTAAATCTTAAGTCTTTTTCCCTTGTCTGACGGCGGCTGCTGCATGGCAACCGCCTCCGTCATGATCTCATTGAGTACTCCTGTAGCCACGCGCAGTGTCTGATTCTGGCGCACCGCATCAATCAGCTCAAACAGCTTTGGAAGGCGCTGTCCTGTCTGGGCGGAAACAAAAATGTATTCCGCATAGGGCATAAAGGATAATGTATTCTTTATCTTATTGGTGTACTCGTAAATGGTCTTATCCGTCTTTTCAATGGCATCCCACTTATTCACCGCCACGATCACACCCTTGCCCCGCTCGTGGGCAATCCCTGCGATCTTGGCGTCCTGCTCCGTCACGCCCTCGGTGGCATCAATGACAATCACCACAATATCAGCCCGTTCCACGGCCGTAACCGTACGGATGATGCTGTACCGCTCCAGTTCTTCCTTGATTTTATTCTTGCGGCGCAGTCCTGCCGTATCAATAAACACATAGGGGGTGCCGTTGTGAATGATCTCCGTGTCCACCGCATCCCGGGTGGTGCCGGCAATGTCGCTTACAATCACCCGGTTTTCTCCCAGCAGCTTATTAATAATGGAAGATTTACCTACATTAGGCTTGCCCACCACCGCTATACGCGGACGGTCATCATCTTCCTCCTCCGCCTGCGTACCGTCAAAGTGCTTTGCCACCTCATCCAGCAGATCGCCGATCCCCAGGCGCGAAGCAGCCGATACCGGTACAGGGTCACCGATCCCCAGGTTATAGAATTCAAAGACATCATTGCCAAACTTGGCCACGCTGTCCACCTTGTTCACGGCCAGCACCACAGGCTTATGGGACTTGCGCAGCATGTCCGCCACCTTTGCATCGGAATCCACCAGACCCTGGCGCACATCCACGATAAAAATGATCACATCCGCAGTGGAAATGGCTATCTCCGCCTGCTCCCTCATCTGGGAAAGGATGACATCCCTGGCGTCAGGCTCGATCCCCCCTGTGTCGATCAGTGTAAAGTTCATATCCAGCCAGTTACAGTCAGCATAGATTCTGTCCCTGGTCACTCCCGGTGTGTCTTTTACAATGGAGATGGTATCTCCTGCTATCACATTAAACAACGTGGACTTGCCCACATTGGGCCTTCCCACGATTGCAACCACTGGTTTGCTCATCTTATTTCCTCTCTTTCAATCTGCCTGTATCTGCTTTTTTATCCGGCTTTCTTTTATCTGCCCTGCCTATATCTGCTTGCGCACGATCCGGTATTCATCCCCGGACTGATAATAAGGGCACTGGTACATGGTATTACTCAGAAAGCGTCCCATCTCATCCTCATCCAGATTCACTTCACAGATATAGTAGTCATTTTCCTCATCATATACGTAATTCCCACAGCACTCGCAGCTGGTCCTCACTGTCTTCCTGCCAGACTCCATCCGGTTCATACCCCTCATATCTATATTCTGCACCGGCACGCCTTCCATGCACGCCTTCTGCGCCTGCCCGTTTTCAGGATGAAACAATACCTGCGCAAAGTCATATCCGCTTGATTTTACTATACGTGCCCTTACTTGTAAAGCATTTTCTGAATCCGCACCAATCCCATCAGTATATAACTTATATAATAACAATATTGCCCTTTTTTGTAAATGGCAAGTTCTTTTTCTGAAAATATTTTGTATTTTTTGAAGAAATACCCGCAACCCCTTGACCGGGCCAAATAAAAAATGGTATAAATCATATGTGGTATTTTGACAACATACGAGTATTAGTATTTATTTACTTATTTAACAAAGGAGCACAGCTATCATGGCTAACAATTATGTATTCAACGATTCCCTTCCTGTTGCGCCGCTAAAAATCGCTGCACTGGAAAGCTGTCAGGAACTGGCATCCAAGGTAAATGACCATGTTGTACAGTTTAGACGCAATGATATGGAAGAGCTTATGCGCCGCAAGGAGGATCTGCATTACCGCGGTTATGACGTGGATTCCTACCTTCTTCCCTGCAGCTGCCCAAGATTCGGCACAGGAGAAGGAAAGGCCGTTATCGGTGAATCCGTCCGCGGTACCGATGTCTTTGTGATGGTGGATGTGATGAACTACAGCATTCCCTACATGGTCAGCGGCTATACCAACCACATGTCACCGGATGACCATTTCCAGGATTTAAAACGGGTGATCGGTGCCTGTGTATCCACAGCCCACAGGGTAAATGTGATCATGCCTTTCTTATACGAAAGCCGTCAGCACAAGCGCAGCAAGCGCGAATCCCTGGACTGCGCCATGGGGCTTGAAGAGCTGGCAGCCATGGGAGTGGAGAACATCATCACCTTTGATGCCCATGACCCACGCGTGCAGAATGCCATCCCCCTTATCGGCTTTGACAATTTCATGCCTACTTATCAGTTTGTGAAGAGTCTCTTTGCACATGACTCCAGCATCCAGATTGACAAAGAGCACCTGATGATCATCAGCCCTGACGAGGGAGCCATGAACCGGGCCGTGTACCTGGCCAACAACCTGGGCGTGGATATGGGTATGTTTTACAAGCGCCGTGATTATTCCCAGATTATTAACGGACGCAACCCTATTGTGGCCCATGAATTCCTTGGTGCCTCCGTGGAAGGAAAGACTGTCCTGATCATTGACGACATGATCTCTTCCGGTGAGAGCATGCTGGATACCTGTAAGGAATTGAAGGAGCGCAAAGCAGGCAAGGTCATTGTATGCTGTACCTTCGGCCTCTTTACCAACGGCCTTGAGAAGTTTGACGAATTCTATACCCAGGGCTACCTGGACTATGTGATTACCACCAACCTGAATTACCGCAACCAGGAACTGTTAAAGAGGGAATGGTATCTGGAAGCTGACATGAGCAAGTATATGGCGGCTATCATCAACGCCCTGAACCATGACCGCTCCATCAGCGCATCTCTCTCCCCAACGGAGAAGATCCAGAAGCTGGTGCAGAAATACCAAAACGGCGGATATGAGTATTTCCAGAAATTAGTATAAGACAGGCTTTTCTCCCTGCCTGTTAGGGCTTTCCAAAAAGAGCACAACCCGTTCCCCATGGAGTGGATTGTGCTTTTTAATATCATGGGAAATTCCTCTGGAATTCCCTATGGTATAAAAAACGGTCCGCGGGGACCGGCCCGGTATGGCCGCTCCTGAACGGCAGCCCGCACACAATGGCCCTCAACGGATCACCGGAGGCACAAAAAGGCGGCCAGGTTTCCCCGCTCCTCTCCCACCCTGCGGTGGGAAAACAGATAGTCGCTGTTGCACATGGTGCAGATATTGGTGGTATGTATTTGTTCCTTTGGAACACCGGCTTCCCTGAAAATGATCTCATTGGCCTTCCACAGATCCATCTGGTATTTGCCCGGTTTTCCGTTGAAGCAAAAGAGATCCTGCCAATGTGTTTTGTCAAAGGCAGCCTTAAACTCCTCCGCCACCTCCTCACCTACTTCAAAGCATTCCCGGCAGATGCTGGGGCCAATGCAGACCACCAGATCTTCAGCCCTTGTTCCGTATGCCTCCTTCATGGCGTCAATGGTGACCCGGCCCATCCTCTTTACAGTGCCCCTCCACCCGGAGTGGCTGAGGCCAATGGCGCGGTTTCTTGTGTCCACCAGATATAAAGGCACACAATCCGCGTAAAAGGTCACCAGGGTGATGCCCGGTATATTGGTGATCAGGCCGTCCACATCCCTGTAGTCCCGTTCCCGTATAACGCCTTTCCCCTCGTCTTCCTCCGTCACCCTGCGCACATTTACGGTATGTGTCTGATAAGAGACAACCATCCTGTCCCGCTCCACCTCCAGGGCATCGGCCATTCTTGTGAAATTCTCCAGGACATGGGAGGGATCGTCCTTTCTGCTGTAGGAAAAATTCATGGTGGCAAATTTTCCTTTGCTGGCACCCCCCAGACGGGTGGAGAACCCATTCATGACCATTTTGGTGTGTTCCAATGCCTTAAAAGAAAGAAAGGGCACACCGCCCTGCTCACAGGTAATAAATATATCATTGCTGTTTTTATAGTTCCATTTGATCGCCATCGATTATCTCCTTACAAAGCATATCTAAAATGCATCCTGGACCAGCTCGACCCGTTCTCCCAGGATCCCCACCACATCAAATCGGCAGGCACAATCCTCAGCAAAACCGTGGCTGTACATATAATGGGCGGCAGCCTGGCGGATACGCCTCTGCTTTCTCTTATCCACTGCCTCAAGAGGGCCGCCCATGCGGCCGTCTGTCCGGTACTTGACTTCCACGAATACCAGGCAGGGGCCCTGGGTACAGATCAGGTCCACCTCCCCCTGTCTGCAGCGGTAATTCCGCTCCAGGACGCGGTATCCTTTTTTCTGTAAATAAACAGCTGCCAGTTCTTCATAGCAGCTGCCTACTTCCCGTTTATTCATCTTCCTGCTCCACAAAATTCCTGATAAATGATCTTCTGTGAATGGGACATGGTCCCAGTTCCCTGATCGCCTGGATATGGGCCGCGGTCCCGTAGCCCTTGTGCTTTGCAAACCCGTAGCCCGGGAACATTTCCTCGTATTCCGCCATCATATGGTCCCTTGTAACCTTGGCCAGGACGCTGGCAGCTGCGATGGAAAGACTTTTTGCATCCCCTTTTATGATGGGCACCTGCTTCATAGGAAGGCCCGGTATGGTGACCGCGTCATTGAGAAGCACATCCGGTGTTACGCCAAGCCGGCCCACAGCATCCCTCATGGCTTCATAGGTGGCCTGTAGGATATTGATCTCATCGATCCTGGCAGGGGACACAATCCCCACGCTCCAGGCTGCCGCCTTTTCCTTGATCTCCTCAAACAACTCCTCCCTCCGCTTTTCAGAAAGCTTTTTGGAATCGTTCAGGTACAGGATCCGGCAGTCCTTTGGGAGGATCACCGCGCCTGCCGCCACCGGACCTGCCAGCGGCCCTCTTCCCGCCTCGTCAATGCCGCATACATAGGCATAAGCTTCATATTCTTTTTCATACTGGGTCATGGCTTCCAGCCTGGCCAGTTCCTTCTCCAGTCTCTCTCCCTTTAGTACTCTTGCAGCCACAGTTATCCTCTCCTTATTCCCCGGGCTGTTCCAGGGTTACACGCCCCAGTTTCCCTGCCCGGAAATCATCCAGTAAAAGGGCTGATGCCCTTGCCACATCCAGCTCCCCGCCCTTCATCAGGCATGAGCGCGCTCTTGCAATGTCCTCCAGGATGGCGGCCGGCTCCTTATCCTCTGTCTCCAGGTCAAACCGGTTTAAAAGGGTTCCGGGATACTGCTCCTTCAATATGCGGATACACTGTCCGGCCAGTTCATCCTTGTTAAGGATCTGGTCATTGATGGAGCCGATGAGAGCCAGCTTAAGCCCCACGCTCTGGTCATCAAATCTAGGCCAGAGGATACCCGGGGTGTCCAAAAGCTCCAGGGTCTTGTTCAGGCGGATCCACTGATTTCCCTTTGTCACACCGGGCTTGTTGCCTGTTTTGGCACATGCCTTGCCTGCAAAGGAATTGATGAATGTGGATTTGCCCACATTGGGGATCCCCACCACCATGGTACGGATGGGGCGGTTTAAGATGCCCCGCTTCCTGTCGCGCTCGATCTTGTCCCTGCATGCCTGCTGCACCACGCCCTGCACCTGCTTTAAGGTTCCCTTATTCCTGGCATCGATCTTTACCACATGAATACCCTTTGCCTCAAACCAGGCTGCCCACTGGGCGTTCAGGCGCTCATCCGCCAGGTCTGATTTGTTGAGAAGCACCATCCTTGCCTTGCCTGCCGCCAGACTGTCAATGTCCGGATTACGGCTGGAAAGGGGCACTCTGGCATCCACCAGTTCGATCACCAGGTCAATCAGCTTTATATCCTCTTTCATGGCCCGTTTGGCCTTGGTCATATGACCGGGATACCATTGTATATTCATACCTTGTTAACTCCTGTTCTTATATGCTTCCTGTTCCTATATGTCTCCTGCTTTTGGTTATAGCTTCTATTTTGAACGGATCAGATCCAGTTTGAGTAAGGGATAGATGCGGAACCAGACCTTACCCTGTATCTGCTCTCTTTTTACATTTCCAATGTTGGAAAAGCGGCTGTCCTCACTGCTGTCCCGGTTATCGCCCAACAGGAAGTATTCGTCCTCCTCCAGCTGGATCGGCGTGTCGGCACGGCCGGCCAGGGAGACCTGCTCCAGTCCGTCCGGGGCCTCCAGCAGCTCACCGTCAATAAATACATAGCCGCCCTTGATCTGCACGGTCTCCCCCGGAAGCCCGATGACCCGCTTTACATTCTTTTTCCGGTCCTCACGTTCAAAGACCACGATATCAAACCGTTCCGGCTTTCCCACGTCATAGGCAAGGCGGTTTACCAGCACCACGTCATCGGCTGCCAGCACCGGCTGCATGGAATTGCCCGACACAAGGACCTGGGCACAAAAGCCATATACCAGAAACCAGGCAAGGGCCAGCACGATCACCACATTTACAACCCAGTGCACAATCCGGCGCAGCCAGGCCGTATCTTCATTTACATAAAACTCCATGGACCACACCCATTTCTCCCACTGTTGCCAGCGCTGCAAAAGAATAAGAAAGGGACAATTTTCATTGTCCCTTGTTCCCGTTTCAACTACCTGATTATTTAACTGATTCTTTAACCTTGGCAGCCTTACCAACCCTGTCTCTTAAGTAGTTCAGCTTAGCACGTCTTACTTTACCCTTACGAACAACTTCTACGTTGTCAACGCTGGGAGAATGTAATGGCCAGGTTTTCTCAACGCCGATACCATTGGAATTCTTCCTTACGGTAAATGTCTCTCTTGCTCCGCCGTTCTGTCTTTTAATAACAGTTCCCTCGAAAATCTGGATTCTCTCGCGGTTACCCTCTTTGATCTTGTTGTATACCTTTACGGTATCGCCAACGCAGAATGCGGGTACGGTTTCTTTCAGCTGAGCTGCTTCAATGTTCTTAATAATGTCGTTCATCGTGTGAACCTCCTTCATCTATTGGATGTTCTTAATACCATGTGCGGTAAATCAAATTCACTGCCTTTCAGTAACAGAGGACCATCTATTTCTTGTCACAACATCTGATTCTATCATATATTGTCCCAAAATGCAAGCTTTTTATCGATCAATCTTCTTCTTTTTCGCTGTGGGAATGGAGGTAAAGATGAATTTTGTCAATGCGGTTTTTATCCACCTGCTCCACCACCAGGCGCACTCCGTCACACTCCACTTCCTCTCCCTGGGCGGGAAGGTGCTCCAGCTTGTCAATGATCAGACCTCCCACGGAATCATAATCCTCAGAGGCCAGCTCCAATCCCAGCTTGTGGTTTAGGTCATCCAACTTCATGGCTCCTTCCACCAGATACTGGTCCTCCCCCAGGGCAACCAGCTCGTCCTCCTCATCCTCATCATACTCATCCCTGATGTCCCCTACGATCTCCTCCAGAATATCCTCCAGGGTGATCAGGCCGGCCGTTGCGCCGTACTCATCCAGGACAATGACAATGTTGTTGGAGGTTCCCCTCATCTCCACCATGAGTTCGGACAATTTTTTGGATTCAAAGGTATAAAGAGGCTGCCGCAGATGGTCGCCTATGGAAAAATGCTTCCTGTCCTCGATCAGCAGCATGTCCTTGATATTGATAATGCCCACCACGTTGTCCGTGGTTTCCTCGTATACGGGCAGGCGGGTGTAGCGCTCCTGGCGGAACACCTCCAGCAGCTCGTCAAAGCCTGCATTCACATTGATGAACGTCATATCAATCCTGGGAACCATAATATCCTTGGCCACAGAATCGCCCAGATCAAACACATTGTTTATCATTTCTTTTTCTTCCGACTCAATGACGCCCTTTTCATGGCCCACCTCCACTATGGTGCGCAGCTCGTCCTCCGTCATGTCATCTCCCCGCTTGTTGGGATCCACGTTGAGGAGCTTCAGTACGCCAAAGGACATCCAGTTCACCGCTGCGATCACCGGTGTGAGAAGGACCATCAGGATATAGATCACATGACCGAACCTGAGGGCATTCTTCTCCGCCTCCAGGGTGGCGATGGTCTTGGGGGTGATCTCACCAAAGATCAGGATCAAAAGGGTCAGGATTCCTGTGGCCGCACCGGCCGCCCTGCTTCCGAACACCTCCGTGGCCAGTACGGTCAGCATGGAGGATGCGGAAAGGTTGACCACGTTGTTGCCGATCAGTATGGCACTGAGCATCTTGCCCTGATCTTCCCCCAGCTTCATGACCCACACGGCAGATTGATTGCCCGACTCTGCCAGGTTCCTGATGCGGATCTTATTAACCGTGGTCAGGGCTGTCTCCGAAGATGAGAAAAAGGCGGAGAGCCCCAGTAAAATAATGATAACAATTAAGCGTATGGCGATCGTGTCACCAGATAGGTCCAAAATTATCAACTCCTGTTTCGTTTGCGTATTTTCATGAAATTGTACAATATTCTGAGGATTCTGTCAACGCCGTGCTTGCGTTGTACTGGATTTTATAACCGGATATCATTTGTGTTTCAGCCATTTGATCTTTAAACTACACACTTTATAAAAGCTTTTCACATCCTCCAGGGTGCATTCCCCGGAAGCCAGCAGCTTCTTTGCCGCCGCCATGGCCCGGCGTTTGATCCGGGGAGCTGCTTCCCCGCTTCCCGCGGACTCCGCATAGCTTTCCAGGATCTCCTCCAGCTGCCCGATGCCGCCCTCTCCCTGCCCCAGGGAATCCAGATATTTGTGCTCCTTTAGGGTCAGTCTGGCTCCGGCAAGCAGGTCCGGGCGGCGCTCCAGGGTGCGTTTGATGGACTGCTGCCTGCGCCACTCTTCAATATTCTTGTGATGTCCGCTTAAGAGCACTTCGGGAACAGCCATGCCCCGGAACACCTCCGGCCTGGTGTACTGCGGATATTCCAGCAGATTGTCGTGAAAGGACTCCTCCTCTGCTGACACCTCATTGTTCAGCACGCCCGGCACCAGCCTGGAGATACAGTCTATCATTACCATGGCAGGAAGCTCTCCGCCCGTGAGCACAAAGTCCCCCACAGAGAGATGATCCGTGACGATCAGCTCCAGCGCCCTCTCGTCAATGCCCTCATAGTGACCGCACAGGAACACCAGGTCCTCCTCCTTTGCCAGTTCCTCGGCAATGGACTGGTTGAATACCCTGCCCTGGGGCGTCATGTAGAGGACCCTGGGTTTTTTACCGGTCCGCGCGCAAAGGTCTTCATATGCCTCGCACACAGGCCCGGGCTGCATCACCATACCGGCCCCGCCTCCGTAAGGCGCATCATCCACATGCCTGTGTTTATCCCTGGAATAGGCCCTGATATCAATGGCCTCCACCGATATGGCCCCGCTGTCCATGGCCCGGCCCGTAATGCTGGTTCCAAGCCCGTCCATGACCATATCCGGAAACAATGTCAATATATGGAAATTCATCTTTTCTCCTATTATCCTTTTATTTAGTTATCTTTCCACCGGTTCTTCAGTTTCGTCTGGAGCCGGTACAAGGTGTTCAGGGCATCAATGGGCGTCATGGTGGACAGTTCCAGGCAGTCCAGCTCCCTGACAATGTCGTCATCCTTTACCGTATCAAAGAAGGTGAGCTGCTGCATATCCACCTCGTCTGGCTTGGGAACCGCCTTGTGCTGGGTAATGTTGGAGCTGATCTCCGCGATCTCCTTGGCCCTGGCCGTGATGTCGGCATCGCTGAGTTCCTCTGCGATCTCCTTGGCCCTGGCAATGACTGAATCAGGTACACCTGCCAGTTTGGCCACCTGGATGCCGTAGCTTTTATCAGCCCCGCCCCGGACGATCTTTCGCAGGAACACGATATCATCCCCCTGCTCCTTCACCGCAATACAGTAGTTTTTCACCCCCTCAATGGTGCCCTCCAGCTCCGTAAGCTCATGGTAATGGGTTGCGAACAGTGTCTTGGCTCCCAGAAGCTTTGTACTGCTGATGTGTTCGATCACAGCCCACGCAATGGACAGGCCGTCAAAGGTGCTGGTTCCCCTTCCGATCTCGTCCAGGACCAGCAGGCTGTTCCTTGTGGCATTGCGCAGGATATTGGCCACCTCGGTCATTTCCACCATAAAGGTGCTTTGCCCGCTGGCCAGGTCATCGGAGGCGCCCACCCTGGTAAAGATCCTGTCGCAGATTCCGATGTCCGCCTCCTGGGCAGGCACAAAGCTGCCCAGCTGGGCCATGAGCACGATCAGGGCCACCTGGCGCATATAGGTGGATTTACCCGCCATGTTAGGGCCTGTGATAACGGACAGACGGTTCTTGCCATTGTCCAGGAAGGTATCGTTGGCCACAAACAGGTCATCCCGCATCATCTGCTCCACCACGGGATGGCGGCCGTTTTTGATCTGGATCACGCCCTTCTCGTTGATCATGGGCTTTACATAATTCCGGCGCGTGCTCACCACGGACAGGGAGCAGAACACATCCACTCCCGCAATGGCCTTTGCCGTCTTCTGGATGCGGACCACCTGGGCCGCAATGCTGTCCCTCACCTGACAGAACAGGTCATATTCCAGGGAGACCAGCTTGTCCTCGGCTCCCATGATAATGTCCTCCAGATGCTTTAGCTCATCTGTGGTAAAACGCTCCGCATTGGTCAGTGTCTGCTTGCGCACAAAGTAATCCGGCACCTGGTCCTTAAAGGAATTGGTAACCTCAAAATAGTAGCCGAACACCTTGTTGAATTTTACCTTCAGGGTCTTGATCCCTGTTTTTTCCTTTTCCTTTGACTCCAGCTCTGCCAGCCAGTTCTTACCCTCTGTCTTGGCCTGGCGCAGCTTGTCCGCCTCCTCGTTATAGCCGTCCTTGATGATGCCGCCCTCGCGGACCGTTACAGGCGGATCCTCCAGGATCGCCTCCCCGATCAGCTCATAAATATCCTGGAGGCTGTCCAGTTCCTCTGCCAGGCTTCTTAACAGTTCTCCGGTAAACTCTCCCAGGATCCGCTTGATGTGTGGAAGCATTTCCAGGGAACTTTTAAATGCAATCAGATCCCTTGGGTTGGCCGTCTTATAACTGATACGCCCGATCAGGCGTTCCAGATCATAGATGGGATTGAGGTACTCGCAGATCTCCTCCCGGGAAATATAATTCATATTCAGCTCTTCCACTGCTTCCTGCCGTTTCATGATCTCGTCCTTATGGATCAGGGGCTGTTCAATGTAACTTCTCAGAAGGCGCGCCCCCATGGCTGTCTTGGTCTTGTCCAGGACCCAGAGCAGGGTTCCCCGCTTCTGCTTTTCCCGCATAGTCTCCACCAGCTCCAGGTTTCTCCTGGTAGAGGTGTCAATGACCATAAACTGCCCTGTGGAATAGGGGGTGATGGCGGTAATGTGTTCCAGGGTATTTTTCTGGGTTTCATACATATACTGCATCACTGCCCCTGCCGCAATGATCCCCGTACCGTAATCGGTGAGTCCCAGACCGCTTAAATGACCCACACGGAAATGCTCCCGCAGCACCCTGCGGCAGGACTCATCACCGAAGAATCGGCTGTCCAACGCTGATATGACCACATGATAGCGGTTCTTAAGCTCTTCCAGATCCACGCCGGACATATAAAAAGCATTGTTACAGATGATCTCGGAAGGGGAAAACTTGTTGATCTCATCAAACAGCTCCCGGTCCGAATCCACTTCGGTTACCATAAAGTCCCCGGTGGTGATGTCCGCAGTGGAAATGCCGTAAATGCCGTCCATGCAGACGATTCCCATGAGATAGTTGTTCTTAGTCTCATCCAGGGCCTGCACACTGGTGATGGTCCCGGGGGTAACCACGCGGATCACTTCCCGCTTCACAAGCCCCTTTGCAAGCTTGGGATCCTCCACCTGTTCCGCTATGGCCACCTTATATCCCTTCTGGACCAGACGGTACAGGTAAGACTCCACTGCATGATAGGGCACGCCGCACATGGGAGCGCGCTCATCAAGGCCGCAGTCTTTTCCGGTCAGGGTGATCTCCAGCTCCTTTGAAACCGTCAGGGCGTCCTCGAAAAACATCTCATAGAAATCCCCCAGACGGTAAAACAGGATGCAGTCCGGATATTCTTTTTTAGTCTCTACGTAATGCTGCATCATGGGTGATAATTGTGACTGTACCAAAATTATGTCCTCTCTTCTCTCGTATCGTTGGATGCAGGTTGACGGTGTATCACCTACATTCTTTTTCCCATGTAATAAAATCCTTTGCTCTCTTCCAGATATACGGGTACCAGCTGTCCTATGAGGGACGAGTCCCCGGGGAAATGCACCACCGTGTTGTTGGACAGCCGTCCTGTGACCAGATCCGGGGAGTGGTCATTGACCTCCTCCACCAGCACCTCCTGCACGGTATGGACGTCCCTGCTGCACATCCTGGCGGAAATATCCTGCACCTCCTTAAGCAGGCGGTCAAAGCGGTCTTTAATCTCCTCATGGGGGATCTGATCCTCCATGGACGCTGCCGGGGTTCCGGTCCGTTTGGAGTAGATAAAGGTAAATGCGCTGTCAAACTCCACCCGGCGCACCACATCCAGGGTTTCCTGGAAATCCTCCTCCGTCTCTCCCGGGAACCCCACTATGATATCTGTTGTCAGGGAAATGCCTGGAACCGCTTTCTTGATCCGGCCGGCCAGTTCAACAAACTGCTCCTTTGTGTAGACACGGTTCATTTTCTTAAGGATCCTGCTGCTTCCCGACTGCAAAGGCAGGTGCAGATGGCGGCAGATCTTATCCGACTGCGCCATGACCTGGATCAGCTCCTCTGACAGGTCCTTGGGATGGGAGGTCATGAATCGGATCCTGCGGATGCCCTCGATCTGCTCCACTTCCCTTAAAAGCTGTGCAAATGTCATGGGCGTGTCCAGATTCTTGCCGTAGGAGTTTACATTCTGTCCCAAAAGCATGACTTCCACCACGCCCTCGGAAGCCATTTTACTGATCTCCTTTACGATCTCCTCCGGCTTCCTGCTGCGTTCCCGCCCCCGAACATAGGGAACAATGCAGTAGCTGCAGAAATTATTGCAGCCAAACATGATATTGACGCCGGATTTAAAAGGATATTTTCGCTCCACCGGCAGATCCTCCACGATCTGGTCCGTGTCCTCCCACACATCCACAACCATTTGGTGCTTGTGGGCTTTGCCGGAGCCTCCCCTCCGGCTCTCATCTTCCTTTTTGCGGCTGTCCAGACAGACGGACACCAGCTCTGCCAGCTTAAATATATTGTGGGTTCCAAAGATCAGGTCCACGTAGCGGTAGCTCTTCTTTATCTTGTCCACCACTTCCTTTTCCTGCATCATGCAGCCGCACAGGGCGATCATCATCTGGGGATGTTTTTTCTTGTAGGCTCCCAGCTGTCCCAGACGCCCGTAGACCCGCAGGTTTGCATTTTCACGCACCGTACATGTATTGTAGAGGACAAAATCAGCCTCCTCCGATTCCACGGCCTTGTACCCTATGGTTTCCAGGATCCCCAAAAGCTTCTCCGAATCCCTGGCATTCATCTGGCACCCAAAGGTGTTGATGCAGCAGGTCAGGGGCCGTCCCAGACGGTCCGAAAGCTCTCCCACCTGTGATCTGGCCCGTTCCATAAAGTACTGCTGGCGTTCCGGCTCCATGTCCGGGGGCATTATGTCTTTGTCTTTTATTGTAGTTCTGGATTCTTCCATCAATCTGCTCCTCACTGTTTCTTCCTGTATACATATGGAAAACAGCCGTTTTCCATATGGTGTAACACGCAAGCAGGCTGGACCGCATGGTCCAGCCAATTATAATTATTAACAGTATGAATTTTATATTAAAATACCATAGAAGTCAATCCGGGTTTTTAAAAGCTTTTCTCATCTTCCCGTTCCAGCCGTATGGTCACGGTCTGATCATCGATCTCCGGCCTGGGGGTATGGATATGGATGCAGGCTGTTCCCTGCGTCCCGCCGGCACGGGTCCGGACCCAGAAAGCCGCGCATCCTCCCAGGGACGGGATCAGGGGCGGACCGATCAGCTCAATGTCACCTTCCACAGACACACTGACCACCTGGGGATGATGATACAGCCGGTTTCCGTACTCATCCGCAAAAGTGCAGACCACCCGGGTCTCATCCACCTGGTCGTTATAGAGGACCGCGTCATCCACCTCGACCATCAGCCTGGCCAGCCTTGGGTTGTCGGAGTACCGTCTCTCCGCCACTGCCTCATCTCCCACATAGCCCACGATCCTGGCCCCGGTCCATCTGTGCTGCCAGAACTCGCCGTTCTCAGTCACCAGCACCGGAGGATGGGCAAGGCCCGGAAATTTAACACTGGGATAATAGGTCCTTGTTATATCATTGGACAGGGTTACCTCAATATAGTCGCAGTTTGTCAGCACATAAAAGGGGACCGGCTCACAGCGCTCTCCCCTTCCCACCATGGAACAGGGAACCAGGACCGCCTCCTCCTTGGGGGATTTCTGGCTTGCATACAGCCATGCCGCCCACTTGGGCACGCGGAACATATCCAGTACCCCATGGTAACAGATCTTATTAAGGGAATTGTGGTCATTATGGGTGTTGTAGTCAAACATACACCACCCAAGACCTCCCAGGTATTGGTCTGAAGTCATGATCTTGCTCATGGCCCTTGCATGGCGGATTGCAAACTCTTCCTGCCGTTCTTCCGAGTCAAAGGGCTTAGTGGGAAGGACCGCCCCCGTATGCTCGCTCACCAGATAAGGCACCCGTTTTGTACTGCCCGTGGCCTGGTGGGCGCTCAGCAGCATATGCTCTCCCTGGTCGTCCTCGCTGTAATCATTATAACTGTATATATCCTCGATCAAATGGCTGCCTGTTTCCCAGCGCACCCCGGTGGTCGGCCTGGAAGGGTCCATGGCCTTGCAGCGCCGGTTGGTCTCCCGGTACAGCTCGTCATGATCCGTTGTCTCGTTCAGACGCGTCCCCCATATCACAATGCCGGGATGGTTATAGTGTCCCAGCACCATATTTTCCAGATCCTGGAATACCACCTTTTTAAATTCCTCGTCACCCACATAGCCCCAGCCGGGAATTTCCTCAAAAACCATAAGCCCCAATTCATCGCACCGGTCCAGGAAATACCTGGACTGCATATAGTGGGAACAGCGCACCATGTTAAGGCCCATGAATTTTTTCAGCAGCCAGGCATCCTTTTCCTGGGCCCGCCTTCCCATGGCATATCCCACATAGGGATAAGACTGGTGGCGGTTCAGCCCCATCAGCTTGATCCGTTCTCCGTTCAGGTAAAATCCATCCGGCTCCACACGGATGGTCCGAAATCCGATCCGCGCCCGGAATCCGTCCACCTGCCGTCCATCCTCATCCTGTAATGTAACACTAGCCTCATAAAGCTGCGGGTCATCCGGCTGCCACAGCTTTACCGTCCCCACATCACCGGGTTCCAGTAAAATGCTTCCGTTATCCGGCGCAGCCCATATCCGCTGCCGCTTTTCCCACACCAGGGTTCCGTCCTTACGGAGGGACGCCACGGCCCACAGTTCCCGCTCATGGCCATGGCTTTTGATCAGAAGCTCCGGTTCCATCACCGCATGGTCATGATCCAGGGTGTAGCGGAATAATACCTGCTTCAGATATGTTTCCTCCTGGATATACAGGGTAACATCCCTGTATATCCCGCCGTAGATCAGGAAATCCACAGTGGAACCATTGGGCGGTATATCCTCTCTCTCATGGGAGTCCACCCGAAGGACCATCCTGTTCTCCCCCGGTTTTACATACTCCGTAATATCAAACAGCGCCATGGAGTACGCCCCCTTATGGCTGCCCGCCCTGCGTCCATTGATATATAGATCGTAGCAGGCGGAGACTCCCTCAAATGAAACCAGGGCGCGTTTTCCCTCCAGCCCCGGAAGGCTGAAGCTGCGGATATATGTGGATATCATGCAGGTCATGGTCTGATCAAAACAGTCATAGGGAATCTCCTTCACCGTATGGGGTACATTGACCAGCTGGCCTTCTTCATCCTTACCGCCTGTTATGTATTCTTCCTTAAAACCCTCTTTGAATCTCCATCCCAGGTTTAAATTGCAGTATTTCTGCATTCTATCTTCCCTCACTTTACATTTTATAAACTGCTATGATTTAATTGCCCCCGCCGTGATATCCGCCGTAAACTGCCGGCTGAACAGCAGGAATATGATAAACAGCGGCAGGGTGGCCAGAAGCACGCCGCACATGACCATACCGTAATCCGTACTGTTGTAAGCTCCCTGCAGCTGTGCCAGGGCCACCTGAAGAGTATTTCTGCTGGAATCATTGGTCACGATCAGCGGCCACAGGTAATCGTTCCAGCTGTCCATGAATATATAGATACATAAGAACGCGCAGCCCGGTATCATAATGGGCAGCCCCACGTGCAGGAACAGGCCAAAGGTGCCGCACCCATCGATCCTGGCGGAGTTGATCAGGTCATCATGTATGGACCCGGTACAGTACTGGTTCATCCAGAAGATGCCGAATGCCGGGATCAGTCCGGGAAGGATCAGCGCCTTAAAGGTGGAGAGCCAGCCCAGCTTGTTCATGATGATCAGCTGTGGGATCAGGTTGAGCTGGGGCGGTATCATCATGGTCACCAGACACAGTGCAAATAAAAATCTCCTTCCGGGAAATTGAAACTTTGCAAAATAAAAGGATGCCAGGGAACAGAAAAACACGCCTCCCACGGTCTTGCATACGGCCACAACAAATGTGTTGAACATGGCCCTTCCAAACTGGATGGAATTTAAAAGATTCGTCATATTGGTCATGAACTGCCCGCCAAAGACCATGACCGGAGGAAACCGCATGAATGCCGCGGAACTGTTGGTGGCCATGACCGCCAGCCAGTAAAAGGGGAACAGGGATATGACGGCTCCCAGGCCGATGAATCCGTATAAAAGAATGCCGGATACCACTTTATTCATTTTCATGTTAATCCACCTCCCGCCTGGTAATCATCCAGTTGATCAGGGAACAGAAGCCGATGATCACAACCAGAGCCCAGGAAATAGCTGAACCGTAGCCAAACTGACGGTTGCCGAATGCCTGGTTGTACAGGTAAAGGACCACGGTCATACCGCTCTTGCCGATCCCTCCCGCCGTGCCCACTAACATCTGGGCTTCCGCAAACAGCTGCCATCCTCCAATGGTGGAGGTGATCACCACAAACTGGATCACCGGATTCAGCAGCGGCACCGTGATATACCGGAAGATCTGGAAGGTGGATGCCCCGTCCAGGCTGGCAGCCTCATACAGAGAGCTGGGTATCTTCTGCAGTCCGGCCAGCAGGATAATGGCGTTATAGCCGGTCCACCTCCATATGACAATGGCCGCAATGGCCACGTGCACGCCCCAGGTCAGGGACATCCACTGCACCGGGTCAAATCCCAGGCGGCTGATCAAAAAGTTCAGGATTCCATATTTATTGCCGAATATGTTGGCGAATACAATGGCGATCGCCACCGTTGAGGTGATGTTGGGAAGGTAGTATACGGTACGGAAAAAATTCTTTCCCTTTAAAAACGCGCCGTTCAGCAAAAAGGCCAGGACAACAGCCAGGATGACCATGGGAATGGTGGACAGCACCCATATGATCAGCGTATTTTTAATGGACAGCAGGAAGGTGCTGTCCTGTAAAAGATGCTGGAAATAAAAAAGTCCTACAAACTTTTTCTCTCCCACTCCTCCCCATTTGTGGAATGAAAGAAAAAAAGAATAGAAAATAGGAAAGATCCAGAATATTGCATAGATCAAAAAGAAAGGGCTGATCAGCAGGTATATCATCCTGTTTTTATAGATGTCGTGGAGTAATCCCCGTACCCTGTCCCCGGGCGGGCCTCCCTGTGGTTTCTTCCTTTTTTTCATTGATTGTTTTCCTCCATGGCCTGCCCGTTTGCAGGTCAGCTTATAACCTGGGGCAAAACCCAATAATGGGCCACTTTAAAAGCGGCCCATACCAGCAGTTTATTTCATGTATTCCAGATCGTAAATCTCCTTTGCCTCTTTTACCGCATCTGCCAATGCCTCTTCAGGATCCTTATCCTGGTCCTGGACCAGTAAAAGCTGCTGCTCAAAGGCGGACTGGTAGGAACTGTAATTCGGAGGATAATAATAGTCGCTGATCTCCTTGGCGGCCTTAATAAAGTACTCATTTACCACCTGATTCCCGAAAAACTCCTCCTCATACATCAGGGCCGGATCATCCAGGGCCGAGATCAGGGACGGGAACAGACCCAGCTGTTCCAGGGATTTCACCTGATTCTCCGTGTTGGTCATCCAGGTCAGAACCTTGTATGCTGTTTCCACATTTTTACAATCTTTTGTAATCCCAATGGAGGAACCGCCTACATTTCCGGCTCCTCCCGGCGCGGTGGTCACTCTCCACTGGCCTGCCGTATCCGGCGCCGCGTCCTGGAGCTCCGGTTTCATCCACACGGCTCCCACAAATGCAGCCACGTCCCCGTTGTTCAGGGATGCCGCCCACTCGGAGGACCACTCGGTGTCACCGCCGTACACATACGGCTTTCCTTCCACCGCTGTCATGAACGCCTCCCTGATATGATCCTGGTCGGCTATGAAATTCCCCTGTTCATCGATCATGTGCTGAGACTGCTGTCCCAATGCAGCCACAAACAGATGGCCCATGAAATCAAACATCTTCACATCCGGAGTTGCCGCCTGCAGCTTCTCGGCTGCCGCATATGCATCCTCCCAGGTGGACATGGCGGCCGCCACATCAGCCGGCTCCGCGGGAAGCCCTGCCGCCTCAAACAGACCGGCGTTATAGAACATGCAGGTGGGGCCGATATCCATGGGAAGGGCGATCAGCTTTCCGTCAACAGTCTCTGCACGTTTCCATTTCCACTCCACATACTGGTCTTCAATTTCCTTTGCATTGCAGGGGGCGTCATAAAGGTTCACAAACATATCCGGATACTGGAGAAGATTGGCGATCCAGTCATCCATTGGAAGCAGGTCCGGCAGTTCCCCGCCGCTTGCAATGGTGGTGTTGATCTTCTCCTCTATATCATCGGCAGAGAACAGCTCCGCCTTGATGGTAACTCCCGGGAACTGCTCCGATACCTGCGCGATCAGATCTTCCCTTATGCTGTTCTTCCAATACCACATGGTCAGTACTACTTCATCTGATCCACTCTCTGTTCCTTCCGGCACTGCCTGGGATGCCGTCTCCTTTCCAGAATCCGCGCTGCCTGCCGGATCCGCACTGTTTCCTGAACCGGAGCATCCGGCCAGTGAAGACATCACCATGGCTGCGGCCAAAAGGGCTGCCATTGATCTTTTTAACATAATATCCCATCCTCCTTTGTTGTAAACTAAAAACAAAAACACTCAATATTGTAGCAATTTATAACGGCATCTGCAAATCGTAAATTCAGGCTGAGGATAAATACATTAAAAATAGTAATTTATTTCTGTCAAAGGTGCCCGTTCCTGTCCCATGTGGGAAATAAATTTATATATTTATTTTTTCGCAGTGGGTAGACACATAAATTTCCCAAAATAAATTACCATTTATAATACTGGAAAAGTGTCTTTTCCGCGTTATATTTCATATTTTCCCCTTTATTCTTCCATTTATGATGAGCAAAAAATTTTACTATTTTTTCGCACTTTCATGTGGTACAATAATTAGAATTAATATTGGCATCTCAGGAGGGGGATTTTCGTGCAGGCATGTAAGGTCCATATCAATACCGCAAAAATGGTTTCTATTTTAAATCCAATATCCAAACTCTTAAAAACACCTGTGCTTTTTTATGCAACAGAATCCAAACAGTGGTTTGGAGCCTCGAAACGAAACCTTCCCTTCTGCTACATGATGGAGCGCAGCCCTGTGACCAACGCGTTCTGTACCCATTGCGACCAGCAGGCCGATGAACAATGCGCCCGGCAGAAGAATGCATATGCGTACCACTGCCACGCCGGTCTGATCGAGGTCGCATGTCCGGTATACATTGACAACACCTATGTGGGATTTCTGATCATTGGGCAGTTTCGCACCAAAAAGGCCGGGCTGGAAAAGGAATATGCCAGAAAGCTGGCTTTGTTATGTGAAGCAGAGCCGGATACCCTTTATAAAAAATATTATTCCCAGCCTCTCATCGGAGCCGAAGCAGTGGATGGGATAAAGCTGATCGCCGGAATGATCCGCAGCCGTCTTCTGGAGGAAAAGGTCTTTTCCCTGGAATACCACGAAGTCATCAAAAAGGTGGAAAACTATATTAACCAGAACATCTGCTCTCCTCTTCCCCTAAAGGGCATTGCCCAGCATGTTTTTATGAGCTCCGCTTACTTAAGCACCACCTACAAAAATGTGACAGGTAAAAATATCACGGACTATATCCAGGAGCGCCGCGTATCCGCGGCCTGCTTTCTGATCCGCACCACCTCAAAATCCATTTCAAAAGTGGCACAGGAAACCGGATTTTCCGATGCCAATTATTTTACCAAGGTTTTTAAGAAAAAAACGGGAATGACGCCCAGGGAATACCGTCAGCGGTGGAAAGACGGGGATATTGAAGAGTAGGGACCTTACATATCACAGGACCGTAATGCCTTTGTCATTCCGGTCCTCTTTGCCTTGTCGATCCCGCCCCCCATGTGTGGCAGAGCCTGGTTTAAGAACGCGGCCCGCATAACGGAGTCCTCCCCGTATCTTTCCCTGATCTCGTCAATGGCAGCGTCCAGCCTGGAATATTTCTCATAGCTGTTCATGTCAAACATATTGTACTGATATCCGCTGTGGCGGGTGACCCGGCTGGTGTGCACCCCCATCTGGCGGATGGGTGAACGGTTCCACAAGCTGTCAAATACCCGGCAGGCCGCACGGTAGATCTCAAGGGTGGTGTCCGTGGCTGAGATCAGGGTGGTCTGCCGGGAACAGTGGATAAAATCCCGGTCAGTGATGGATATGGCCACACAGGCCGCCTTCATCCCATCCGCCCTCAGCCTGGCGCACACGGTCTCGGTCAGTGAAAGAATGACCTGACGGGCGGCGGCTGCATCCGTCACATCCGAGGGAACGGTCATGGAGTTGCCGTACCCCTTGTTTTCCGGAAGTTCTTTGAGAAAAGGTGAGGTGTCCCGTCCATTGGCATAATTCCAGATAAATTCCCCGTGTTTTTTTAAATGCCGGATGATCAGCTCCGGGTCGGAGACAGCCAGCTCCCCAATAGTCCTGATCCCCAGGCTTATCAGCTTTTGTCTGGTGGCCCGTCCCACCCAGAACAAATCGCCGATGGGCAGGGGCCACATCTTTTTCTGTATCTCCTCCCGGAACAGGGTGTGCACCCTGTCGGGTTTTTGAAATTCCGATGCCATCTTAGCCAGCAGCTTATGGTCGGACACCCCGATATTGACCGTAAAACCCAGGGTGTTTCGGATCTCCTCCCGGAGCTGGTGCGCGAAAACCACTGGATTCCCCCACAGGGGCATGGTTCCCTTCATAAGGCAGAATGCCTCATCAATGCTGTATTGGTGCACATAAGGGGAATACTGTCTCAGAAGCCTGATCAGGGCCTTGGAACATTCCACATACAGTTCATAATCAGGGGGCAGGATCACCAGCTCCGGACACTTGCGCCTTGCCTCATAAAGGGATTCCCCTGTACTGACTCCGTACTTTTTAGCAGGTCCTGATTTTGCCAGCACAATCCCATGCCTCTCCTTTTCATTCCCTCCGATCGCGGAGGGAATGGTACGAAGATCCAGGCCGCTTCCTTTGATATGGATCTCGTGGGCCGCAGTCCAGCTGAGGAACGCACTGTTCACATCCACATGATACCATATTTCTTCTATCTCTCCTTCTGTTTTCATCCTTTCCTCCGTTTAAAACTCGTGTACTCTCGGACTCTCCCGGTTCCTATGTCAGGGTCTGGAAAAATGACCACTTGTGGGTGGATACCCGGTATCTCAGCTCAATGAGCTTTCTCTGGCCTTCAGCCGCCGCCCAGCAGATAAAGCTGATATAGTCCATACCACAGTACTTTTCCTCCCTGGAGGATACCACCTCCTCAATCTTAACTGTGATGATCCCATGTTCTTCATTCTCATACCGGAACCACAACGGCGTCATATCCCCCAGGGTACTGCAGGCCCCAAACAGCTGTATGGGTATGTTCAATGCAGCCACCGCTCTCACCTCCTGTTGTTTTTAATATATAAGAACATATGTTCTTTTTCAAGTGGTAATTCCTGGTATTTACAAATTGGATAAAAAGCGGACAAAAAACCGGCTGCACTGAACGGGAACGTCCAGGCCTCCGGCATGTTTACATCTTAACGTATAGGAAAATGGATCCGCGCCGGTCATTCCCGGCAGTGGATCGTAAACTGGTTTTTCTCATAATCGATCAGTCCGCACCGCTTCATCCTGGACAGTTCACCGGACAGGGCGCTTCTGTCCACGGAAAGATAATCTGCCATCTGCTGTCTGTTAAAGGGCACAGTGACCCTGTGGCTGCCCTGCTTTGCCGCCTCCTGGGACAGGTACACCAGGACCCTCTCCCTTAAGGATTTGGGGGTTATGATATCCATCTTCCTGGTGAGCATCAGGTTCTTGCGGGCCAGCACATACATCAGGCTGCGGATCAGGCGGGTGTGGAAATCACAGGCAGAAGGACAGGTGGTCAGGATCCTGTTCACATCCATGAACAGCACTTTGGCAGGCTCTGAAGCCTGTACATCCACCATCAGCGCCTCTCCCTTAAGACATGCATAGGTCTCGGCAAAGATCTGCCCCTGGCTGATGTTCTCAATGATCTTGCGGTTCCCCCATACATCATCTTTTATGATGTTCACAGAACCCTCCATCACAACTCCCAGCCGGCCTGTGATATCCCCTGCCCTGTATATATACGCGTCCTTTTGAAAGCTTTTTTCCTCGGCCGAAAGACATTTCAGCACACTCTCTATCTCCCTGTCCTTAATCCCCTGAAACAGAGGAGTTGCCGATAAAATATGAACGTTCATCCTTTTCTCCCATCCGGATTCCTTACTGCTTCAGGAACACGTATTCCCGTTCTCCTGAAAGCATTTCGCTGCAGCGGTATCCCAGCCGGTCAAATGCCTTGACCCCATCCGGCTCCTCAACTGCGTTCTCCGCCATGAACCGGACCATCTCCCCGCGGGCCATCTTGGCTTCCGTGGCCTTTACCTTTACTTTGGCATTTCCCTGTTTATCATGCTCCAGGCTTCCAAACACGCAGGTGATGTATGTAATATCCGGCGTCAGATAGGGTTCTATGGCCTTGCTGTACTCTTTGGATGCAAGGTTTATAATGGTCCTGTCCTCTTTTACCAGTTCTCTGTACAGCAGGTCTCCCCAGTATTCATACAGACTGGTAATCCCTTTCTGTCCCTCCTCCTTTGGCGAAAGCATTACCTTTGCCTGCATCTCCAGGCGGTAGGGCACGATTCCGTCCAGAGGGCGCAGGATTCCGTAAAAGCCGGAAAGGATCCGCAGATGGGACTGCACATAATCCCAGCTCTTTTGCTCAAATACCCCGGGAGCCATATACTGGTACTGGATCCCCTCATAGGACAATAGGGCCGGAGTAAGGCGGCTGGTAAGGTCCATGTTCCTGAACCGCTCGTAGTTAAGGGCAGCAATCCTTTCATTGCACGCCCACATGTTCCTGGCCTCCTCACGGCTCAGATTTCTTACGTATTCTTTTAATATTTCTGCCTTTGAAAGAAAACAGGGAAGACCTGCTGAGTCCAGCTCATCCTCCCTGACATTCATCTTCTTGGCAGGTGATATGATGATATTCATCCTGTCGTCTACTCCACTTTTCCGATTTTTGGATAATAGCAGAACAATACCTTTGCCATTATGTCTTTCTTTGGTACAAACTGGTTTTTCCAGAACCTGGCATCCAGGGAATTGTTCCTGTTGTCCCCCATCATAAAATAACAGCCCTCCGGCACCGTGTAAGGACCATAGGATCCCTCCATCGGCTCTGGCAGGTACGGTTCATCCAGGGGGGTCTGGGAATCGTTGATGTACACCTTGCCGTCCACAACATTTACCGTCTCTCCCGGCAGCCCGATGACGCGTTTTACATAGTAGACCTCCCTGTTGTCCGGAAACTTAAAGATCACCACGTCCCCCCGTTCCGGCTCACTGTTAATATACGCCAGCCTGGAACCGATCACGCGGCTGTGGGACATGATGGTATTCTCCATGGAACCGGTGGGAACCCGGCTGTTGGCAATGATGACATTGTTGAGGAACAGGGCGATCACCACGGCTGCCACAATGATCTGGATCCAGCTGATGATCTCCTTTTTCCAGCTAAAGGGTTCTTCCTCCGGCTGTCTGCGGCTCCTCCCCTTTTTTTCCCTCTTGTTTTCTTCCGTCTCCTCTATCTCGTCTATGGGCATACAATTTCCTCTTTTCTATGGTTTTACCTGAATCAGCGGATCTGACCGTCTCCGTAAATAATATACTTGGTGGTGGTCAGTTCCTTTAACCCCATAGGGCCTCTGGCGTGAAGCTTCTGCGTACTGATGCCGATCTCGGCGCCAAAGCCAAACTCATTGCCGTCCGTAAAACGTGTGGACGCATTGACATACACCGCCGCGGCATCCACCTCATTTAAAAATTTCTGGGCATTAAAATAATCAGAGGTCACAATGGACTCGGAATGGCCTGTGTTATACGTATTGATATGGCTGATGGCCTCATCCACGGAATCCACGATTTTAAGGGACAGGATATAATCCAGGTACTCCCTTCCCCAATCCTCCTCCGTGGCGGGAACAAAGCCGGGGACCATGGCGCAGGCATCCTCATCCCCGCGGATCTCCACCTTTTTTTCATCCAGGCGTTTCTTCAGCATGGGCAGGAATCTCTCTGCAATCTTTCTGTGGACCAGAAGGGATTCACAGGCATTGCACACACCGATCCTCTGGGTCTTGGCATTAAATATGATATCCAGGGCCATCTGGAGATCAGCAGTCTCATCCACATACACATGGCAGTTTCCTGTTCCGGTCTCTATCACCGGGATGGTGCTGTTCTCCACCACGGCGCGTATAAGCCCCGCGCCGCCCCTTGGTATGAGCACATCAATATAGCGGTTCAGGCGCATCAGTTCCTTTGTTGTCTCACGGCTGGTATCCTCGATCAGCTGCAGGGAATCCTCGGGAAGCCCCACCCGTGAAAGCCCGGTCCGCAAGGCCTCCACAATGGCCCGGTTGGATGAAAGGGCATCACTGCCGCCTTTTAATATGACCGCATTGCCCGATTTAAAGCAAAGGCCAAAGGCATCCGCTGTCACGTTGGGACGGGCCTCGTAGATCATTCCGATCACGCCAAGGGGGACCCGCTTCTGCCCGATCTGCAGTCCGTTGGGGCGCAGCTTCATGGAAAGCACCTCTCCCACCGGGTCATCCAGGGATGCCACCTGCAAAAGGCCGTCAGCCATGGCCTGGACCCTTGCAGGGGTCAGCCTCAGACGGTCTAAAAGCCCCTGGTTCATCCCACCGGCTTCCGCCTTGTCGCAATCCTCCTTGTTGGCTGTGAGGATCTCCTCCTCGTTATCCAAAAGGGCCCTGGCCGCTTCCTCCAGGCCCATGTTCTTTTCCCTGGAGCCCAGGGTATTGAGTATTCTTGATACATCTTTGGCGCGCTTGCCCATGTCAGTTAACGTCATTATAATCTCCTCTCCCTCCTACGGCTGAGCCGGACTTCTGCCTTCAGACTTCCTTAATGCCTCCGTGCTTCTTTCCCAGGTCCGTGACGGAGCCGTCTTCCTCCTGTATGGATATATTGTTCAGATTGCTCCTTAAGCTGCCGCGGATAGCGGCAATGTATTCCCTGCGCAGCCTTGCCTGTTCTTCCTTCTCTTCCTCAGTCAGGCCGGTTGCCTGGGATTTATGGTACAGTTCATTGATACGGTCGATTCTTGACACATCCATGTGGGTCACCTCCCTAATATTCGTTATTCAGGTAATGCATCAGGTCAAAGTCCAGATTGGGGTGTGCCAGGAACAGGGTTCCCTTGGCCTGGCCTGCCATGATCTCCAGGATCACTTCCACCCGGTCCCCATTGGCAATGACCATATCCGCCCCGCTGTCCGTGGCGATCCTGGCCGCCGCCAGTTTGGCGGACATGCCTCCTGTTCCCACATCGCTTCCGGATGTAGCTTTGCCCATGCCCAGAAATTCCGGGGTGATCTCCGGCACCAGGCTTATGAATCTGGCATCCGGGTTGCTTCTGGGGTCGTCTGAGTACAGGCCGTCAATATCGGACAAAAGGATCAGAAGATCCGCCCCGATCAGAGCGGCCACAATGGCGGACAGACGGTCGTTATCTCCAAAACTGTCCACATAGGGGATTTCCGAGGTGGACACCGTATCATTTTCATTGACAATGGGAATGGCTCCCAGGTTCAGAAGTTCATCAAAGGTATTCTGGGCATTGTACCTGGACGAATCGTTGACCATGGTATCCTTTGTGAGAAGCACCTGGGCGGCTGTCTGGTTGTACTCCGCAAACAGCTTCTGGTAAACCATCATAAGTCTGGCCTGCCCCACTGCTGCAAATGCCTGCTTTTCAGCCAGCGAATCCGGCCTCCTGTGATGGCCCAGGGCCTGCCTGCCGGCCGCAATGGCCCCTGAGGATACAAGGACCACGTCCCTTCCCTCTCCCCGCAGGTCGCTGATCACCCTGATCAGCTTTTCTATCTTCATAAGGTTCAATTCCCCTGTCTGCGGGTGGGTCAGGGAGGAAGAACCGATTTTGATCACAACCCTCTGCTTATCCTTAAGGCTCTGACGTTCCTGGATTTCCATGGTATACTCCTTTAAATTTCTCAAGTGATTCTTGTTTATCTTACACCAATTTACAGGTCACGTCAATTTCTATGTTTCAAAGGGACGGTATCTGCGGATGATTTCCTCTGCCGTGCGGATACCGTCCATGGCAGCCGAGGTGATACCTCCCGCATACCCGGCCCCCTCACCGCAGGGAAAGATCCCTTTTACAGCGCTCTCCAGGTTCTCATCCCTTGGCATACGCACCGGGGAGGAGGTACGGCTTTCAATGCCTGCCAATATGGCGTCCGGCCGGTCAAAGCCCTTGATCATATGGCCGAAAGCCTCCATTGCCTCCAACAGGGACCGGGAGATATATGAGGGCAGCATTTCCCTCAGATTGGCAAAAGCATACTCTCCCTTAAAGGCCGGCATGACCTGTCCAAAGGCTGCGGATATCCTGTCCTCCTTAAAGTCACCGTAAAGCTGTACGGGGATACTGCCCTTTCCAAGCCGGAAGGCGGCTTCCTCCAGGCTGCGCTGGAATTCGATTCCCCCAAGGGCCGGACACCTGGTATGAGGAAAATCCTCAGGGGTTACGGTTACGATCAGGGCGCTGTTGGCATTTTCCCCCGCCCTGTCATGGTAACTCATTCCATTGACCGCAAGACGGCCCTGTTCAGAGGAGGCATTAACCACATAACCGCCCGGGCACATGCAAAAGGAGTATACCCCCCTGCCGCCTGAAGTCTGCCTGGTCACCTTGTAGCTTGCCGGTCCCAGCTCCCGGCACTCCTTTGCAGCATACTGGCTCATATTGATCAGGGTCTGCGGATGCTGTACGCGCAGGCCCACGGCAAATGCCTTGGCCTCCATGGGGATTCCCCTGTCCCACAGCACCTCAAAGGTATCCCTGGCGCTGTGGCCAATGGCCGTCACCAGGACCCGGGTATGGATCCTCTCCGCCCCGTTGACCACCACAGCCTTCAGACGCCCTTCCTCCACCACAAAGTCTGTGGCTCTGCTGAGAAAGCGCACCTGGCCCCCCAGCTGTTGGATCTCACGGCGCATGGCCTTTACGATCCGGCTCAGCACATCCGTACCGATATGGGGCTTATTCACATACAATATGGAGGGATCCGCGCCAAATTCCACCAGGATCTGCAGTACGGCCCGGTTGCGTCCAAAGGAATCCTTTACCAGGGTATTCAGCTTCCCGTCAGAGAAGGTTCCTGCCCCTCCCTCCCCAAACTGCACATTGGAGTCCGGGTGCAGTTCACCGCCCTCCCAGAATCCGGCCACCCGCTTTGTCCTGGTATCCACATCCTCCCCCCGCTCCAGCAGGACGGGGCAATATCCTTGTCTTGCCAGCATCAGGCCGCAGAACAGGCCTGCTGGCCCGGTTCCTATGATAACGGGAGGATGCTCCAGTTCTGCGGTTCCGTGCCCGGGAAGATGATAGCATATGGTTTCCTGAACCGACACATCCCTGCTTCTCAGCCTTTGGACCAGCTTTTCCTCCTTTTTTCCGGATATCTGCCTTACCCTTACATCCACCACATAGCTGTAGAGGATGTCCGGTTTTTTTCTGGCATCAATTGACTGCTTTATGATATTAAATGTATCGATCTCCTCTGCTTTCACTCCCAGGATTCTGGATATTTTTTCGATCATATCCTTCCTGTCATGCCCCAAAGGCAGCTTTAACTGGTTTATGCGGATCATGTCCTGTTCCTCCCATCTGTGTTGGATGCGTTCCTTCCCGCAATCACCCCGCTGGACCAGGCAAACTGCAGGTTATAGCCGCCGCATATGCCATCCACATCCAGCAGTTCCCCTGCCAGGTAAAGATTTTTCCTGATCCTTGACTCCATGGTCAGGGCATTGACCTCTTTGACATCCACTCCGCCGCAGCAGATCTGGGCATTGGCAAAGGGATTCACGGACATGATAATGGCCTCATAGGACTTCAGCTGCTGCACCAGATGTTTCAGCTGCCCCGGGGACAGTCCGCCCGCTTTCCGGCAGGGATCTATGCCCGCCAGACGTATCAGCACCAGGGCCAGCTTTTTATTCAGAAGCCCTGTAAACATCTCCTCTGCGGTCTTGTATTCCATGCGGGCCGCCCGCTTTTTCAAAAGGCCAAAGGCATCCCCGTCTTTCCAGGAAGGCATAAAATCCACCTTCACAATAACCTTCCTTCCCTGGTCCAGGGCCCTGGAAGCAAACCGGCTGATCTGGAAAATGGGAATGCCGGACAGGCCGTAGTCCGTGAGCTGCAGTTCTCCCCTGTCCTCTGCCAGCAGCTTTCCGTCAGAGAACAGGCTTACCTTGGCCTCTGTGCGGATGCCCGCCATCTGCCTGTACATGGTTCCCTGGCACCTGAGCTGTACCAGGGCAGGAAGGGGTTTGATCACGCTGTGTCCCAGCTTTTTTGCCAGTTCATAGCCGCTTCCGTCCGAACCGGTTGCAGGCGCGGCCTTGGAACCCGTGGCCAGGATCAGGGCATCTGCCTCCAGCACCCCCTGGCTGGTGTTAACCCGATATGTATGACCTGCAGATTCTATTCCCTTTACCTCACAGGAAAGAAGCACACGGACCCCAAGGTGGTCCACCTCCTGGCGCAGTACGTCCAATACCGCCGAAGCCTGGTCCGAGTTGGGATAAATATACCCGTTCCTGTCCTTTGGCTCAATACCCAGATCCCTGAAAAATCCAAGGGTCTCCTTTACAGGGAACCCCTGGATCACCTTCATCGGAAAGCTCTTATCGTTACTTCTGTAGCATTCCGGCTCCATGTACAGGTTGGTCATGTTACACCGTCCATTGCCTGTGGACAGGATCTTCTTTCCCACCCGGTCCATATGCTCCACGATCGTCACCTGGGCGCCGCACCTGGCAGCCGACACCGCGGCCGCCAGCCCGGCGGCCCCGCCGCCTATGATCACTACCTGTTGTTTTCTCATCTATGTCAGACTCCTTACCCTCAAAAAATATATTCAAGTACGCCCTAACTTGTATACGACTCCAGATAATGGTACACATCCATCATGGAGGGGAACCATATTCCTTCCATCAGCTTGGCCCGTTCCATTTCCGGAAAATCCGTGACCGGAATATGGGTGTAAAGGCAGATGGTGCTTCTGTCACTGCAAAACACCAGCAGGAAACCGGACTCGGATACCAGATAGTATTCCTCTGCCGGGGACGTACTCTCCAGTATGGGTTTTATCTCCTCCTGGTTCATGGCAGCCTTGTCATCCATGTCATTGACCGTCTCTGTCTCAATCACTGTATTGGGGACCGCCTGCTCCTGCCTCATATTGTATCTGGTGATCCCATACCCAACCACAAGGCATACGATGGATGTTGCGGCAAACAAAAGAAAGCAGTATAGTATTTTTTTCATCGGACTAACCTCCTAACGTATTCCGGCGCGTTAAGGTTAGTATCTGCTTTCTATGCTATTTTAATCATGTTTTCACAAATTTTTCCTCTGATGTCAGGGAAGCGCCGTCATCCGGCCAGCAGATGCGTCTTTCTCAAAAGCCTTACAAGCCTCCTGCCTCCCGGCATGGCCATCAGTTCCTCCTCATCCACGGCCTTCAGGCGCACCAGCAGCAGGGCGTATACCACAATGGCCACTGCCACGGAAGGGAGTACCACAGCTGCCATCCCAAGCCTTCCCTTCATCATGGAAGGCGGAAGCATGCCGTACACCAGCCTGTACACCCCATATGCGGCCGCACCCATGATAAGGGAACACAGGGTGGGCAGCAGGATGGTTTTCTTATATTCCTGTCTGTATCTCACATACTTTGCAATGGCATGTCCGTTTAGCAGACACATTACAAATGCAAAGATGATATTTGCAAATACCACGCTGTAAATCCCCATTTTCAGTACCAGAAGAAACACTTCCAGCACGGCCACATGGACCACAAGAGCGGCCACTGCATGGCGGATGGGCACATCCAGGCGGCCCAGGCCCTGAAGGATGGCATTGGTCACCGTGGACAGGGAGTAGAATACCACAGCCAGGGAGCCGACCATGGAAAGTCGGATCAGCATAGTATTGTCCTCGCTGATAAACAACAGGTTGCAGACAGGTTTTGCCAGCACCGTGATACCCACCGCAGCCGGAATGGCGATGAGAAGGGAGAAACGGATCGCGGTTGCAATGCGCTCCAGTTTTTCCTTTCTGTTCCGGTTGGCCACAGCCCTGGTCAAAGACGGGATCAGGGATGAGGACAATGCATTTGACACTGCCACGGGAATGTTAAAAAGCAGCTGGTACTGCCCCAGCACACCCCAGTAGGTGGCAATGGAATCTTCCAGATATCCAAGCTTATACATCCCCTGGCCGAACAGATAGTTGTCCACCACATTGGAGCAGTTGTAGATCCCGCTGCTGACCACAATGGGAAGGACCGTGATGGTCAGGATATGGACCAGGTGTCCGTAGCTCTCCGTCCTGCCCGACACATCCTTCCTGGCCAGGCGCCGCATCTTTTGTCCCCTGGAACATGTGAGGATCATAAAATAAACCAGGGCCGTGAGGGCGCCCGCCCCCGTGCCAATGGTTCCTCCCGCCGCGCCCAGGGCATAGGCATAATCCTTTGCCCCCTGAGCCGCATTCATGGATACGCCTACATTAAACAAAATCCCGGCAGCCACCACGCTGACAATGGCATTGATGATCTGTTCCAGTATCTGGGAGACAGCCGTGGGCACCATGGTACCTGTTCCCTGGAAATATCCCCTGAGCACGCCCAGGTAAGCCATGACCCATATGGTGGGGGCCAGGGTCTTAAGAGCATACCTGCTAAAGGGGGTGCGGATCAGGTCCGCGAACAGGTCTGCTCCAAACCAGAGCACGGCGGCCGCCACACCGCCCACCACGGTGGCATAAATAAGAGCCGCTTTTAAAATGCGGCTGCAGTTTCTGTATTCTCCCCTGGCAATGCGGGCCGCTATCATCTTTGACACTGCCACGGGCATACTGTAGGAGGATAATATTAACAGGATATTATACACGTTAAATGCCGATGTATAATATCCATTTCCCTGTTTTCCTATAATATCATTGAGGGGCATCCGGTACAGCATGCCTATGATGCGTACCAGGATGCCTGCCATTGCAAGGATGCTGCCCTGTATCACAAAATTGGCAGCCTTCTGTTTTCCGGTTCTCTTCTTAGCTGTGCGTACATTCATATCTCTTTGTTATGCGCCCTCATTTCCAATTATTTCCGACTTGGCAAAATCCTTGGTGGAGATGATGCAGACCCATGTCTGCCCCTGGTTTAACACGATCTCATTGTGCTCCTGGTCATAGTAATGAGTGACCCCAAACTCCCCATCCTTTTCCCAGCTGATGGGGATGGCCTTGCCCTCTGTCATAAAATACCCGCAGTCAGAGGTATGTACATTGATATTCAGATACTCGGTGGTGGCATAATAGCCGGACTGGCAATACTGGAAGATCACATTCTTAGCCGTAATCGGCCCTTCATCCCCCTGGTGCACGCCCCCGTACTGGTACCGGTGATATAGCCCGTCAGAGGGTTCATATACAAAATACGCCTGGTTCATCACATATCCCGGCTTTATCGTCACCGCATCCATGACCCCGGGACGTTCCTCCAGGGACACACCTTTCCCATCCCTGGCAAACCGGTAATGCCCCTGGTAGGACGGATCGTAATCCTGGGTATAGCCCAGCTTCCGGATGGAAGCCTGGATACGTTCCCCGCTTGTGTAGGCGTTATGGGGCTGTTTCTTGTCCCTGCTCCTGTAAAATGCCGTGCCTCCGATGGCCTCCAGGCCATTAATATTATCCACATTGCTCAGATATGGCTTCGCAAAGGTGCTCTGCCCGTAGTGGACATAGACCGCATCAAACTCCCTGGCAAAATAGGTGTAATAGGTGCGGCAGCTGCGCACGGAACCAATGCGCTCCAGATCGTCATAATCCTCGATCAGAGACATATAGCGGTTCATGGTGCCTTCCACCGGCGCCTCATAGACCACGCCGGCGCGGTTGATGCCGTACTGGGGTCTGGCCTCCTTGTCGTTGCTCATCATTACAGCGGCCGGACGCCGGACGCCCTGGGAGGCAGGCACCATCTCTCCCGTCAGATAACTGCGTATCATGCCGTCTTTTTCCACCCGTTCCTCAGGCAGATAGTAGTCATAGGGACTGTCATCCGCCACGGGTTCGGTTTCCGAATGGATGAAGATCTCTGGCTCAGCTTCCGTGGTCACGGCAGGAGGTTCCGGTACGGACTCAGCTGTAACATCCACACTTGCCTCCTTTGCGCACCCGGCCATAAGACCGGCCGCCGCCACAACCGCCGCTATCCATCTGAGCCTTTTTCTCATCTTGTGTACCCCCTGGTTTCCAGTATTTTCTTCTGTCTTTCCTCCATCTGCTCCCGTTCCCCGTCCTCCATGTGGTCATAACCGCAAAGATGCAGCATGCTGTGGGCCACCAGGAACGCAAGCTCACGGGTCTGGGAATGGCCATACTTGTCCGCCTGTTCCTCTACCTTGTCCACGGAAATAACAATATCCCCCAGTATCAGTTCCCCTGTCTCAGGATTAAAATAATCCTCCACCGCATCCTCCACATGGTCAAAATCCGATGGAACTTTATAGTCCACCATGGGAAATGAAAGCACGTCCGTGGGCGCGTCTATACAGCGGTGTTCACGGTTGATCTCCTGGATGGCGTCATTGTCCGTGAGGATCACGTTCACCTCAGCCTCATAAGGGCATTCCTCATAGTCCAGCGATGCCAGCACAATGTCGTTAATGATCTCCTCATAGGGAAGATCCAGCTTTTTCTCAGCTTCATATTCAATGGATATTGTCATCAGTAGCTTCTCCTTGACTTCCCCGGTCCATCCGGCCAGGGGCTTTCCTTTTTACCGTTCCCGGTATATTCTTTTACCGTTCCCGGTGCATTCTCCTACCGTTTCCGGTACATTCTTTTACCGTTCCCGGTACATTCCCGCGCCGGGCCGGCGTCCGCGCTTTTCACTCCCCGAACCCTTTTGCTCATTCCTTGGCTCGTTCCTCTGTTCATTCCTCTGCTCGTTCTTCTGCTCATAGGCATCGTATGCCTGCACGATCTTCTGGACCAGGGGATGACGCACCACATCAGAACTGGTGAGATAGCAGAATCCGATATCATCAATTTTCTTTAACACCTTTAAGGCCGTATCCAGGCCGGAGACCGCGCCGGAGGGAAGGTCCTTCTGGGTCCGGTCTCCGGTGACAATGACCTTGGAGCCAAAACCGATCCTTGTAAGGAACATCTTCATCTGGGCCGGTGTGGTGTTCTGGGCCTCATCCAGGATAATATAGGCATTATCCAGTGTCCTTCCTCTCATATATGCCAGGGGGGCCACCTCGATCAGACCCTTCTCCGAGTTGTGCAGATACGCCTCCGCCCCCATGATCTGATACAGGGCATCGTACAAAGGCCGCAGATATGGATCGATCTTGCTCTGCAGGTCGCCCGGAAGAAAGCCCAGCTTCTCCCCGGCCTCAATGGCGGGGCGCGTAAGGATAATCCGTCCCACCTCCCCGTTCTTAAATGCCTGGATCGCCATGGCCATGGCCAGATAGGTCTTGCCCGTACCGGCCGGTCCGATGCCGAACACGATCATCTTCTTACGGATGGAATCCACATAATTCTTCTGTCCCAGGGTCTTTGGCTTTACCGGCTTACCCGTAATAGTCCTGCAGATGATATCCTTATCGATCTCCAGGATCTGCCCGTCTTTCTCCGTAAAAGAAAGGGACAGGGCATAATCCACGTTCTGCTCCGTAATGGTGTTGCCCCTTCTGGACAGCTCGATCAAATTGTTAAATACGCTTTTGGCCTGCCCTATGGTCTGTTCAGGCCCTATGATCTTAATCTCTCCGTCCCTGGCGATCATGGTCACATGCAGGGTACGTTCTATTTTCTTTAAGTAGGTGTCAAACTGCCCGCATACATTCTTCTCATGCTCAGCGGGGATGTCAATCATCGTCTCAATTACACTCATCTAGGCTTATCTTGTCTCCTCCGGTTCACTATTAGGTTCTTCCATGCGTTCTGCGGCAGGCTGTGTTTTGACAATGGATTCCTGGGTCACCAGTTCACCTTTTATCCTGCACTGAGAAACACTTGTTTCTATTCTATCATTATTTTCAAGAATTTGTACCCCTTTTTCCTCTAAATTTTTGACAAACTGGTAATTTATGGCTTTGGATATATGCTCCAGCTCTTCCCGGGTATAATTTCTCTCATAGGCGGACATCTCGCGCCCCTTGATATCTCCTATGTAAAGGGGCAGGTAAAAATTAGAAAACAACTTCAGCTGCTGCTCCTCCATGGCGTAATCCCACTCCCCCTGTCCCCTTACAGGCATCAGGAAGGTAAATGACCATTTCCCCGCCTTTACATACCATCCCCGGCGTTTGCGGCCTGTCTGCACCCGTTCCTTGTGAAGCAGCGGAATGGTCTTTTCATACTCCCTGGTGGTCCTGGCCACCACATCCGCGTCCGCGTGGACCATGTATGCATTGATCTCCTCCTCACTGTCGCCAATGATCGGTACACGTCCGCTAACCAGTACCTGTCCCTCCTCCACCTCATCCCCCACGGAGACTTGTGCGATCCCCTGGCGGACTACCATGGATGTAATGGTCCCTGCCTGGGACGCCACAATGTCACAGGGCGTCTCGTCCTTTTCCGGCACAATGGACAGTACTTCATTTTCCTTAATATGGATCAGCAGCCTTGTACCGGATACCCTGGCGCTTACCCAGGTGATCTCAGGAAAACTGGTGCGGATGGAGCTTTCAAGGTTTTCACAGTTGATCTTAGACTTTAGCATCCCGTAGTCGATATCCTGGGAATCCAGGTACCGGATCAGGGTGTCATAGGTGTACCGGTAATTCCCGTCAAACTGAATATCCCATATGAACAGGGACATGACATACAGTACCAGGAAAAAGGCACCGATACCGGCGGCATAATACCAGCGTTTCCTGTATTTATAAATAAAAAAAGGAACACCGAAGCGGCCGATGATACGCAGCCTGACCTGCGCTTTGCGCACCAGAGGCTTTACGCGGCGGTACCCTTTCACTGTCATATAAAATTCATAGTCCCCGTCCCGGTTGCATATAAGCCCCCACACTTCCAGCCTCCTGGCATTGCACAGGTTGAGGAAACGTTCCGGTGAATAACCGTGAAGACGGAGTCTTACATATCCGTTCCAGTTATGTAACAGCCAAACAATCAAGCGGGCCCCCTCCTTGTTATAAACACTTGGGCATTCCGCCCATTTATGTTTCAAATTCCAGCGATGTGATCTGACCGGTTATCTTCATCTCCTCTGCCGTATAATAATCAATCCTCAAACGGCTTCCGTGAATCAGGACCTTGCAGTTTTTTGCCTGCAGTTTTACCAGAGTATCTGTATAAATAAGGATGCTCCTGTAATTTTCCACGTTCACCTCGCCGCGGCCCACAAAGTTCACAAGCACGTCTCCCAGGACCACATCCCGGGGAAGCCCCAGTGCAGACACAGCTGTTTTCTTTGGTTCCCATGACATACATCCCACGCTCCTGATACACTGGTTCTTTTTATTATATGCATAAACTGGTGAAAAATGCAGTTCCCTTTTTTCAAAAAACACTCACATTTGTACCATCACCTGAATAGACTATACTGAATCAATGAATCAGCGAGGTCTTTATGAATAACCAACCCTATCATACAGACAGAGTGAATGAGTATCCGGATGCTGTTTTAAACGCTGCTGAAACAAGCGAGGCAGACATCCCCATTACTCCTCTTCCCAATCCAGGCGAAGGCGGCCCTGTGGACAGCGGCAATGGTACTGATAACGGCGGCATCCCTGTGATCCCCCTTCCAAACCCGGGTGAAGGCGGTCCTGTGGACAGCGGCAACCGGCCCTTCCCGCCTATTTTCCGCCCTGTATTCCCAGGAGGCACAGGCGGGTCCGTAACCGTGATCCCAGGCATAACCTTCCCATGCTTTAACTGTACGGCCACCAGCTTTGGCCGTGTGCGCTTCCTCAATGCCTCCACCGGATATCAGCCATTTTATGTGTATCTGGGCAACTGGATGGTGGCCAGCGGACTGGCTAACGGCGATATCACCAGCTATGTGCAGTCTGCATCCGGAACACAGACCGTAACTGTTTCCGGCGCCAACGGGTATGTGTACATCCAGAAATCCATTCAGGTGAGCGCATCCTCCTCCATGACCATTGCCATCATCAACACGGCCAGCGGACTGGACATCATGGAAATCTCCGACATTTCCTGCAATGCTCCTTCGGGAAACAGCTGCCTGCGTACCTGCAACCTGTCACAGAACCTGGGGCCCTTTGATGTGTCCATCGGGAACCAGAACAATTCCTACACTGCCTTCACCAACGTGCGGTACCGGGAGGTCACGCCCTATACCAGTTTTTACCCGGGATGGTATCAGCTCTACATTGCCAGAACCGGTGCGTTCCCTTCTACCTATGTAGCCACCGCCACTGCCAACATGAGCGCCAATATGTCCTACACACTGTATATCTTCAATGCGCCCAATGCAACCGAAGGCCTGAGGACCATGGTGGTCTCCAACTAAAGAGGAAAAAGGACCGGATGCGACTGACCCAGTCACATTACCGGTCCTTCTCTGTCTTTTTCAGAACAGGTTATCATTAGAACAAGTTATTTCAAAACAGGTTGTGGAATGCCTCACAAGGTTCTCTCAGCACTTTGTCACAGATCCTTTCCCCCTCTTTCGCCAGCCCTCTTTCATCCACGTTCACAAGCCTTCCATTTTCATAGACCACCCTGCCGTTTACCATGGTCATGTAAACATTGCCGGTCAGACCCACCCTGCCTATGATGTTGCGCGGGTCGTGGACAGCCCCTGCCAGTTCCAGCGTCCCAGCGTCAATCATAAACAGATCCGCGGCTTTGCCCTCTTCCAGGGAACCGATGTCCTCCCTGCCAAGGGTTCTGGCGCCGTTAACCGTGGCCTGCTTAAGGATCTCATAGGCGGAAACACCGCCGCCCCGCTCTTTGCTGTGGTAACACTGCATCATGTAGGCTGTGCGGATGGAGTCCAGGAGGTTGCTGCTGTCATTGGTGGCCGAACCATCACAGCCCAGGCTTAGAAGGACGCCGTAATCCATCAGTTTTTTCATTTCAAGGATGGGGAAACCTCCCAGGATGGCGGGGGATGGACAGTGTGAAATGCCGCAGCCATTGGCACCCAGCACCTTGTACTCCTCATCCGTCAGCTCCCAGCAGTGGGCAAACCAGGTGTTCTCACCCAGAAAGCCGATCCGCCTGCACCAGTCAAGTGTGCGCATTCCCCAGCGCTTTTCCATGATGTCATTTTCCCCTTCCCCCAGGTGGGTGTGAAGCCTTGCCCCGGTCTCCTTTGCCAGTTTGACCGATTGGATAAATGTGTCCTCGTAGCAGTTCACGGGCTGGCATGGTGCGATGACGATCTGTTTCATGGAAAATGGCTCCGGATCATGGTATGTGTGGATCAGGCGCCTTGTGTCCTGTATAAATTCCCCGGTGGTTTCCCTCATATCATCAGGTATGGTACTCCCCTGGCTTCTTGGAAGCGTATTGGTCCCCCTGCCCGCGTGATAGCGAATGCCGATCCGGGAGGCCGCCTCCATCTGGCGGTCCACTGCTTCCTTCTTTGTGTGTACCGTAAAGCAGTACTGATGGTCAAAGGCCGTGGTGCATCCATGTTTTACAAGGTCTGCCATTGCGGTCAGGGATGAATAATAGATCACATCCGAGTCAATCCTCTGAAAAATCCGGTATATCTTGTCCAGCCACTCCACCACCAGCATATTGGGGTAATCAATGGTTGCCAGATTCCTGACAAAGGTCTGGAAAAAATGGTGATGGGTGTTGACCAGGCCGGGATACACAAACTTATCCTTCCCGTCCAGGATTTTTGCGTCATCGCACCGGATGCCGTATCCGATCTCCAGGATCTTTTCCCCTTCAATAAGCATGTCTGCGTTCCGGTAAACATCATCCCTGCCATTACAGCATACGATCGCAGCCGCATTTTTGATCAGTATCTTATTTTCTGCCATAATTCCTCCTTGCTTTTTGCCCTGTTTTTTATTACTATAAACTATATACCAACTATATAGTCAACCGGATTTTCAGCTATTTATAAATTTTCACATTGGAGTTCCTGAGCAGTTACATTTTTACACGTAAAAAGGAGAAAGAGGACATGGACCTATCCACCGGAGAACTGGCAAAGATGTTTAACCTGAATAAGCAGACCTTGTTTTATTATGACAGGGAAGGACTTTTAGTCCCGGAGCACAGGGATAAACAGACCGGCTACAGGAAATACAGATTTGAGCAGATCTACAAGCTTGCCCTGATCTGCTACCTGAGAAAAATCGGTTTTTCCATTGACCAGATCCGGGAATATACCCAAAACAGGACCCTGGACATGCGCATCTGTGAGCTGAAGCGGCAGTCACAGGAACTGAGAAAGGCGTATGAGGAGATCCTCAACATTGATGATGTCATCCAGAGAAAGATCTTTTTTGTGGAACATAAGATGCGCAATATGAAGCAGGGAGAAGTGTCCCAAAGATATTACTTAAAACGGGCCTACCTGCCCCTTGGCATGGAGGAATCCATCTATACAAAAGAGGAATTCTATTTTTATCCCACCATTGCATTCTATACGTACAGGGAAGACAGGGACCAATATGAGACCACGTTTGGGGCGTACCTGGAAACCCTGGACCACATTGACCCGGCTGTTGCAGACCAGGTCCGGTATATTGAGGAGCAGAAATTCCTGTGTGTCTGCTGGAAAGGCAGTTATATAGGCATTGGGGAGAAGATAAAAGAACTGAGACAGGAATACGGATATCTGGGGCTATCCTCAGATACCTATAACTTTAATATCGTTGACCAGTTCCTGGAAAAGGACATGGAAGAATATATCACAGAGATCCAAATTCCCATTACCGGGATCAGCTAGGGGGGGATCAGCCGGAAGATCCGGCTAGGGGAGTCGGTTAGGGAAGCCGGTTGGGGAAGCCGGTTGGGGAAGCCGGTTGGGGAAGCCGGTTGGGGAAGCCGGTTGGGGGATCAGCCGGAAGATCCGGCCTTCTTCCTCTGCCGCAAAAACAAGGCAGGGACCCGCACAGCATTTGCCGCGCGTTCCCTGCCTTTTATATCAGCCTATTTCAATACTTCCATTTATTTCCATATTTCTCAATCACTCATCCCAGTTGTGATATACGGCCTGGACATCATCATCCTCGTCCAGCAGATCCAGGGTCTTGTTCAGCTTTTTGATATCTTCCTCATCAGTCAGCTCCACCCATGTCTGGGGGATCATGGTCACGGAGGCTTCCATCATGGGAATGTTCTGGGCTTCCAAAGCCTCGCGCACAGCGCTGAAATCATCCGGTGCCGTGATCACTTCATAGCTGTCCTCCTCCTCGGCGAAATCCTCTGCGCCTGCGTCCAGAGCAATCATCATCAGCTCATCAGGATCCATCTCGCACTCTTCCTTATCAATGATGATCTGTCCCTTCTTGTCAAACATGTAGGACACGCTTCCCGGAGTACCTACATTGCCGCCGCCCTTGGTAAAAGCGCTTCTTACATTGGCAGCCGTACGGTTCTTATTGTCAGTCAGTGTATCCACGATGATGGCTACCCCGCTTGGTCCATATCCCTCATATGTAAGGATTTCATAGTTAACGGAAGCGGCATCTCCGGCAGCCTTCTTAATACCGCGGTCAATGGTATCGTTGGGCATGTTGTTGGCTTTTGCCTTTGCGATCACATCGCGCAGCTTGCTGTTGTTGGCAGGATCCGCTCCTCCTTCTTTTACGGCAACGGCGATCTCACGTCCGATCACTGTAAAAACCTTACCTTTAGCAGCGTCATTACGCTCTTTCTTATGTTTAATGTTGGCAAATTTTGAATGTCCTGACATTGGTAAAACACCCTTTCCTTGTTCTTCTTTTTATCGGTTCTTCTACTTGAAAATACAGCCCAAGCCGTATCTTATACACATCTTTTCTATCTTAACATGATTTTTTTTATATGGCAAGCAAAAAATCCCGGGCCCCGGCCTCATGTGTGCCTTCGCATATATCCTCACTCATAGCTTCATGGATGTCTTCACTTTTACGGTACTTCCACCGCCAGGTTCCTCAGCCATTTTTTCTGCCGGTACCGTATATATCCCAGGATTGCCTTATACACTTCCTCCAGCATCACCAGGCCATACACCGCGTAGATGGGCAGATGCCACACCAGGGCTCCCAGAAAGGCCAGGGGAACTCCGATCACCCACACGCCGCTGGTGTCCAGGAAAAGACACATCTTTGTATCGCCGCCGCTTCTCAGCACACCCACCACATTCACATAGTTAAACATCTTGGCAGGCATATAAGCGGCAAAAATAAGGATGCACATATTCACGTCCCGCCCCACCTCTGCCGTAATATTGTAAAGGCTGATAATGGGCCATCGGATCCCGATCACCACCATGGCTGCGGCCATGGTGACAATAAACTGCAAAATAAAAAACTGGGTCGCATATTTCTCAGCCCGTTTCAGTTTGCCTGCCCCCAGCTCATTGCCCAGGATAACGGCCGTTGCCGCGCTGAGCCCCTGGAACAGGACCACCACAATGTCCTGTATGGTGGTGGCAATGGTAATGGCCGCCACCGCCTCATCCCCCATACGGCCATAGGCCAGGGAATACATGGTAGTTCCCAGCCCCCACATGAACTCATTGGCGATCACAGGAGCCGAGGTGGCTGCAAACTTCCTGACAAAGGCAGCCGGCCATCCAAATAATTGGGTAAACCCGCAGGCAATGGGCATTTTCTTAATGTACACATACCCCAGCACCAGGCCGATCTCAATCACACGGGCAATAAAGGTGGCTATGGCAGCGCCCTCCACCCCCAGGGCCGGAGCCCCGAACTTTCCAAAGATCAGCACATAGTTAAGGCAGATATTCACGGCAATGGCAATACAGCTGCTGATCACAGGGAATACCACCTTGTTCACGGCCCGCAGCATTGCCACATATACGTTGGTCAGGGCAATAAAGGGATATGTAAGGGCGGCCAGCGTAAGATATTTTGCCCCCAGCGCGATACTGTCCTGACTGGTGGTGAAAATGCGCATCACAAACTGCGGGGCGGCAATGGCCGGCACCACAAAAAACAAGGCTCCCCCCATTGCCAAAAGCAGGGAAAGTCCCAATACCTTTCTTATGTTCTTTACATCCCCGCTCCCCCAGAACTGGGCTGCCAAAACTCCGCTTCCGCTTACAATTCCAAACACCAGAAGGGAAAATACAAAAAAGACCTTATTAGCCAGTCCCACGGCCGCTATGGCCGTGGCTCCCAGGGTGCCGATCATCAGTGTGTCCACCAGGTTCACCACCGTGTTCAGCATGCCCTGCAAAGCCACCGGGCAGGCGATCATAAGGGCCTTTCTCAAAAATCTGCTGTCACGAAACATCTCCTTCGTGCTCTCTGTCAGGCCTCTCATACTTATCTTCCACCAAACCTTTTCCCAATCTGTCTGATCGGGGATTTTCTTTTTCTTTCTCACTGTCTCCACGCTCCTGGGACAGGCGCTTAAACACCAGGACGCTCTCGATCATCTTATTGCCGGCTTTTATCACCTCAAAGGTATATCTGCCGAAATCCACCCGTGGATTCTCCCCCTCCTGAGGGATCCGGTCCAGACGTGATATGAGGTACCCGTTCAGGGTATCATATGTATCGCTGTCCTCCTCAGGAAATTCAATGTCCAGTACCTCCATCACATCATCCAGAGGCGTCAGGCCGCTCATAATATAGGAGCCGTCCTCTGCTGCCGTGATGAAATCTTCCTCCTCATCATACTCATCCAGGATGTTTCCCACGATTTCTTCCAGGATGTCTTCCATGGTGAGAAGTCCGGCAGTCTGCCCATATTCATCCACCACGATTTCCATGTGTATCTTGCCTGACTGCATCTCCTTAAACAGGGTATCAATGCTCCTTGTCTCAGGGATAAAGTTAGCCTCCCTTAAAAGTCCGGGGATCTCCATCAGCGGCTTGTCCTTGTATTCTGCCTTCTCCACGCAGACCATTGCATCCCTCATATGGAGGATCCCGATAATGTCGTCAATATCTTCCCTGTACACCGGGTAGCGTGTGTTAATCCCCTCGTTCAGTATAAAATCCACTGCCTCCTTAAGGGGCATGGTTCCGTCCAGCGCCGTCATGTTGGTGCGGTGGGTCATGATATCCGATGCTTCCTTGTCCCCAAGTTCAAAGATGTTGGTGATCATCTCCGTCTCGTCCGCCTCCAGGACCCCCTGCTCATGGCCTTCATTTACCATGGACATAATATCTTCCTCAGTTACATTGTCATCATCATCCGTGATCTCCACCCCAAAGAGCTTCAGCACCAGGGTGGATAAAAGTGTGATCAGCTTGGTCAGGGGCAGAAATATCCCTGCGGTAAAGAGGACAATGGGAAGCATATGATAGCCCCATTTTTCCGGCTCCTTTGCAGCCAGACGCTTGGGGATGATAATACCAAAACTGATGATGATCAGCAGCAGTATCACGGTCACCACAGCCATAAACAGGATCTGCTCCCACCACGCGGAATCCAGATACCACGGGGTTGCAGCCGTACCTGGTTTCCACCAGGCCAGAGGCTTGAATATATGGACATGTCTCATAAGACCATTGACCTGGACAGGGAGAATAACTGCTCCTGTGATCATTCCGATCAGATGGGTCGTGATCTGAATGGTGTGCACAAAACGCCCCGGCCGGTTGACAATCTCAAGCAAACGGGCCGCCTTCCTATTCCCCTCCTCAGCTTCATCCTCCAGTCTGCCTTCGTTTACATTCTGGATCGCTGCGCCGAAACCGTAAAACACGGCCTCCAGCAGGATAAAACCAATTAAAACCAGTATACTGACAGGCGAATAACCATCGTCCATAATTGTAGTAAGACTCCTTTCATACTCATGCTGCATCCGCTTTTCATTCCCAAAATGCCTTTCACGGAAATGAAAAAACAGAGCAACGCCCCTTAAATTCACGGCATAACTCTGCTTATCATAACATTTTTCTTATATTTCGTCAATGGCGCCCGGGCGTGTTTGGGAAATGCCCCTCCCGGCACCGGGGAATGCAGCCATCCCCGTCTGGAACCGCCTGCCTATGTATGCAGTTCCAGGCTTATCATCAGAGCCTCATCCACCCTGTGCTGCAGCTCCTCGTCTATATGGCATATCTTCTCCTTCAGCCGCTGCTTGTCAATAGTCCTCAGCTGTTCCAAAAGAATAACGGAGTCCTTGATCATGGCACACCGCCTGGTATTCAGCTCCACATGGGTGGGAAGCTTGGCTTTGTTCATCCTGGATGTAATAGCCGCACATATCACTGTTGGACTATGTTTATTGCCCACATCATTCTGGATGATCAGCACCGGACGGACCCCTCCCTGCTCGGAACCCACCACGGGCCTTAAATCAGCATAATAAATATCTCCACGTCTGATAATCACATCATTCACACTCCGTCAATTTATTCAACCTTAGTATTGACCATATTTGACTTGTGTATACATTTCTTCCAGTGCACTGCAGCTGCACACTGATATAATATGATTCAGACCTTCATTTGGAGCATGGTAGGCTTTTACATATATCCAAAGCCTTCATAAATATCATTAAAATAATCTTTTTTGCCAATGATCCGATTGTCTCTCAGATAAACTCTGGGCACGCGCTTTCCAATGCCGCAGATGATCTCATAATGGAAACCGCCGCTTATTTCTGCCAGTTCCTCCACGGAAATACATTCCTCCCCATCCCTTCCAATAAGCGTCACCTTATCATCCTCCGAAGCATCGGGGATATCCGTCACGTCCACCATAAACTGGTCCATACACACACGTCCCAGTATCCTGGCCCTCTGCCCCCGAACCAGCACGGATCCTTTGCCTGAAAGGCTTCTAAGGTAGCCATCCCCGTATCCCACCGGTATGGTGGCCACGCGCATGGTCCTGTCGGCCACAAAGGTTCCCCCGTAACTCACCTGGTCTCCGGGCTCAATGGTCTTTATGTATGTGATAAAGCTTTTTAGTTCCATGGCGGGCATAAGCTTTACCGCGTCCCTGCCCACCTCATCAGAAGGGTAGAGCCCGTAGATGGAAATCCCGGCCCGCACCATGTCCAGTCCGTTGGATTCCAGGGATTCCACAATCCCGGCGCTGTTGGAGCAATGGCGGATGGGGATGGTCACATCCCTGGCCGAGAGCATGTCCACAAAATCCGTATATGCCCTGTATTGGGCGGTGTATGCGGTCTTATCCAGCTCATCCGCCTTTGCAAAGTGGGTGAACATCCCTTCGATACAGACTCCTCCCAGCCTGCTCATCCTGTACACCATGTCCGCGGACCTTTCATCGGGCTTCATGCCGATCCGGTTCATCCCCGTATCCACTGCCAGATGGATATTGGCCTTTTTTCCCATCTTCACCGCGGTGTCGGAAAGCTTCCTCACCTCCTCGTACCGGAACATAGCCGGACGGATATCATAGTGGACCAGTTCCTCAAAACGGCTCTCATGGGTCACACCCAGTATCAGGATCATTTTCCGGATCCCATGACGGCGCAGTATAATGCCCTCATCAATGGATGCCACCGCATATCCCTCCACATACGGGTCAATGGTCCTGGCCACGGGTACTGCCCCATGGCCGTATCCGTCCGTCTTGACCACACCCATCATGGCAGTGGACGGAGGCAGGTTATCCCTCATGGCCTTCATGTTGGCTGTCACTGCATCCAGGTTTATGGCCGCATATACTCTGCTGTATGGTTTCATTTTCAATGCCTCCTGTTATTCATGCGCCACGGACTTCATGGCTGCTCCGATACAATCTGCCAGATCGGAAGCCAGAAGGCTGTGCTGTCCTATTTTCCCTGCTGCCTGATCACCCGCACGCCCATGGAGATACACCCCCATAAGCGCGGCCTGTTCCTCCTCCATCCCAATGGCGGCCAGTCCGGCGATGATTCCGGTAAGCACATCACCGGAACCGGCTTTTGCCATGGCGCTGTTGCCGCTGGAATTCACATAGAGGGTGCCGTCCTTTCCCGCCACCACGGTGGCCGCATCCTTGAGCACACAGGTGATCCCGTAACGTCCCGCGTATTCCAGGGCGGCTCCTGTGAGGTTTTCTTTGACGGCATCTATACTCTCACCGATGAGGCGGGCCATCTCTCCCAAGTGGGGGGTGATGATGATATTTTCCGTAAAATAAGTGGTGAGATATGGATGTCCTGCAATGGCATTAAGGCCGTCCGCGTCAATAATGACCGGCACAAAGGCACTGGTCAGTATATCTTCCACCAGATACTCCACATAAGGTTCGCTTCCCAGCCCGGGCCCCAGCACCACCACATCAGCCCAGTTCATCTGTTCCTCTATCATCTTCTTAAACTCTTCCCTTCCCTGGATCAGCTGGTCCGAGGTGTAGGTGGCAATGATGGCTTCCGGCAGCCGTTCCTGAAGGATCTGGCGGTTTTCCTCCACTGTGAGCAGTTTCACAAGCCCCGCACCGGTGCGGTAAGCTGCCAGGGCGCTTAAATACGCTGCACCGCACATGTTTTTGGACCCTGCTGCGATCAGGACCTTCCCAAACGTCCCCTTGTTGGAATAGGCCGGGCGGTCCGGAATCAGACACAGGTCGCTACTTTCATAAGTAAGCCCATACCCGTACCCCTCCTCCTGATCCCTCACGGCATCCAGGGCGCTTTCCGGAAAACCGATGTCGCAGACCCTGACGGTTCCCGCATAGGCACGGCCCGGATAGAGGGCGGTTCCCATCTTCTCCCATCCAAAGGTCACTGTCACATCCGCCTTCAGTGCCATCCCCATGACCTGGCCTGTGTCTCCATGGATCCCGGAGGGAATATCCACCGCCACTGTATGGGCGGCATGCCGGGCCTCCAGCATTTCCATACACTGCCTGTATTCCCCCTCAATGGGGCGGCTCAGTCCAACGCCGAATACCGCATCGATCAAAACAACGCAGTCCTCTCCCGCCGCTTCCTGCCACGGCCTCATCTGCATTCCCAGGTTCCGGGCAATGGCGGACTGGGCCAGAAATTCCGCAGTCCCACGGTCCGGATCCCCCACCACAAACAGGCTGGTTTTATATCCCTTCAGGTGCAGCATCCTGGCAGCCGCCACACCGTCCGCCCCATTGTTGCCCGTGCCGCACACGGCCCAGATCACATCCGCTTTCCCGGCAGTCTCCTCAACCGCCCGGGCCACCCACATGGCCGCCCGTTCCATCAGCACCATGGAGGGCACTCCAATGGTGTTGATCGTATAGGCGTCAATCGCCTTCATCTGTTTTGCCGTTACCAAAGTTCTCATCCCCGCTTACCTCCTCGCTATGAGCACTTAGAGACCGTATTGGGGTCTCTTACGTGCGATGCATGTCATCTCCACTTGGTAAGGTCTCTCACGAACCTAGTGGAGTGGCTCGCTATGAGCACTTAGAGACCGTATTGGGGTCTCCCGGAAATCAAAAACCGGCAAGCAAAAAGGTACTCTCCTTTGCTTGCCGGCTGTTTCTTACTTTGACGTTTTCCCTTCGATTTCCGCCTGATCGTTCATACTGCAAACCCTGTATGACAAACGCATCAGACTTTCGGACAGGTGTACATTCTCCACCACCACATCGTCCGGAACCACCAGATCAGTATGGGCAAAGTTCCAGATAGCTTTAATGCCGGCCTTTACCAGACGGTCTGCGATCTCAGACGCCTTTGTCTTTGGAATGGTCAGGGCTGCGATCTGAATTTCGTTCTCCTTGATAAAAAACTCCAGATCATCCACAGACCGGATCTCAATTCCGCGGATCACAAGACCAATGAGCTTTGGATTGATATCAAACATACCCTTGATAACAAATCCACGTCTCTCAAAATTCGTATAGTTGGCAATGGCCTGGCCCAGGTTTCCGGCACCGATAATAATCAGGTTGTGCTGCTGGTCAATTCCCAGAATCTTTGCTATCTCAGCATACAGGTACTTTACATTATATCCGTATCCCTGCTGTCCGAATCCTCCGAAATTATTAAGATCCTGGCGGATCTGTGATGCCGTCACCTTCATCCTGGCACTCAGCTCATTGGAAGATATGCGCTCCACACCCTCTTCAATCAGCTCTCCCAAATAGCGGTAATAGCGGGGCAATCTTGAAATTACCGCCTTCGATATCTCTTTGCGTTCCATCGTGTTCCACCTTCCCCTTACGCGTTTCTCTGATACATCAAAATGATCCAGATAACAGTATCTAAATCATACCTAATGGTTCTATTATAAACAAGCGTCAAAAAAATGTCAAACACGTTTAAGTATGTTCTTGAAAAAAATATCCTCTTATATTATACTGATGAGTGCAAAATAAAGAATTTTTGACAATAAAAAGCCTAAAAACCTCACAACATACAGCGAAACATTTTCGCATACAGGCGCCCCCAACCCAGGCGCTGAGTGTCTGGCACAAAGGAGTTACCCATGATTTTATCATGCAGCAATATAACCAAATCATTTGGAGAAAAACATATTTTAAAGCAGGTATCCTTCCACCTGGAGGAACATGAAAAGGCCGCCATTGTGGGCATCAACGGCGCGGGCAAATCCACCCTGCTTAAGATCATCATCGGAGAACTGTCCGCAGACCAGGGCGTGGCAGCCCTTGGCAAAGGCACCTCCATCGGCTATCTGGCGCAGCATCAGGATCTGGACAGCGAAAGCACCATCTATGACGCACTCTTAGAGGTAAAGCGCCCCATCATCCAGATGGAGGAACGGATCCGCAGCCTGGAGCTGGAGATGAAATCCGCCACCGGCGATGTACTGGAGTCCATGCTGTCCGAATACAGCCGCCTGAACCACTCCTTTGAGCTGGCCAACGGCTATGCCTACAGGAGTGAGATTACCGGTGTATTAAAGGGCCTTGGATTTGAGGAGGAGGAATTCACCAAACACATCAACACCCTTTCCGGAGGGCAGAAAACCCGCGTTTCCCTGGGCAAGCTGCTTCTCACCAAGCCGGATATCCTGCTTTTGGATGAGCCTACCAACCACCTGGATATGGAATCCATCGCCTGGCTGGAGACATACCTTAAAAGCTACAGCGGCAGCGTCATTATCGTGGCCCATGACCGGTATTTCCTGGACCGGGTCGTCACAAAGATCGTGGAGCTGGACAATGGAACAGCGACCGTATTCTCAGGCAACTACTCTGCCTACAGCGATAAAAAAGCCATGCTTCGGGATGCCAGAATCCGGGCATACTTAAATCAGCAGCAGGAGATCAAACACCAGGAAGAGGTGATCACAAAGCTCAAATCCTTTAACCGGGAGAAATCCATCCGCCGGGCTGAAAGCCGGGAAAAAATGCTGGAAAAGATAGAGAGGTTGGAAAAGCCGGTGGATATTGATGATTCCATGGATATCCGCCTGGAACCGGATGTGGTCAGCGGCAATGATGTTCTGTCCGTCACTGACCTGAGCAAATCCTTTGGCAGCCAGACCTTATTTTCCAATGTGGATTTTGAGATAAAACGCGGGGAGCGGGTTGCCATTATCGGCAATAACGGTACGGGCAAGACCACCCTTTTAAAGATTATCAACGGCCTCCTGGACGCTGACAGCGGTGAGATCCGCCTGGGCTCCAAAGTCCATGTGGGTTACTATGACCAGGAACACCAGGTCCTTCACATGGAAAAGACGCTGTTTGAGGAAATACAGGACACCTATCCCAACATGAACAATACACAGATCCGCAACACCCTGGCCTCCTTCCTCTTTACCGGAGATGATGTGTTTAAGCTGATCAAAGACTTAAGCGGCGGAGAACGGGGGCGCGTATCCCTTGCAAAGCTGATGCTCTCCGATGCCAATTTCCTTTTACTGGATGAGCCTACCAACCATCTGGACATCACCTCCAAGGAGATACTGGAGAGCGCCCTGTGCCGGTATACAGGAACCGTGCTCTATGTGTCCCATGACAGGTATTTTATCAACCGGACGGCCACCAGAATCCTGGATCTGACCAGCCGGTCCCTGATCAATTACATTGGAAATTACGATTATTACCTGGAGAAAAAAGAGGATGTGGAAGCTGCATTTGCTGCAAGGAACCCATCCCCTGCCTCACCTTCAAAGGAAGGTCCGGAAGCGGCACCTTTTGCCGGCTTCCCTGCCAGCGATGTGAAAATGGACTGGAAAGCCCAGAAGGAGGAACAGGCCAGGATCCGCAAACGCCAGAATGAGCTTAAGAAAACAGAGGATTCCATCCATGCCCTGGAAACCAGGGACAGCGAGATTGACGGTCTTCTGGCCCAGGAGGAGGTTTATACCGATGTGGCCAGGCTGATGGAGCTGAACAGGGAAAAGGAGGAGATCGCATCCCGGCTGGAGGAATTGTACCAGCGCTGGGAAGAACTGGCAGAGGATTAAAAACACGGACGGCTCACCGCCAAAAGAGGCGGGAGCCTTGATCGGAAGGAAAGGCGAAGGGAGTCATATTATGAAATTAAAACGGATGTTTGCTTTGGCCGGAGTGGTGCTTTTAGTGGGACTGTTTGTGCTTGCCATTGTCCTGGCAGTGACAGGCGCCCCCAAAAACCACCTGATGGCAGTAATTTTTTCCATGGTGTTCATACCCATCATCATGTTTTCCATGGGACTGATGACACGGGTCTTAAAACCCTCCGATCCTCCGGAACCATTGGATGGACCAGACGGGGAGCCAAAGCAGGAGGAAGACCTTACAATTGAGTAGGAGGCGGTGATTGACCGCCGTCCTCTCACACCACCGTGCGTCAGACTGTCTAACGATAAGGTTTTCAGTCTAGATGTACGATGCTTTTCCTTTTGTTTTTTTGTATTCCGCATATAAAGCACTATAATTAAGTACAGTGTATAAATCCCTGCGCTGGCTTCGGCTCCTTTGGGGCTTCCAGAAAACAGCCAGTTCTTACGCCCTATCGTAAAGGGACGGATGCAGTTTTCAGCAAGATTGTTTGAGACAGCGCAGTTCCCGTCCAGCAGATAATTCATCAATCCGTTTCTCTGGTTGAAGGCATAGCTAAATGCCTCTCCAAGTTTGGATTTTGGAAGGATTCCGGCAAATGCCTCTTCCGCCCACGACCAAAAGGCCTCTAATACAGGTATTTCCTGTATCAGACGCTGTTCCTTCCTGCCCTGGGGAGAGAGGACCTCCAGTTTTTTCTCAATCTCAAACACCTTATTGATGTAGCTGATGGCCTGTGCCGGAATCGTTGTTTCCCGGCTTTCCGTATCGTTCGCAAGAGCATCCACAAAGTATCTGCGAAGGTGTGTCCAACAGTAACATCTGGTAATCCCGGATACTTTTTCATAGCCTTTATAAGCATCTGTGGTGTTCTTCCTTCCGGCTTCACCCAGCACCTGTACCGGCGTCTCGTCAATGTGCAGGTATCCCTGTTCCAGAAGTCTTTTCCGTAAAAGCCCGACAATCGGAGACAGCCAGTCCCTACTCGTCTTACCGGGTCAGGAGTGTATTTCCCACCTTTGATTCTCTCGATAAGTTCTTTCTGATTTTCTCGAAGGTACGCGCCTATTTCCTCCACGCTCATACCATCGATTCCCGGCGCTTCCTTGTTTGCCTTCACTCTTTTATAAGCTCTGTTTAGATTATCCTTGTCCAGTATCTTTTCCAAAAGTTCCGGCTGTGCACTGTCCCTTTCCTTCCATATCCGGCGGAAAGAACGGTGCGCTCTCACATCCCCTTCACGTTCCGCGCTATCTCTCGATAGTGGTTATCCCTTTCAGGACATTCCGTACAGACCTCCCCGGGTACCACACGTTTCTTTCTCTCCATCCATCTGCCACATTTACCATACATGATTCCGTGTAGTTATTGGGCTTCGGCTTGGCTCGCAGTCTTACCCTCATGCATAGCCTGATGTGATTTCTGTTCGTCAGACCAGAGATTTGCCCGCGGGTTAGTATATTCCCCACATCCGGCTTCCTTCAGATTCCACCTCACGATGGACACCCTTGCCTTCAGCTATATCCTTCCCACTACCGGGCGGATTCCAGACTTTCACCGGTTAAAAACGTGCGCCGCCGGGCGCACGAGAATAAAAAACAAGAGAACATACAGGGGGGAATCCCCTATCTGGTATGTTCTCCTGTTTTTTATTTTTTCCTAAATGTCTCTCTTAGCATGTTATAGAGAAGATAAGCAGCAATGCCGCATCCCCCTCCAATGATTATCACATCAAGTACTGTATATAGCATCATTTCACCTCCTACTTATCATCTTCTCCCCTGTAAGTTAATGGGCAGGCTACAAACAAGGCTATGGTGGAGCAAGCCAGCCCAAACAGGAAGTGGCTGATTCCCAGAGGTGAACCCATTAACCAGTAGCCGACCGTGGATATCACAGCAACTGCGATCGTAATGGCTGCTCCTCTGGGGTTTGTCTTTTTCCAAAAAAACATTCCAAGGAAAATGGGGATCAATGCAGCCACGCATGGTGCACCTACATCTTCCATGATTGTAACAATGGAAGTTCCCTGATATCCCACAATAATGGCCAGAATTGTAAATACGATCAATGAAATACGCTGAATCTTCAGCACATCAGAACCACTCATGTCACGTTTCAGACGTACTGCCACATCCCTGGTAAATGTTACGCTGGTAGCCATGGCAACCGATGCCGCGGTTCCCATAACAGCTGCCAGAAGTCCTGAAAGAAGGAATGCACCTGTTAAATCCCCTGTCATCTTATCGATCATTGCAGGGATAATGGAATCGGAAGTCCCCAGTTCTGGGATCAAAAGAATGCCCATGATACCGATCAGACCGGCAAAAATCATATATGGAAGGTAGATCAAAAGAGCGGCTGTCAGGGTTGCTCCCTTTGCCTCATGTGCATTTTTGGCACCGCATATTCTAAGGAAGTTTTCATTGTTGATCATACCCACCAGACCGAAGTATAAAAAGGTGGAAATCATGGGGACTATACCCATGGTGGTCAGGCTCTTCTGATCCGCGCTCAGATTAAGAGCAAGTCCATGGGTACCGCCGATCTTCATCATGGCAATAATAGGCGTGATCACCATAACTGATATGATCATAATGCTGACATTCAGTTTATCCGTATTCGTGGCAGCTACCATTCCGCCTACTACCGAATAGATCATCATAATGACACTCATGATAATAATTGCATTCAACAGGCTGAGGGACGGTATGAAAATCTGAAGAATGGTTCCAAGGGAGCGTACCTGTCCTGCCAGTATTCCGAATACCTGTATGATGGTCAGTATGCAGATCATATTTGCAACTCGCTCACCCAGACGGTTCCTTATAAGTTCAGGTATCGTTGTGACATTGGCTTCCCTGATCTTTTTGGCAAAGATAAGTCCTGAACATATAGCCCCTGTGGCTGCTCCGAATCCAAGGATCATGCCGGAAAAACCATACATATAGGTCATACTGGCCACGCCCATAGTGGCGCCGGCTCCAATCTGTGCAGATGCCATGGAGTACACATTAGTCCAAAATGGAATTTTCTTTCCTGCCGTAGCAAAATCTTCTGCTGTCTTTACCCGCTTGGCACTGACAAATCCTATGACCAAGATAGCAACCATGTAAATAAATGCAACAAGAACTTTCGCCATATTACGCCTCCTTCACAAGTTTACGAATCCCCCGCTCCATACGGTCAAGGCCCTCTTTAAGGATTTCTCTGCTGGTAGCCAGGCATATTCTTACATGCCCTTCCGACCCAGGTCCAAAGAACTGTTTTCCGCCGGGAACAATTGCCAGTTTCTCCTCTTTCTTTAAATATTCCACCAGTTCCTCTGAGCTCATGGGAAGTTCTGATACATCCGGGAATATAACAAATGTAGCCTGAGGCCTATAGCATTTTACTCCCGGTATCTGATTGAGGCGTTCCAATGCATAGTCCCGGTTGGACTGAAGATGGGCTACAAACTGGTCCAGCCATCCGTAGCACTTATCCAGGCAGGCAATTGCCGCAATCTGGGACAGTGAAGAGATGCCGCCTATAGTGGTATCAACCAGGGATGCCTCCACCAGCTTTTCAAAAATATCCTCATCCTGACAATAAATGCAGCCTGCACGTAAGCCGGCAATCCCAAAGCTTTTTGAAAAGCCAAATACGGAAAGTGTCCTCTTATTCCTTGCCTTTCCAAGGGAACAAATGCTGTTAAACTCTGCATCAGAATACACGATATCCGACCAGATCTCATCATTCATAATGTAAAAACCATACTTCTCTGACAGATCCAGAAGGTATTCCAAATCCTTTACCGGATAAACCTTTCCAAGGGGATTGTGGGGATTGCAAAGTCCCAGCATCTTTGTCTTTGGTGTGATATAGCTTTCAATATCGCTGAAATCTATGGTGCCATCCTCACGAAATTTCATGGGGAACAGATTTACCTTTGCACCGGCTGCTTCCATACTTGTCTTAAACAGAAAATCAACCGGGTCGAACACAAGGGCCTCATCTCCCGGGGTCAAAACAGCCTGAGCAATGATGTGCATTCCACGCGCAGCACTGTCCACCGGCAGTACCAGCTTTGGGTCAATATCCTCGTTCTTTCTGTTTTTTACTGCTCTTGCCAGACTCTCCCCAAATTCAGGGAACCCTCTTTTGGGAGTATAAGAAAAATACCCGCCTTTTATATATTCGATCAATGAATCCGCAATCTCCCTGGGAGCCGGAAAGTCCGGATCTGCTGCTGTCAGCGGAATCATCCCCTCTTCCACTTCCGCCCATCTCATGTTGTATGCGCGCTTTTTCAGGACCTCCAAATTAACTTCACTGTTTGTAAAGCTGTTCATCGTATTCCTCCTCATCCTTTTACTTTAACTGTTCACTTTTCAGCAATCACTTCTATCTCACACAAAAGCCCCTTGGGAATGGATCTGACTGCCACACAGCTCCTGGCTGGCTTAGACGTGAAATATTCAGAATAAACCTCATTAAACTGCTGGAAGTCATTCATATCCGCCAAAAAGCAGGTTGTCTTCACGACATTTTCATAGGTTAGGCCCGCTGCCTCCAATATAGCGCCTACATTCCTGCAGCTCTGTTCTGCCTGGGCTTTAATTCCATCAGGCGCCTGTCCGGTAACGGGATCCACTGGAATCTGACCGGATGCATACACGAGATTCCCTACCTCATATGCCTGTGAATACGGGCCAATTGCTGCTGGTGCCTTTGTTGTGGAAATTACTTTCATCTTTTTCCTCCTTTATGAATTATTTATATTTTGTTTATATTTTATTAATTATTTTTATCTATTTTTATTATAACAATGAATTTTAGTTTAGTCAATCTACAGATTTAATAAATTTTTTTTTATTAATTTGGTAAAAAAAGAGAGAGCAAGGATTCCCTGGATCAAATCTTTGCTCTCTTTTAAACTTTACCTATGTTCATCTTTTATATACCTAAGGTGCATGTACACCGTATTTTTTGAAATATTCAGCTGGCTGGCAACATAATCCACTGAATTCTTCATATTAAAGATTCCCTGATTATATAACATACGGATAATATTCCGGTTTTTCAGAGATGGTAAGATAGAGGGATTACATGATACTGCCTGCCTGGCGCTAGCTACCGCATCCTCCAGAAGGCCATGGCTGCTGTCCAAAAAGACCTCTGCCTGCGCTCCCGCGCCGGAGCCATTTCCCTGAGTAAAGACAGAGAGGAAATCAGCCAACGGCATGTTTAAATAAAAATTAATGCACAAAAGTCCAATGGTTCGGTCATTCTCTCCGCGTATCACGATAGTCGCAGACTTTAAAGGTTCTCCCTTTTTATTCTGTGTGAAATACGAAATGCCTGTCTGGTTTTTATTTTTCTGTATCTCATCCAGCATTTCCAGTGCCAGGTTGGTGATGGGGGCCCCTACCCGTCTTCCTGTGTGATGTCCATTGACAATTTTAATAACTGACTGTTCCAGGTTCTCAAGACTGTGAAGTACGATTTCACATCCCTCTCCCAGGTAATCAGCCAATCCATCCAGCACAGTGTCATATGATTTAAGTATTTTCCTATCCGTTTCTGTCAGCTTCATTCATTCAACCTGCTTCTTTTATGGTAATAACATAGTATCATTTTATTCCACATTTTTTTTTAAGTCAACTCTACTTTAAAAAATCACCTGAAAAGAACAAGACAAAAATAAAACAGAGCAATCAGAATCAACGATCCTGATCACTCTGTTTTATGCTCATTGCATTATTTCATCGGCGCATGATAATGTCATCCCGTCCCGGTCCATTGGAAACCATGGAGATAGGAGCCTCAATCTCCTTTTCCACGAACTCGATATACTTACGGCAGTTCTCAGGAAGGTCCTCATACTTCCTGATTCCCCGGATATCGCACTTCCAGCCCGCAAGCTTGGTAAGTACAGGTTTTGCCTTTTCCAGCCTGGCTGTGGTGGGGAAATCCCTGGTTACCTGGCCATCGATCTCGTACCCTACACATACCGGCACCTCATCCAGGTATCCCAGCACGTCCAGCACGGTGAACGCCACCTCCGTGGTGCCCTGGATCCGGCATCCGTACCTGGTAGCCACGGCATCAAACCAGCCCACACGCCTTGGGCGGCCTGTGGTTGCGCCATACTCTCCGCCGTCTCCTCCGCGGTGTCTCAGCTCCTCGGCCTCATCCCCGAAGATCTCGCTTACAAAAGCGCCTGCTCCCACTGCGCTGGAATAAGCTTTTACAACCGTGGTGATATCCTTGATCTCATAGGGAGGTATTCCTGCTCCGATTGCTCCGTAAGCAGCCAGTGTGGAGGAAGATGTAACCATGGGATAGATACCGTGGTCCGGATCCTTAAGGGAGCCCAGCTGTCCCTCCAACAGAACCTTCTTTCCCTCTCTGATGGCCTCATACAGATATGCGGAGGTGTCGCACACATATGGCTCGATCATGCCGCGGTAGCTTAAAAGTTCATTGTAGATCTCCTGGGGATCCAGAAGGGGCTTATGATACAGGTGCTCCAGCAGCACATTCTTCTGCTCGCACACCCTGTATGCCTTTTCCTTTAAAAGCTCCTGGTCAAAGAGTTCACTGACCTGGAAACCGATCTTTGCGTATTTATCTGAATAAAAGGGAGCAATGCCCGATTTTGTGGAACCAAAGGACTTGCCGGCCAGGCGGGCTTCCTCATAGGTGTCAAACAGCACATGGTACGGCATCAGGATCTGGGCCCTGTCGGAAACCAAAACCCTGGGCTTTGGAACGCCTCTGTCCACCAGTGCCTGGATCTCATTCACCAGATATGGGATGTTAAGCGCCACACCGTTGCCGATGACACTTGTGGTGTGCTGGTAAAATACTCCGGATGGAAGAAGATGAAGGGCAAATTTGCCATAGTCGTTGATAATGGTATGACCTGCATTACTTCCGCCCTGAAAACGTACTATAATGTCAGATTCCTTGGCAAGCATGTCTGTGATCTTGCCTTTTCCTTCATCGCCCCAGTTAGCGCCTACAATTGCTCTGACCATACTAAAATCCTCCTTCGGGTATCTCCCGTACATGCTCATTAAAAAACAATAATTACTTTACTACATCATGCGTTATAAGTAAAGACGTTCTTTATTATGATTCCCATAATGACTACTTATACCCATCTGAGACTAGAGCGTGTTTTGCGGGAATGAATTTTCACGCGCTCTAATGTAAGATCCCGTTTTCATCCATTTTCTGTCCTGTTATCATCTCCAGCAGTTTTCGCCCGGGCATGGAGATCAGGCCGGATTCCCCTGTCACCACACAGATATGGCGGGAAGGCATCTCCATGTTGAATTTCAGTTCAAACACATCCCCTGCATCCACGGCATCTCTGGCAAACCCTTCCATCACGCATCCCACTCCCATGTTGCGCTTTGCAAACTGCACGATCATGTCACTGATCGCCAGCTCAAACTCCGGCTTCAGTTCAATCCCCTGCTTTAAAAGGAAATCATCCATAAAAGTCCTGGTGCTGGTATTTTTTTCCAGAAAAATACAGGGCAGGCCGGAGAGGGCATGGTAATCCAGGATCTTCCCTTTGAGTCCGCTGAAACTGTTGCCTGCAATAAAAACGTTCCGTATGGCTTTTACCGGAATCTGGTTCATGGTTCCCCTGCACTCACAGGGCGTGGTCACCACCCCAAAATCAATCTTCCCCTCCTCCAGGCTTTTTATGGTTTCCGGAGTGGGAGCATTGGATACATTCACTTTGATTTTGGGATACTCTTTGTGAAACTCCTCCAGATATGGAAGCAGGAAAAATTGCAGCGTCATATCACTGGCACCGATCCGCACTTCCCCCATATCCATGCCGAGCACGCGTTCCACCATCTTTTCCCCCTCCAGAAGGCTCTCCACTCCCGCTTTCACGTAGCGGTACAAAAGTTCTCCTTCCTTTGTGAGCTGAACCCCTTTTGAGGTGCGCAGAAACAGTTTGATGCCGGTTTCCTTTTCCAGCTGCCGCACAGCCTGGCTGACCGCCGGCTGGGAAATGCACAGCTGCCTGGCCGCCGCGGTCAGGCTTCCGTGGGCGCACACATAATAAAACACTTTATAGTATTCCAGATTTACATTCATCCATTCCTCTCCTTCCAATGGAATCCTTTTAGCATCCATTTTCAGCAACACGCGTATCCTGATTCAACTATACCATTCTTCCATTTTAACCACAATACCAAGATTGGGTCACGCTAAGGAAACAAACTGATGCGGATCCACTTTCACATCATACGGCAGCACAGCCGGAAACCGGTCCGCCGCCAGCATTTGCTGACCCTGCGCCCCTGTTTCCGGCTGTGTATTGTATTATATCACTGGTGGGGCCTACACGTTGATCTCAGCCCGCATTCCCAGCTCGTCCGCATTTTCTGACAGGATCGGGGAAATGACCTCCTCCAGAAATTCCTCCACCTGCCTGGGTGAACGGCCCACGTACCGGGACGGATCCATGGCTGCCTTCAGATCATCCGTTGAAAGGTTAAAGGCCGGGTCAGCTGCGATCAGTTCCAGCAGATTGTTATCCAGCCCCTTTTCCTTTACATTCCTGCCTGCTTCCATGGACAGCTCCCTGATCCTCTCGTGAAGCTCCTGGCGGTCTCCCCCTGCCTTTACCGCATCCATCATGATATTCTCCGTTGCCATGAAGGGAAGTTCGGCCATCAGGTGCTTTTCGATCACCTTGGGATACACCACCAGACCGTCCACCACGTTCAGATAAAGGTCCAGGATTCCATCGATTGCCAGGAATCCCTCGGGAACGGAGAGACGCTTGTTGGCGGAATCATCCAGCGTTCTCTCAAACCACTGGGTGGATGCCACCAGCATGGGATTCATCATGTCGCTCATCACATAGTTTGCCAGTGAGGCGATGCGCTCACTGCGCATGGGGTTGCGCTTGTACGCCATGGCCGAGGAACCGATCTGCTTTTTCTCAAACGGCTCTTCCACTTCCTTCAGGTGCTGGAGCAGGCGGATATCGTTGGAAAACTTGTGGGCGCTCTGGGCAATGCCGGCCAGCACGCTTATGACGCGGCTGTCGATCTTTCTGGAATAGGTCTGCCCCGACACAGGATAGCATCCCTCAAATCCCATTTTCTCGGCAATGCGCTGGTCCAGCCTGCGGCACCTTTCATGGTCTCCGTCAAAAAGCTCCAGGAAACTGGCCTGGGTGCCTGTGGTGCCCTTGGAGCCAAGCAGGCGCATGGAACGGATCACATAGTCCAGATCATCCAGATCCAGCTTCAGTTCCATCATCCACAGGGTGGCCCTCTTGCCTACCGTGGTGGGCTGGGCCGGCTGGAAGTGGGTGAAGGCCAGGGTTGGAAGATCCTTATAGTTATCGGCAAAGCGTGACAGCTCAGAGAGCACATTGAGCAGTTTTTTTCTCACCAGCTTCAGTGCTTCGGTCATAATGATGATGTCTGTGTTGTCCCCCACATAACAGGAGGTAGCCCCCAGATGGATGATGCCCTTTGCCTTTGGGCACTGCGTCCCGTAGGCATAGACATGGCTCATGACATCATGGCGTACTTCCTTTTCCCGTGCCTTTGCCACATCATAGTTAATATCCCGGGCATGGGCTTTCAGCTCTTCAATCTGCTCATCCGTGATCCCCAGTCCCAGCTCCTTCTCGGTCTCAGCCAGGGCAATCCATAGACGCCTCCAGGTCCTGAACTTCATATCCGGTGAAAAGATATACTGCATCTCCCTGCTGGCATAGCGCTCGGAAAGAGGGCTTACGTATCTGTCTGTGTCACTCATGTCATTTCCTCCATATTCAATCATTTCGTGGTCTTTATCTTATCATAACAGGGGCCTGTATTCAACTGCTGTTTACTTTTCGTAGGTTCCCCTGATGTCTGCGGAAGGCGGTTCTATGGGATAAACACCGTTAAAGCAGGCCATACATACGGGCTTTCCGGCCGCCATCTCATGAAGGCGTTCTGTCTGTAAAAAGGAAAGGGAATCCGCCCCTATGATCCTTCGTATCTCATCCACCGTATGTCCATGGGCGATCAGCTGGTCCTCCGATGGAATATCCGTGCCGAAATAGCAGGGATGCAGAAAAGGCGGCGCGCTGATGCGCACATGGACCTGGATGGCGCCGGCGTCCCTGAGCATGTTCACGATCAATGCACTGGTCGTGCCCCGGACAATGGAATCATCGATCATGATCACCCGTTTTCCGGCCACCGCTTCCCTGAGCACATTCAGCTTAATGCGCACTGCCGATTCCCGGCTGCTCTGCTTGGGTTTTATAAAGGTGCGTCCCACATAGGAATTCTTTACAAACGCAGTTCCGTAAGGGACCCCGGATTCCATGGAATAGCCCAGGGCAGCGCCGTTTCCGGATTCCGGAACCCCTACCACCAGGTCTGCCTCCACAGGTGCATCCATGGCCAGGAAACGGCCCGCCTGGATCCTGGCATGGTACACGCTCACCCCGTCAAAGACACTGTCCGGCCTTGCAAAATAGATATACTCAAAAATGCATCTGGCCTCTCTGGCGGGATCCTTGGGACACATCTCCCGGTCGGACACGATCCCGTCCTTTGTGATGGTAACGATCTCCCCGGGTTCCACATCCCGGACAAACTCCGCTCCAATGGTATCCAATGCGCAGGTCTCAGATGCCAGTATATAGGCATTGTCCCGCTTACCGATACACAGAGGCTTAAAACCAAAGGGATCCCTTGCTCCTATGAGTTTTCGCGGGCTCATGATCACCAGGGAATAAGCGCCCTTCAGTTTCTTCATGGCCAGGGACACGGCGCTCTCCACACTGGGGGTGTTCACCCTGGCTCTGGCAATATGGTAGGCAATGACCTCAGAGTCAATGGTGGTCTGGAAAATGGCTCCCGTGTACTCCAGTTCATGGCGCAGCTGCGGTGCATTGACCAGATTTCCGTTATGCGCCAGGGCCAGGGTGCCTTTTATATAATTGAGCACCAGAGGCTGCGCATTCTCCCGGGTACTGCTGCCCGCCGTGGAATACCGCACATGTCCTACCCCGATGTTGCCGTGCATCTGTTCCAATATTTCTGTGGTAAATACCTCATTGCAAAGGCCCATGCCTTTGTGTGTGCCCACCTTCCCCTTTGGTCCCTGTGTATCGCTTACCGCGATCCCGCAGCTTTCCTGCCCCCTGTGCTGCAGGGCAAACAGCCCGTAATAGATCGTAGATGCCACATCATTCCCATCAAAATCATATATACCAAAAACCCCGCACTCTTCGCGCAGCTTGTCTGCCCCAATATCAAAGTCCATCTGATTCTGATCCATGAAGTCATGTCCCTTTCTCTTCCTATGTCCATCGGTTCACGCTGTTAAAGAAGGTAACGCCTGGGTATCAGCCCAGGCGTTATATGTAAATTGATTACTGGATACCCAGTCTGCGGAAAACTTCCTCATAGGCATCCTCTACATTGCCCATGTCCCTTCTGAACCTGTCCTTATCCAGTTTCTCATGGGTGTCCTTATCCCAGAGGCGGCAGGTATCAGGGGAAATCTCATCGGCAAGGATCACCTTTCCGTGGTAACGTCCAAATTCGATCTTAAAGTCGATCAGGTCAATGTTCAGACCGCCGAAATATTCCTGAAGTACTTCATTTACCAGGAATGCATATCTGGTGATATCATCAATCTCTTCCTGGGTTGCAAGGTCCAGCGCCAGCGCATAGTAGCTGTTGATGAAAGGATCTCCCAGATCATCGTTCTTGTAGCTGAATTCCAGGGTGGGGCATTTGAACTTGATCCCCTCCTCCATTCCCATCTTCTTGGCAAAGCTGCCTGCGGAATAGTTGCGGATGATTACCTCCAAAGGTACGATCTCAACCTTTTTCACAACCGTCTCCCTGTCGTTTAACTCTTCAACCAGGTGGGTGGGTACTCCCTTTTCTTCCAGCTTCTTAAAGATAAAGTTTGTCATGCGGTTATTGATAGCGCCCTTACCTACAATGGTTCCTTTTTTTAATCCGTTGAATGCCGTAGCGTCATCCTTATAGGATACGATCAATAAATCCGGATCCTCGGTTGTATAGACTTTTTTAGCTTTTCCTTCATAGAGCATCTCTTTCTTTTCCATGGGTATCCACCTGTCCTTTTCTTTTATTCATATGGTTACGTAGATATAGATTTATAAGCTGACGCTATAAAAGAATACCATTTCAGAAGAAATTATAATACAATATGAATATGAATACAAGCAGGACAATCATTAAAATTCCTAATGAATTCTTTCTTCCCAGCTAATCACTCCCTGATTCCTCATAGGTCCGGACCCTGAAAATAGTGAAACTTCCGTCCTCCAAACGAAAGTTCAGCCCTGTTTTTACCGTAGGCTCCCCTTCCCGGAGCATGTCTCCGCCTGTAACACGTTCCTCAATGATATGGAACCCTGTCATATCCTTAAGGATTAAACCAATATATCCCCCTTTGTAAATCCCCCACATGACTCCGCCTGCCGCCAGAAAAAGCAGCCCCCGGCGCATGGCCTGTTTCCCGGGTCCCCGCTCCCTTTTACAGAGTTTCAGCCTCTTAGCCCACCCTTTCACAGCCTGGCGCCTGGCAAAACGGATTCGTACCCCATTAACATAATACAACAGCCTCATCTGCAGTTATTTCCCCCATAACTTTTATGGACTCATTATAATTCAAACCGCACCGGGCCGCAAGACCAAAAGACCAAATGGACCCTTTCCTGGCCTCACCGGCTGAGAAAGGGTCCTCTTTGTATTCACCGCCATATACTCTTTATATTATCGTGTAGCCTCTGTGGTGGATGTGTTGGTGGTTGACTCAGACATGTTGCCTGATTCACCTGTGATGTCCTTAACGCCGTTGCCTACGTCATCCACACCCTTCTCCACATCATCTACAAGTCCATCGATAATGCCCTCATTGGTCTCTGCAGAACCGGACATACCGCTCTCTGCCCCAGTGGTAGAGGTGGCTGCTGATGAGGAAGACTGGCTGGTACCTGTCGTGGACTGGGTCTCGTTATTACTGCTTCCACAGGCCGTAACAGATAAAACCATGACTAACAGTAACATAGCTAAGATAGCAGGTCTGATTTTTTTCATAATCGCATTCTCCTTTCGATTTCTATCTTTATTATGTGCGTTTCGAGAATAGATTATGGTGGAACATCCTGCCATCTATGGAATTAAATGTAAAAATGCAGCTAATCAGAGCCGGACCACATCCGCCATGGTGTAAAGCCCGGGACCCTTGCCTGCCAGGAACTTGGCCGCTTCCAGGGCCCCCTTGGCGAAAATAGCCTTGGAATAAGCCGTATGGCTGAATGTCACCACCTCATCCCTGCCCGCAAATATCACATCATGCTCCCCTACTATGGATCCGCCTCTGACAGCGCTGATCCCAATCTCTTTGGGGCTGCGCTTTTCCCGCTTCCCGCTTCTGTCATAGACATATTCATAGGAATCCCCCATGGCTCCATTCATAGAGTCGGCCAGGGCAATGGCAGTGCCGCTGGGGGCATCCATCTTCTGGTTATGGTGCTTTTCCACGATCTCAATGTCAAAGCCGGAACCAGCCAGCACTCTGGCGGCGTCCTGGACCAGCTTAAGGAGCAGGTTGACGCCCAGGGACATATTGGCTGAACGCAGTACAGCCGCACTGGCGCTGGTCCTCTTTACAGCCGCAAGCTGTTCCTGGGAAAGTCCCGTGGTACACAGGACCACCGGGGTCCCTGTCTCGGCGCTGAATTTTAAAAGCCCGTCCACCGCTTTTGCGGATGCAAAGTCCACGATCACGTCCGCGCTTACATTGCATTCCCCCAGGGAGGTAAATACGGGATAGCCGCAGTCTGTTCCCTGGCGCAGGTCAATGCCTGCCACGATCTCAATGTCCTTGTCATCTGCTGCAAGGCCTGTTATCACCTGGCCCATGGCCCCGTTGCAGCCGTGCATTATCATCCTGACCATTTATCTTACCGTCCTTTCTTAACTGTCTTACAGAATGCCGTAGGCGATCATGGCCGCTCTCAGCTTCGCCTGGTTCTGAGGCTCCATCTCAGTTAGAGGCATGCGCATGGGTCCCACATTCTTCCCCATTATGTTCATGGCCGCTTTAACGGGAATGGGGTTTACCTCGCAAAACAGTTCTGTGATCAGAGGGATCGCAGCCAGCTGAAGTTCTGCGCTGCGCTTTACATCCCCGGACAGATAGGCTGCGCAGATATCGTGGGTCTGGCGGGGCGCCACATTGGATAAAACTGAGATAACGCCCTTTCCGCCCAGGGAAAGGAGGGGCACGATCTGGTCGTCATTGCCTGAATACAGGTCCACTTTGCCATCGGACAGGTTCATCAGGGTGGCGATGGCTGAAAAATTGCCGCTGGCCTCCTTCACTCCCACAATATTATCCACCTCCTTGCAAAGGGTGGCGATGGTCTGGGGAAGGATGTTCACGCCTGTTCTTCCCGGTATATTATAAAGAAGGACCGGAATCTTTACCGCGTCCGCAACCGCCGTGAAATGGGCCATAAGCCCTTTCTGCGTGGCCTTGTTATAATAAGGGGACACCACCAAAAGCCCGTCAGCCCCCCTGCGCTCAGCCTCACCTGAAAGATAGACCGCCGTCTCCGTACAGTTTGAACCTGTTCCTGCAATTACAGGAACCCGCTTATTGGATACCTTGCACACATATCCGATCACATCCAGGTGCTCCTCATGGGACATGGTGGAAGCCTCTCCCGTGGTCCCACAGGCAATGATGGCATCTGTGCCTCCTGCGATCTGCTCCTCCACGATTTCCTCCAGCTTCTCATAATTCACTTCCCCATTTTCCTTAAACGGTGTGACCAGCGCAACACCTGCTCCTTCAAAAATAGCCATACTTTTATTCTCTCCTTTTTTCTTGATTCAATCACAGTATGCTTCCCTTCCCGTAAAAACCATTCACAGCCATGTTCCCAGAAAAGCTGTGCCAGAATAGCAAAAAAGAGCTGAGGTAAATGTCAGCCCTTCCCATGCGTTTCAACTTCGCACTACTGCGAATCCACGTTCTTTGGTAGCTCTCCATCCACCCGGATGACAGTCACATGGTTGTTCACCATGTGCCCAGAAGGATAACTGATTCAGGCGTTCTCCTTCTTCGGCGTCTTTCCCTTTCATCAAACCCTCCCCTGTGCCTGCCACATCGGGCTTGATTACTCTTGATCAACGCAACCTCTACTCTATGATTGTTGGTATTATATTATCATCCCCTGAGGAGGATGTCAACAGGAAATCCCGGGTATTACACCCATTTCCCATTACTGCTCATATCTGGTTTGGATCTTGGTGATCTCATCCACATAAGGGTCCAGTGTCTGGGGATATACATTCCCGGTGAGGATCAGGCGTATCTCGGACTGCCTGGCCTGACTGATCAGATTACACAGCTCTTCCTGCGTGATCACTCCCTCATCCAGGATTCCCAGGATCTCATCCAGGATCAGAATATCACATTCGCCCGTAACCAGGACCTTTTTCGCAAAATTGATTCCGTTGCGGATGCAGATCCTTGCCTCTTCCTTTTCTTCCTCTGACAGCTGATTAAAGAAGACAGGCGATTTCTCAAATCTAAAAATCTTGAATTCCGGCTCCAGACGCTTTATGATCTCCATGTTATCCATATCCATGGAACCCTTTAAAAACTGTACCATGATTACATTGCTGCCCTTGGTCAGCGCACTGATTCCCCTGCCGATCGCACTTGTTGTCTTACCCTTGCCTGGCCCGCAGATAACCTGTATCATGCTTTCTTTCATCATCATGCACCTCATGCTTTATTCGCTTTTTCTTCTGAATGGTCTGTCATTCATAGACTTCGCTCATAATAGCATAGTTTGAACAACTTTGCAAATATTTCTTACATCTTCCGAAAGATTTTCCAAAGAGATTCAAAAAAATCAGGCTTCATCGCATTCCAGTTTACTGATGGAAACTTCATAGGCAATGCGCTTCTCACACTCGGTTTCAGAGAGTTTTTTCGTGTACTCCCTGCTCTGTACGCGTCCCCAGACCCGCACCCTTGCGCCCACCTCAAAGCTGGACGCAAACCGCGCATTGCGGCCCCAGCTGATGCAGGGTATGTAATCAGATTTCCCATAGGGACGGTTTACAGCCAGCAGGATATCGGCAATCTCACGGCCCAGAGGAGTTTTTCGGTAAACTGGCGGTTTGCAGATATAGCCGTCCAGGAATATCTGGTTTGTTTTTGTGTAGTCCGTAAATTCTTCCAGGAAATGGACCTCCCTGACAAAGATGGACAGCATCAGCCTGTTCTTGACGCCCTCGTGACGGTTGTAGGAGCGGAACTGTCCAAGAGCCTCAATGGTGTTACCCGTATAGTCCTGATGGATATCCAGAAGGCGTTCCGACACCATAAGCGGTATGATATCAGCCTGCTCACTCAATCTGTTCACAGCAACATCTACCATATAAAAGCCTTCTCCAAATACCTCGTGGCTAAAGGTAAAGCCTGATACAATCTCACCAATAACGCTTACCTTGTTGTTTTCGATCATTTTTTCTGACATAGTACATCTCCTCTTCGCTTCTTATAAATTCTCATTTTGCCGTTTTATGTTTTTTATCCTGTTTATGCTTGCTTTTGTACGGCACATTGATAGTTTATGAGGAGATTTACCATAATAGACCAAAAAAACAGGCGATTCCCGCCAGAACATTTCGACAGGAATCGCCTTTTGTGTTTAAAATTGTCGTTTTTTACTTCTTAAAGGACGCCCTTTTACGCATGGTGGGATCCAAAATCTTCTTACGGATCCTAAGGCTTTCAGGGGTTACCTCCAGCAGTTCGTCCGTATCAATAAAATCCAGCGCCTGCTCCAGGCTCATGATCTTGGGCGGTGTCAGCTTCAGCGCTTCATCTGCGCTGGAGGAACGGGTGTTGGTCAGCTTCTTAGTCTTGCAGACATTGATCTCAATGTCCTCCGCCTTGGGGCTCTGTCCCACGATCATACCGGAATACACTCTTGTTCCCGGTCCGATGAACAGGGTTCCCCTCTCCTGTGCATTAAACAGGCCGTAGGTAATGGCTTCCCCTGCCTCAAAAGCGATCAGGGAACCGGTCTGGCGGTAGAACAGGTCACCCTTGTACTCCGCATACTCATCAAAGATGGTGTTGAGGATACCATTCCCCTTCGTATCTGTCATGAAATCACCGCGGTATCCGATCAGTCCCCTGGACGGAATGGAGAATTCCAGACGGGAGTAGCCGCCGGCTGCCTGGCTCATGCCCTGCAGGGCTCCCTTGCGGCTGGTAAGCTTCTGGATAACCACACCTGTGTATTCCTCAGGGACATCCACATATGCCAGCTCCATGGGCTCTAATTTGCGGTTTCTCTCATCATATTTGTACAATACCTCTGCCTTGCTCACCGCAAACTCAAAGCCTTCCCGGCGCATGTTCTCAATGAGCACGGACAAATGCAGCTCGCCTCGTCCGGACACCTTAAAGCAGTCGGCGGAATCCGTCTCCTCCACGCGAAGGCTTACATCGGTGTTCAGCTCCCTGAACAGCCTGTCACGCAGATGGCGGGAAGTGATGAACTTTCCTTCCTGTCCTGCCAGCGGGCTGTCATTTACCATGAAATACATGGCAATGGTGGGCTCGGAGATCTTCTGGAACGGGATCGCGTCCGGATTCTCAGGGGAACAGATGGTATCCCCAATATGGATCTCGGCAATGCCGGATATGGCCACAATGGAGCCCACAGACGCCTCCTGTACCTCCACGCGCTTCAGTCCGTCAAACTCATAGAGTTTTCCTATCTTGATCTTTTTAAATTTGTCAGGATCATGGTGGTTCACCAGCACGCATTCCTGATTCACCTTAAGACCGCCGTTGTCGATCTTACCAATGCCGATACGGCCCACAAATTCATTATAGTCGATCGTACTGATCAGCACCTGGGTATCTGCCTCAGGATCGCCCTCCGGGGCCGGTATGTGCTCAATGATGGTCTCAAACAGGGGACTCATGTCCATGTTCTCATCATTCATATCATATCTTGCAAATCCTCCCCTGGCGGAGGCATAGATAAAGGGACAGTCCAGCTGCTCATCAGAGGCGTCCAGATCCATCATCAGTTCCAGGGTCTCATCGATCACCTCTGCGGGACGGGCCTCGGGCCTGTCGATCTTGTTAATGCACACAATGACAGCCAGATCCAGTTCCAGCGCCTTCTGGAGCACGAACTTAGTCTGAGGCATGGGACCCTCATAGGCATCCACAACCAGAACAACCCCGTTCACCATCTTGAGCACACGCTCCACCTCACCGCCAAAGTCGGCATGGCCTGGCGTATCGATGATGTTTATTTTTGTATCTTTATAAAATACAGCCGTATTCTTGGACAGAATGGTAATGCCGCGCTCCCGCTCGATGTCGTTGGAATCCATCACGCGCTCCTGAACCTCCTGGCCCACACGGAATACGCCGCTCTGCCTTAACAGCTGGTCTACCAATGTTGTTTTGCCATGGTCTACATGGGCAATGATAGCGATATTTCTTACATCTTCTCTTTTCATCTTCATAGTGATTACTCTTCCTTAATTATATATGCATTGGTTCACGTCTACAGCCACGGTTTTATAGTATAGCATTGCTATTTACAGATTGCAAGGGCTTTTGACGGAAAATACAGGCTGTACAGGCATTTTCCGTTAAAAAACAATCAGTTCCCCCTGTCCCATGCCATAGTATACCTCGTCCACTTTCTTTATATGGGCACGTCCGCTGGTTCCCTCCGTGATCTGGGACCGGAAGCGCCCTTCCTCTGATACGGGCACAAGAAACACAAAAACCACCTTGTCCGTGTACTGCACATCCAATGTGTCCATGCCTGCCTGGGCTGCAATGTACTGTATTTTCCCGGAACCATTATAATCAGTCGTCACTTCCAGACGGACCGCCAGCTTTTTTTCCACGATCACACAATCCTCCAAGCCTGCCTTGACCGCTCCCGAATAGGCCCGCACCAGTCCGCCCGTGCCCAGCAGGGTTCCCCCAAAGTACCTGGTTACCACGGCGCATACGTCATGAAGGCCCTCCCCTGCCAGCACATCCATCATAGGCTTTCCCGCTGTCTGTGACGGTTCCCCGTCATCGCTGCACCTGGCTGTCTGCCCCCTGTCTCCTATGATATAGGCAAAACAGTGGTGCCTTGCATCCCAGTATTTTTTCCGTATCTCCTCCACAAAGGCCAGGGCCTCCTCCTCGCCGGACACCGGCCTTATGTCTGCTATGAACCTGGATTTCTTCTCCACCAGCTCTCCGCTTCCGCCTTGATACACGATTTTGTAACTCTCTACCACTTCTGTTGCTCCTTTGCCATGTTTTGTGGACAAGCTTCCCCACAATCCGACCTGTTTCCGCCTGTTTTTTATCATAATATAGAAAAGCGGCGATGGCAAGGCAATATTTAAACCTTTTCATTTTTACAAAACTGGTGTATAATCTACAGGATAAGCTTACCCTCAGTGGACAAGGGTAGACATTACTTGAATAAAGGAGAATCTATGAACTATGGTAAGTACGAGACGGAGCGCAGGCTCAAGTCTCTCCACTCCAAATCAGGCAAATACGCCTCGCGGCTTTTCCTTAATATCTTTAAGGCCCTGTTTGTCCTGTGTTTGTTTTTAGCAGTAGTGGGTGCATCCATCGGTTTTGGTATGGTTAAGGGCATCATTGACAATGCCCCGTCCGTAGATATTTTAAACATTCAGCCCGACCGCTTTGCTACCACTGTCTATGACGCGGCGGGCAATCTGACCGATACCCTGGTGACCAGCGGTTCCAACCGCGAATCGGCCACTTATGATGAATTGCCCCAGAACCTGGTCAATGCCTTTATCGCCATTGAGGACTCCCGTTTCAGGAGCCATAACGGCATTGATATCCGTTCCATTGCCCGTGCCGTGCGGGGCGTGATCAGCGATGATTATGCGGGCGGAGGAAGTACCATTACCCAGCAGCTGATTAAGAACAATGTGTTCTCCGGCGGTATGGAATCCGGATGGGGCGCCAAGATCGAGAGGAAGCTGCAGGAGCAGTACCTGGCCGTCCAGCTGGAGAAAAACTCCGGGATGAGCAAGGAGGAAACAAAGAACCTGATCATCACCAACTACCTGAACACCATTAACCTGGGCAACAATACCCTGGGTGTCAAGGTAGCTGCCAAGCGCTATTTTAATAAGAATGTCTCCGACCTGACCCTCTCCGAGTGCGCGGTGCTGGCATCCATTACCAAGAATCCGTCCAAGCTCAACCCTATCTCCGGCAGGGAGAACAATGCGGAGCGGCGCAAGATCGTGCTCCAGTACATGTATGACCAGGGTTTTATTTCAAAAGAGGAGCAGGAGGAAGCCCTGGCGGATGATGTCTATGACAGGATCCAGAATGTGGACACGGCTACCAAGGAGAGCAATACCCATTACAGCTATTTTACGGACGAGCTCATTGAACAGGTGATTTCCTCCCTGATGGAAAAGCTGGACTATTCGGAAAGCCAGGCCAGCAACCTGCTGTATTCCGGCGGACTTCAGATCTACACCACCCAGGACCCTGACCTGCAGGCCATTGTAGATGAGGAGATCAACAACCCGGACAACTATTCGGCTGCCAAGTACTCCGTTGAATACAGGCTTTCCGTGACCCATGCGGACGGCAGTACCCAGCATTACTCTGAGGAAAACTTAAAGACCTTCCACAAAACAGAACTGGGCAATCCTTCCTTTGACGGCCTTTATAAGACCGAGGAGGCAGTCCAGGCAGATATCGATGCGTTCAAGGCCTGGCTGTTAAAGGACGGGGATGAGATCATCGGTGAACGGCAGAACCTGATCCTTCAGCCCCAGACCTCTTTTGTGCTCATGGATCAGCATACAGGTGAGATCAAGGCCCTTTGCGGCGGCCGCGGCGAGAAAAAGGCCAGCCTTACCCTAAACCGTGCCAGCAACGTATACCGCCAGCCCGGTTCCGCCTTTAAGGTCATCTCAGCCTTTGCACCGGCCATGGATGCCTGCGGCGCCACCCTGGGAACCGTGTACTATGACGCTCCCTACACCATCGGGACCAAAACCTTCAGGAACTGGTGGAATAAAGGGTATGGGTTTGTGGGCTACCACAATATCCGTGACGGCATCATCTACTCCATGAACATTGTGGCCGTAAGGACCCTGATGGAAACCGTTACTCCCCAGCTGGGCATCGAGTACGCGGAAAATATGGGCATCTCCTCCCTGGTCAAGGATGACCTGGGCGCGGCAACCGCCCTGGGCGGACTTACAAAGGGCGTGTCCAACCTGGAGCTGACCGCTGCCTATGCTTCCATTGCAAATGCGGGTGTTTACACAAAACCACGTTTCTTTACAAAGATACTGGACCACAACGGCAAGGTGCTCATAGATAATGAACCGGAAACCAAGCAGGTATTAAAGGATTCCACCGCCTTCCTTTTAACAGATGCCATGTCAGAGTCCATGAAGAGCAACCGGCTGTTTGCACGGTCGGGGATCTCCATCAACTCCACCAGTACAAGGGCTGCCCTCACAGGCATGTCCGCAGCAGGTAAAAGCGGTACCACCACTGCCAACAATGATGTGTGGTTTGTGGGATATACCCCCTATTATACGGCAGGAATCTGGGGCGGATGCGACAGCAACCAGAAACTGAGCAACGGAAACGGAGGCACCAGCTTCCACAAGGACATCTGGAGAAATATTATGAACCGTGTCCACAATGGAATGTCGGATCCCGGCTTCACCATCCCGGACAGCATAGAGACGGCGGAGATTTGCCGCAAGTCAGGGAAACGTGCCGTTGCAGGCGTATGTACGGCTGATCCAAGAGGCAACGCGGTGTACACCGAATACTTTGCAAAGGGCACAGCTCCCACCGAGGTATGCGACAAGCATGTGGCCGTGACCGTGTGCGCTGAATCAGGCATGCGCCCAACGCCCTACTGCCCCACTAAGACAACCCGTGTGTGCATGGCGCTCCCGGACGGTGAAAATGATGCCACGGATGATTCCGCATTTGCCATCCCGGGCTACTGCCCCATCCACACCGATGTGTCCACCATCATTAACCCCAATCCCGATGAGTCTGGCGGCGATGGTCCTGTGGTGACCCCCATTGGACCAGGATACCAGTCCCCCACCTCCCCATCCCCTACAACCGAAGGGTATGGACCGGGTAATATCCCATATTAAGAACGCAATAACAGCCGGAAACAAAGCTGCGGGCCATAACCATCTGGCGGCAGCTCCCCGTTTCCGGCTGTTTTGATATCCGGGCATACCACACCCTACTTCATCTTAGGTTTAAACACAAGGGAAGCCAAATATCCAAACACCAAAGCTCCGCAGATTCCGGCGGAACTGGCCGTAAGTCCTCCCTTAAAGATCCCCAGGATCCCGTCTTTTCCAATGGCCTCCTTGACACCCTTCCACAGCGTGTTTCCAAATCCCAGAAGAGGGACTCCTGCCCCGGCTCCGGCCCATTTTGCAAAGGGCTCATAAATTCCGACCGCTCCCAGTATGGTTCCGCTTACCACCAGCAAAACCATGATACGGCCCGGCATCATCTTGGTTTTTTCCATGAGGATCTGGACCAGGGCGCAGATCAGGCCTCCGATCAAAAATGCTTTTACATAATCCATGACCTCTACCTCCTTAATCGTCAATGTGTTCAATGATGACTCCGTGGGCTATCCCCGGGATGCTCTGTCCCTCATTGAAGCTTACGGTTGATAAAAGGGCTCCTGTGGGCACGAACAGCACCCGCTTCCATGTACCGTCCTGGACCCTGGGCAATATATAGGAGCACAAGGTAACGGCACTGCACCCGCAGCCGCTTCCGCCTGCATGGGTGTCCTGCTGGTCCTTATCATAGATCTCAATGCCGCAGTCCATATGGATCTGGCTTAAATCCCTGCCCTTATTCTTCATAAAATCCAGCAGAATGGTCCTTCCGATCTCGCCCAGGTCACCGGTTATGATCTTATCGTACCATGTCTCATTGACCTGGAAGTCCTCCAGGTTCTGTTCAATGGTGTGAAATGCAGCCGGAGCCATGGCAGCTCCCATGTTCATGGAATCCTTGGTTCCCATGTCCACCATCCGTCCCGTTGTAATGCCCGCAATCCTGGCCAGGCCGTCCTTTCTGTTCCCGGCTATGACCACGGCTCCGCAACCTGTTACGGTCCAGGTAGCGGACATGGGTCTCTGGTTGCCGTAAGCCAGTGGAAAGCGGAACTGCTTTTCAGCCGTGGCAAAGTGACTGGATGCCATGGACATGACCTGATCGGCATATCCTCCGTTCACTGCCATGGCCCCAAGGCTTAAAGCCTCCCCCATGGTGGAGCAGGCTCCATACAGGCCAAAAAGGGGGATCTCCAGATCCACGGTGCCAAAGGAGGTGGCGATCAGCTGCCCCAGCAGATCACCGGCAAACAGATACCGCAGGTCGCCTTTTCTGACGCCCCCTTTTTCGATCACCAGGTCCGCCGCCCTTTTCTGCATGGCGCTTTCCGCCTGCTCCCAGTTGTCCTTGCCAAACATGTCGTCCTGCTCCACCTGGTCAAACATCTGCCCCAGCGGACCATCACCTTCTTTTTTTCCCACTACGGAACCCGCGCTGATGATCACCGGCGGATGTTCAAATTCAATACTAGCCTTTCCTTTCATCTGTCCCATCTCTTGCATTCTCCTTCCTCTGACAGGATATATTCATTAACAGTATCTCTCATTTCCTGAAAATTAGTCATGATCATCCATGAGATGCCCAAAGGATATTCCAATGGCTTTAGGAAATTGACAGAACCGGGAATATCTGATAGTATGGGATTTTAGAAAGACGAGGTATCATAACCGTGAATTCCCATTGGAAACAGACCACTGCGCGCTTTTTGACCGCGCAGACCATATCGCTTTTCGGCTCCTCCCTGGTGCAGTACGCCATTGTATGGTACATCACGCTCTCCACCTCCTCGGGCAGGATGCTGACCATCTCCACCATCTGCGGCTTTGCGCCTCAGATTATCATCTCCCTGTTTGCCGGGGTATGGATTGACCGGTATGACCGCAAAAAACTGATCATGGTATCGGACGCGGTGATTGCCCTTGCAACCCTTGCCCTGGCTGCGGCCTTTTTATCCGGCTGCCGGGAAATACGGCTGCTTTTTATCGTGCTCTTTGTGCGTTCTGCGGGCACAGGGATCCAGACACCGGCAGTGAATGCCGTTATCCCCCAAATCGTTCCGCCGCGGCATCTGATGCGCGTGAACGGTATCCAGAGCACCTTAACCTCCCTTATGATGTTCCTCTCCCCGGCTGCCAGCGGTGCCATTCTGTCCGCAGCCGGTCTGGAGGCCACCCTGCTCATCGATGTGGCCACCGCGCTTATAGGCGTGGGGATCACATCCACCCTGACAATTCCCATGTACCGTAAAAATACGGTTGAGGGAAATGCACAAATTGACAGTTTAAAGGAAGGATTCCGGTATCTGCGCTCCAATACATTTGTGCGCCGGCTGCTGATGTTCCAGATTGCAATCCTTTTCCTCATCAGCCCCTCCGCCTTCCTCACTCCCCTGATGGTAAGCCGTACATTCGGCTCCCAGGTTTGGCGGCTGACCGCTTCTGAAATGACATACAGCATTGGTACCGTACTGGGAGGGCTTCTCATCACTTCCTGGGGCGGGTTTAAAAAGCGGCTGAACACCACCCTCATGGCCGGTGCGGCTTACGGCATACTGATGCTGGGGCTGGGGACAGCTTCCGCTTTCTGGGCCTATCTGGCGCTCAACACCATGATCGGTATCACCGCCCCCTGCTATCAATCTCCGGTCACCGTGTCCATCCAGGAACGGGTAGAGCCCTCCATGCAGGGAAGGGTATTCAGCTTCATGCAGATATCCACCTCCTGTGCCCTTCCCCTGGGCATGATGGTGTTCGGCCCTCTGGCTGATGCGGTCAGAATCCAGTACCTGCTCATAGGCGGAGGCCTGGCTGTTATGGCATGTACGGCCGGTGTGGCTTTAAAGGGCGGCTTAAGCAGCATATAGACAAAAAAACAAGACAACCAAACGTACTCCGTCCCATTGTCTTGTTTCAACCGCCATATCTATTGTTATAGCTGGAAAATTCCCATCCATCCGCCAACCCAGTAGATCAGTCCCAATACCCAGCTGGTAAGGACCCCATATAAGATCACCGGTCCGGCAATTGTAAATATCTTGCAGCCCACGCCAAACACTTCCCCCTCTGCATGGAACTCAATGGCTGGTGCCACCACTGAATTTGCAAATCCTGTAATGGGAACCAGTGCACCGGCACCGCCGAATTTTACGATCTTGGGATAAATATTCAGCCCTGTGAGCACAATGCTTAGAAAGATCAGGGCCAGCAGATTCCATATGGCTGCCGGCTCCTGCTCCATCCCCATCCGGTTCATCAGAAAATTGGTGATAAACTGCCCGATCACACAGATGACGCCTCCCACCAAAAAGGCGCATGCCATGCTTTTAGGCAGGTTGTGGACCGGTGTGATCTCCTTTACATATTCCCCATATTTTTGCTTATCAATTTCCATCGCTTCCCACTCCTTTTCATCACATTCACTTTGGTGCACTCTCTGAGACTCCGGGAGTACGCTTTATCCCATGGAGGCCATACGGAACCAGAAATAGACCAGGGATCCTGTAAGTTTTCCGGCGGCCAGGGCAAAGATCAGGTACTGAAGCCCCACGGCCAGATGGATCCTCCGGCTGATGACCGGCAGCGCCTTCAGCGTCTCCGCCAGGGACATAACCAGGCATCCCACAAAGATCCCCACGCACACGCCGGCCACTGCCAGGAAAATGGTGCCTATAAAGCTTCCCATATAGATGGGAAACTCATAGATATCCACAATATTTCCCAGCACGCCTCCCAGCACGATCACTGTCTCATACAGTATAATATGTTTTCTGGTGCCTGTCTTTCCCATAAGGCGCACGAATACACCGATAATAGCCAGAAAAGCATATACGCCGGCTGCAATGACGCCGCCGGCGCACAGGCCGAAAAAAGCCAGCAGAATCTTTTTAAGTAATATCAATTTTGGACTCCTTTCTGCCGTCCTCGGCAATCAGGGTCTTACTGATATTATCCTCATAAAGACGCATTTCCACCTCCAAAGGAGTGGGATCCGTATTCAGCTTTATAGAAGCAAAATGGTTAAAGAACCCGATGATCCCCACTGCCAGGCCTATGCTGTAGCTGGCCTCCAATACGGTGAATCCTCCTGATTCATATCCCATAACAAGCTTAAAGATCTCGCTGAACACGTCAGTCACGCTGACGTCATTGTTAAAAGTCATGATCGCAAAGGCTGCGCCGAAAAAGCAGATGCCGCAGACAAAGATTGTTTTCGTCCATTCCCAGACATAGGTGGGAGGTGCTGGCGGCTTATATGCAATGATAAAGTCCACTTCCCCCACATGGTTTACATCCAGGGTGGAATCCATCTCAATCAGTTTGCGTGTCACATCCAGGGCGCTCATAATATAGCGCCTTTTTTCATCCAGCTTTACAGTCATGACCTTCATGGAATTGCACTTGTTCATTACGTTCTGGTCATCACAGTAGACCTGGGCCACATCCTTTAAAACCACATCCTTGTGTGTCAGTTCTGTTATCTGACTAAGTTTTACATAGACTGTGTGCTTCATAATCCCCGTCCGCTCCTTGACAGTTCCTGCTCCCCGTACATCCTGGATGCAGGGTCTGTCACAAAGGCCGGATAAGCCTCCTCTTCCGGTACCGTATTCTGCTCCTCCCACACAAGGGTTCCTTCCTTTTCATATCCCCTGTCACCCATGGCGGATGAAAGATACCACACCAGGACCCCTATCAGGACAAGCGCCCCGACAACTGCCAGAATTTCACATACTCGCTTACCAAAACCCATATAGATCACATCCTTTTCGTAAACTGGTTTGATTGGTTCTGATAACTAGTATGGTTTGAAAAATTAAATTTATACTTTTTTATTTTTCATAGCGCATTCGCATTTCTTTTAAGATCCGCTTTTCGAGACGTGAAACCTGTACCTGGGAAATCCCCAGTTCCTTGGCAATCTGGGTCTGGGTCTGGTTGTAAAAATACCTTCTGACAATGATCTCCCTCTGCTCCTCGTTCAAGCCTTCCATGAGCTCCTTTAGCACCATGCGGTTTAGCAGTTCCTCATGGTCATTGTTCTCCTCCTCCAGCCGGTCCATCAGGAACGTGGTATTGTCATCCCCATTGCCCGCGGGCCGGTACAAAGATTCCACCTCGGCGCCTGCCTCCAGGGATGCCGCCACTTCCTCACGGCTGGTATCCAGATGCCTGGCGATCTCCTCAATGGTGGGTTCCCGTCCCAGGCTGTATGTCATCTCCTCCCTGGCAGCCCTGACCCGTATCCCCATTTCCTTGATCGAGCGGCTTACTTTGATCATTCCGTCATCCCTGAGAAAGCGCTTGATCTCCCCGGTTATCATGGGCACCGCGTAAGTGGAGAATTTTACGTCAAATCCCGTGTCAAATTTATCAATGGCCTTTATAAGCCCAATGCTTCCGATCTGGAACAGATCCTCCATCTCGTAGCCCCGGCCTGTAAAACGCCTTACAATGCTCCATATGAGCCCTACATTGTCCATCACCAGCTGATCCCTGGCTGCTTTATCCCCTTCGTGAGCCATACCTATTAATTTCATGGTCTCATCCATCTGCGTCACCTGCCGATGAATTTCTTCATTGATACCAGGGTTCCCTTGCCCGGTTCTGACTGTACATCCACCTGATCCATAAATGCCTCCATAAAGGAAAATCCCATGCCGGAACGCTCGCCCTCAGGATCCGTGGTAAACATTGGCTCCATGGCTCTTTTTACATCCGCGATCCCTACCCCGGTGTCCTTTACACACACCTCCAGCACATTTTCCTGTGTATCGGCCGTGATTTCCATATGGATAACCCCTCCCCGGCCCTGGTAGCCGTGGATGACCGCATTGGTCACTGCCTCGGACACAGCGGTCTTCACATCATCCACTTCCTCCAGGGTAGGATTCAGCCTGCTCATGAAAACAGCGGTCACGACCCTGGCAAACTCCTCGTTCTGGGAAAGGCTGTCCATCTCCAGCCTCAAATGTTCCTTACAGCTCCCTGATTGATTGAATCGGGGACTTTCCATCATTGATTCCATTTTCTTATCCTCCATTCTTCCTTCTTCCCTTTCATCCCTTAAGGGCCGATTCCCTGTCGTCATAGCTCTGTATCAGACGGTTCATCCCGCCCATTTCCAGTATCCGCCTCACCTGGGCTCCCGCCCCATAGTAAGCCACCTTCCCCCTGCTTGCGGCCATCTGTTTGTAACGGCTCAGCAGCACTCCGATCCCCGAGGAATCCATAAAAGATGTGTGTGTAAAATCAAACACGATCCTGTTAATATAATTTTCGTCAAGAAGCAGATCCGTATCGCTTTTCAGATTCCTGCAATTGTGGTGGTCCAGTTCCTTTGGAAGATGGATGACCAGCGTCTGTTCCCTGGCTTCATAGGTAAACATTGTATGATCCATGCTCTCATACTCCTTTCTTATGCGATGTAATAATAAAAAAAGATACTACAAAAGACATATAAAACTTATCTTCTGTAGTATCTTACTGTGTTAATATCCTCTGGCGTTCCTTGCCCTGTCCACATAATCAGAACTGGGGAATTCATTTACCACTTTGTCAAACATGGTATTGGCATTGTCCATATCACCGGCATCCTGATACAGACGGCCCACATAGAAAAGAGCCTCCGGGTTGTCCGGCCTGATGGTAAGGCTGGCCTGGAAATAATCCATGGCCTCTGTCTTCTTGCCCGCGTTCCAAAGGGTAAGGCCGCGTTCCACCAGGGTCTGATAGATATTGGCCGTCATATCCTGGCGTATGCTTTCCACAATGGCCTGTATGTTCTCATCCTCGATCAGGTCAAAGCTGGCTTCAGCAAATGATTTGGCCGCCGTCACCATATCCCCTGTCCTGTAATTCTGGAGGATCCATATAAGCCCCTGGTACTGGGCCATGACACTGGTATTGCCGTTGGTCAGCTCATCCAGCCTTGACTGCACTTCCTTGGCCTGGGCATCCAGCTTATCATACTCTGATTTCAGCATATCGTACTGCTGGTTGGCATTGCCCAGCTTCTGGCTGTAGGCAATGATCTCCTGATTCTTCTCGCTGTTAAGAGCCTTTGTCCTGGCCGGAAGGATCAGGACAAAGAAGACCGCCACCCCCAAAAACAGGCCTATAATAATATGGAGGATGGTGGAAAGCCCGGTGCTCTCCTTGTAGCTGTTGGGGATGATCACATCATCATCCTCCATCTGCCTGTGGGAAAACGCTTTTACCATCTTCCTCTTTTCCGCGTCCGCCCTGCCCGTGTTCTGCTTTACAATGGACATATAATAAAGGGCTTTCTGATTGCTTTTGTCAATCTGAAGGATCTTGTACAGGGAGCGGCCCGCCTTGTTGTAATCCTCCCTGCTCATATACAGCAGGGCCAGCAGCAGATGGGCCTTCACAAAATGGGGATTCGACTCCACCACCCTTGCCAGCTGCAGGATAGCCAGGTCATCGCTTCCATTCTGTGCGTGCCACAGGGCCTGGTTAAATGTCTTCACATTCTGGCTCTCGCGCTCCAGCTGTCCCGGTTTTCTCTGGATCTCATCCAGATAATGGTCGGCCAGGTTTCCCTCAGGCTGGAGGTTAAGGCTGATGACCCACTGTACCAGGGCATCGGCCACCTCCCCGTTCTCGTAGTATATAAGGCCCAGCAGATTACGGGCGTCCGTCTGAAATTTATTAAAATGAAGGCTTTTCTTCAGACACTGGGCCGCGCCGGACAGATCCCTGATCTTTGCCTTTTCCAGGCCCAGATTATAGAAGCTGTTGGCGATCTGCTGGTTCTTTCTTCCATAGTCTATATTCACCGCTTACTTTTCGCCTCTCTCTTTAATCAGTTCCATCATGATGTCAGTCATATCCGTTAAATCACTTTTTACAATGGCGTCCTCCACTTCCTCCACATCCAGGCTCGGCTTAAAACGCTCAATTTCCTCTTCAAAATCAATCATGTATGTTCAACTCCTTTCAGGCGCCCTTCTGTTTCAGGCGCTCCAAAGCTGCTTTGATCTCCCCGATCAGGTACAGGGATCCTGCGCAGAACAATACCCCTTCCCCGCTGATCTCCCTCATCCTTCTCACCGCTGTCCCTGTGTCCTCAAAGGACAGGACGGGACAATCCGTGTCTTTCTCAAATTCCCTGGCCAGCGCTTCCGAGGACAAGCCACGGTCACTGTTCATATGAACCACTCCAATGGTCTCCCAGGCAATTCCTTTGGAGAGCTGGGACACCATCTCCCCGTAATCCTTGTCCGACACAGCCGCAAACAGCAGATAGGGATGTTTCCCCAACCGCTTTGCTATCTCCCGGGCAGTCTGTATAAAAGCTCCGATCCCTCCCGGGTTATGCGCCCCGTCCAGATAGACGCCCGGGGCCGCCTGCTCCATTCTCCCCGGCCACATGGTCTTTTTGATCCCCCGGACGATCTGCTCATCCGTAATATTCCACGTAATGGCTCCGGCCGCTCCCTCAGGTTTATGGCCTAAAACCCGGCTGTGCTTCCTGCACCTCATCCCCGTGTGTCTCAGCACATCCAGGGTACGCACGGCAAGCATGGCGTTTTCCGCCTGATAAAACGCCTCAAAAGGGATCTGGATCTTTAACCGCTTATCATCCTTCATCCTGGCACTGACCGTAAGCCCGTCCTCCCCCACACCTTCCACACGGTAGTCTTCCCTGCCCACAGGATAGCGGGCAGCGCCCCGGCGGAATGCGCAGCCCTCAAGGATCGTGGATACCTGGGGCTGGTTGTCGTCAAATATAAGAGGAACGCTGCTTTTGATAATACCCGCTTTTTCTGCCGCAATCTTTTGCAGGGTATCCCCCAGATACTTGGTGTGGTCTAAGCTGATGGACGTGATCACACAGGCACAGGGGTGCTCCAGCACATTGGTAGTGTCTAACCTTCCTCCCATCCCGGTTTCCAGGACCATCACATCCACTTCCTGTTTCTTAAACAGTTCCATTGCCATATAGAAAAGAAATTCAAAAAAAGTGGGATGACATTTGCCCGTTTCCACCATTCTTTGGCTGACCCTGAGAACAGTCTCAAAGGCTTCCTCAAAGTCCTGTTCCCCCACCATGGCCCCATTGATCAAAAAGCGCTCCCTTACTTCCACTAAATGAGGAGAAATAAAGGTGCCTGTCCGATACCCTGCTTCCCTGAGCATGGATGTAAGGAAGGCGCACACGGAGCCTTTGCCATTGGTCCCTGCCACATGGATGGCCGGTATATCCCTGTCAGGCGCGCCCATGGCATTCAGCACGCTTCTGACATCTTCCAGAGAATTCTTTTTTCTGGTCCACATAGGAATCTGATTCAAATATTCCTCTGCTCTTCCCATTTCATTACCATTCTTTCTAATAAGCCTGCCATGGACCATTGATCATCCAGAGACAGGCTTTTATAATATTAACCCAATTTTATGTAATTATCAACCGGATATTCTCGCCAGGGTTCGTCACCAACCGACAAGCCTTGCTTTATATGTTCACGGATCTGCTTGCTTTGGCGCGTGCCGTCATGCCTCCTGTGCCTTAGCCGCAGACTTTCTGCCCACGGGCAGCTGTGCAAGGATAATGGCTGCAAACATCAGGACACAGCCGGTTAACTCCTTGGCCGTAAGCTTCTGGTTGAGAATGGCCCATCCCGCCAGTACGGATATGCTGGATTCCAGGCTGAGGATCAGGGACGCCACCGTGGGGTCCGCTCCCTTTTGCCCGATGATCTGCAGGGTGTAAGCCACACCGCATGACATGACGCCTGCGTAGAGCACAGGTGCCCATGCGGCCAGGATCTGCCCCATATCCGGTGTCTCATACAGGAGCATTCCCATTCCCGAAAGTATGCCGCACACAAAAAACTGGATGCAGGACATCTTAACTCCGTCCACCACCGGTGAAAAAAAGTCAATGATCATGATATGCACTGCAAAAAGGGCGGCACAGACCAGCATCAGCAGGTCGCCCTTGTTCACCGACAGGTCGCCTCCTGTCATGCACAGCAGGTACAATCCCGCCACGGAAAGCGCCACTGCGCCCACGATCACAGGGCTGCATTTCTTTTTAAAGAACAGTCCCAGGATCGGAACAATGATAATGTAGCAGGCGGTGATAAATCCCGCTTTTCCAACCGTGGTATACTGTATGCCGAACTGTTGGAAATTGCTGGCAAGACACAGGAACACACCGCAGCAGACGCCTCCGGTCACCAATGTCTTTCCGGCTCCCGGTATGGATACGGTCTGTTGCGTTTTCGCCCGCTTCCTGTCAAAATACCAAATACATGGCAGCAGAACCACTCCACCGATCAGGCTTCGGACACAGTTAAATGTCAACGGACCCACATAGTCCATTCCCACGCTCTGTGCCACAAATGCAACTCCCCATATGGTGGCTGTCAAAAGCAGCAGGACCGCATTTCTCATCTTCATGTTAGTTATAACCTCGCTGTAATTTTATTGTAAGATTTCTTCCTGGGGCAGCACCACATTCAGGCTGTAGGAAACAGACACATCCTTGCGCACATAGGCCTTGTTAAAGGCTGACAGGATGCGGTGCATGACCTGCTCCCCGTTCTCATAGGTGGCTGAGGGCAGCAGGATGATAAACTGGCTGACGCTATAGCGGGCAAATGCATCGCTGGAGCGCAGCGAACTGTTGATCACATTCCTGAGACGTTCCATGGCCCTGGCCTGTATCTCCGGCTTTAAGGTGCGCCCCTTCCTGTCACCCACGGTGAGCAGGCACAGATAAACCGAATCGCCGCTGCGTTCCACCCCGCGCCTCTCCAGCTGCACCAGACGTTTGAATACGGCGTATTCGCACTGGTAAGCGCCCCGGTTTTTCTCCTCCCCGCAGCTACTGGTACGGCCCAGGGCCTCCTGGATCACATTCAGGTCCGTGATCACTTCCTGTTCGCTGTCACTGATCACCCGGTACATTTCCTTAAAACGCTCCGAGGGGGTCATCAGCCGCTCACGGTAGAACATCTCCGTGGTATCCCTGTAATTTTGGAGGGCCTTTTTCTGGTCACCTTTTTTGTAAGCCGCATAGATCAGATAATAATGAAAATCCTCTGTAAACCGGTCTATGGAAACAGCCTGTGTACAGATTTCCTCCACCTGTGCGTAGTCCCCCCGCTCCATCAGATCTTCCGAGACAGCCCGTACCAGCTTCTGGTAAAGGGAGTGGTAATATGTATGTAAGGGATTGACCCAGCTTTCATCCGCAGACTTTGGAAGAAAGGTGCCCTTGTAAAGTCCAAGGGCCTCCCTCCACTCCGGTTCCAGATTTCCCATGTCATCCTGGGAGTTTAATATGCGCTTGCACAAAAACTCAAACCGGTCCGTGTCAATGGTCAGCTTCCAGGAGGGGTTCCACATATAGGCCCCCTTCTGGTTCAGGATCAGTTCCTGAGAGGGAAAGCCTGCAGCCTCCATCATCTTCCGCACCCGGAAAACCAGGGTCTTTAAAGCCCCGTAAGGATTGTCCTGCATCCCTTCCTGCCATATGGCATTGAACAGTTCGTTAATGCTCACATCCTTGCGCCGGTTGACGATCAGATAGCTCAGCAGGCTCCAGGCTTTCCTGGAGCGGTTATCGCTGTCGCTCATGGTTCTGTTATCCATGGTGATGGTGAATCCTCCGAACATGTTCACCTGGATCACCGGATTGTTTCCTGATGTATCAATCATGCTTTGTTCTCCCTCTCTGTCCGGTACTTTTCCTACTTCTGAAGCTGTGCCAGACGTGTCTTTACCTGTTCCATCATCTGTGTATATTTTTCAAGCTTTGCCTTTTCCTCAGCTATTTTGGCTTCCGGTGCGCGGCTTACGAACTTCTCATTGTTCAGCATGCCGTTAGACCGGGCAAGTTCTCCTGCCAGGCGCTTTTCTTCAGCCCTGAGCCGTTCAACTTCCTTCTCAATATCCACCAGTTCGGCAAAAGGCATATAGATGACCGCTTTGGGGAGCACGGCAGATACCGCGTCTTCGGCGATTCCCGCCTTATCCCTCTGCAGTATGACTTCTCCCGCATATCCCAGGGTTGCAAAAAAGCTTCTGCTGTGCTCAAATACGGACAGCAGTCCCTCATCCTCAGAAACCACGTACACGGTGGCCTTTTTGCTGGGCGGTACATTCATGGATGTGCGGACGCCGCGGATGGCCCGCACCGCTTCCTTAATGGTTTCCGTGGACCCTTCCTCCTCCCTGAAGTCCCAGTCCTGCCTGTATGCGGGCCACTGGGAAACCATGATGGTCTCCTCCTCTTCCTGAAGGTTGCAGAATATTTCCTCGGAAACAAATGGCATGAATGGGTGAAGGAGTTTTAAAGCCTGGATCAGGACAGTCCTCAGCGTCCAGATCGCCGCTGCTTTTGTCCCGTCCTCTTCATTGTACAGCCTGGGCTTCACCATTTCAATATACCAATCGCAAAATTCTTCCCAAATAAAATCATAAACCTTCTGAAGAGCGATCCCCAGCTCATATTTATCCAGGTTTTCCGTTACATCCTTTGTCAGCGTATTCACCTTGGACAAGATCCATCTGTCTGCCATGGTAAGGCTGTCCGCGTCCACACCGCTTATATCCGGCGCCTTTTCAATATTCATCATGATGAAACGTGATGCGTTCCACACTTTATTTGCAAAATTGCGGCTGTTCTCCACCCGCTCCCAGTAAAAACGCATATCATTGCCAGGTGCATTTCCCGTGATCAGGGTCATGCGCAGGGCATCTGCGCCGTACTTGTCAATGACCTCCAGCGGGTCGATGCCGTTCCCCAGGGACTTACTCATCTTGCGGCCCTGGGAATCCCTTACCAGGCCGTGGATCAAAACCGTGTGGAACGGGTTCCGGCCGGTCTGTTCAATGCCGGAGAACACCATGCGGATCACCCAGAAAAAGATAATATCGTATCCGGTAACCAGCACATCCGTGGGATAGAAATAATCCAGGTCCTCTGTTTTTTCCGGCCATCCCAGGGTTGAAAAAGGCCAGAGGGCAGATGAGAACCATGTGTCCAGGGTATCCTCATCCTGCTTAAAGGCGGTGCACCCGCAGTCCGGACAGGTATGGGGCGCTTCCCTTGCAACCACGATACGGCCGCATTCCTGGCAGTAGTAGGCAGGAATCCTGTGTCCCCACCAGAGCTGGCGGGAAATACACCAGTCGCGGATCCCTTCCAGCCAGTGGAGATATGTCTTTCCAAAGCTTTCGGGCACAAATTTCAGGCTTCCGTTCTTAAGGGCTTCTATGGCCGGCTTGGCCATCTCCTCCATCTTCACAAACCACTGCTGCTTTACCATGGGTTCTACCGTGGTCTTGCAGCGGTCATGGGTTCCAACATTGTGGGAGTGGGGAACCACCTTCACTAACAAGCCCTGCTTTTCCAGGTCGGCCACAATGGCCTTCCTTGCCTCATAGCGGTCCATTCCCTTATATGGCCCGTCCACATTCACGGTGGCGTCATCGTTTAAAATAACAATCTCCTCCAGGTTGTGGCGCTTTCCCACCTCAAAGTCATTGGGATCATGGGCCGGGGTAATCTTAACACAGCCGGTTCCAAACTCCTTGTCCACATAAGCATCGGCGATCACGGGGATCTCCCTGTCTGTCAGAGGAAGTTTTAACATTTTGCCCACAATGTCGCTGTAACGCTCATCCTCCGGGTTCACCGCCACTGCCGTGTCGCCCAGCATGGTCTCCGGTCTGGTGGTGGCGATCTCCACAAACCTTCCAGGTTCACCTGCCACCGGGTAATTGATATGCCAGAAAAAGCCGTCCTGCTCCACATGCTCCACCTCTGCGTCTGAGATGGAAGTCCGGCAGACCGGGCACCAGTTGATGATCCTGGATCCCTTATAGATATATCCCTTTTCATAAAGCTTTACAAAGACTTCCAGGACCGCATCGGAGCAGCCCTCGTCCATGGTAAACCGCTCCCTGTCCCAGTCTGCGGAGGAACCCAGCTTATGAAGCTGATTCACGATCCTGGTCCCATATTCATCCTTCCACTTCCAGCACTCCTCCAGGAATCCATCCCGTCCCAGATCTCTTTTGTCAATACCTTCTTTTTTCAGCTTGTCTATGACCTTGACCTCGGTGGCAATGGCTGCATGGTCCGTTCCGGGCTGCCACAGCGCCTCATATCCCTGCATTCTCTTATAACGGATCAATATATCCTGCATGGTGTTATCCAGGGCATGTCCCATATGAAGCTGGCCTGTGATATTGGGAGGGGGCATAACAATGGTAAAGGGCTTTTTGCTGCGGTTCACCTCTGCATGGAAATATTTTCCTTTTAACCACTTCTCGTACAGACGGTCCTCTATGGCCGCCGGATTATAGGTTTTTTCCAGTTCCTTCATCTTTTAATCTCCTTTTTCCCTATGAAATAAAAAAACACCCTTTGCTCCTTCGGCTGCATCAGCCGTGCAAAGGGCGAATAACTCGCGGTACCACCTTTATTCTGCCGGAAGCACCTCTTCATCCGGCAATCTCTTTAGCCTGTAACGGAGCCGCCCGTCAGACAGTTACACAAAACCCAGGAGCCACAACTCCCGGTTCCTTCACCGTCCCGGTTCAGAAGCTACCTTCCACCATCCATCCACCCGGGATACCTTTCAGCCCATGGGCCTCCCTCTCTGTCGGCTGTTATGGTGTACTCCTCTTCCTCATAACCTTTGATCTCATTGATTTACTTAACAATCATAAAGATTATTTTACCATTTGTCAAGCTGTTTTCATTTTTGCAGCTCAGCGATAGGCTAAGCCGCAGGCTTAGCTGGCCATCACTGCCGTCTGCCAGGCTTTGCACACATCGATCCACTCCAAATAACCGGAGGCCTTTTCCAGTTCCGGTATGGACAGCCGGACCGCGCTGCTGGCGCTTCCGCAGGCAGGATACACTGCGTCAAAGCGCTTTAACGACTCATCCAGATAAACCCTTACCCCCTCCTTCACACCAAAGGGACATACGCCGCCCACGCTGTGTCCTACCAGGTCTGTCACCTCGTCCGGTGAGAGCATCTTGGCTTTTGTCTTAAACTGTTCTTTATATTTGTGGTTGTCCACCTTTGCGTCCCCTGCCGCCACGATGAGCACCGGTCCGCCTTCCACCATAAAAGAAAGCGTTTTGGCTATTCGGGCCGGTTCACATCCCACAGCCGAGGCCGCCAGCTCCACCGTGGCGCTGGAAACCTCAAAGGTATAAATCCTGTCCTCCAGCCCCATTTTTTCAAGATGTTCCTTTGCAATGTCAAATGCCATGTCCTTTTACCTCCATTGATCCGATACGGTCCCGTCAAACCAGCATCACCAGGGACCTAAACCATCATCCTGTACTCCTGCTTCCACCGCTGCACCATCTGGGCCGCCCCGTTGATGCGCTTGATGGGATCCTTTTTAAACAAAGCCCGCAGGGCCCTTACCTCCTCATCCTGCCCGGCGTCCAGGCTGGCCGCATCCATCTCCTTTTTCCACCGGCTCCTCAGCTCCTCTGTAAAAATGGACTGGTAACGCTCCTTCACATCCAGCTCCGGCGAAAAGACAGAGAGGAAATAGATCCGTTTCAGCACATCCAGATCCTTTCCCAGGCCGTATGCTTTATCGTAGGACGCAAGAGCCCTGCGGAACTGGAACATCATGGCGTAGGACGCACCCAGGTTATTGTAGACCCTGGCCAGGAATAGGTCGTCCACCTTTTTGTCCTTTGGATATTCCAGAACCTTGGTATATCTCTGGGCCGCCTTGCCGTACTGGCGGGCCCGGAACATATAGTCCGCCCTCTCCTTTTCATATTCCGCCGGATGCAGGGCCCGGAGAGCGGCCACGGTCTGCTTAAACTTCTGTATTTCCTTATCACTGTAATAATCGCATTCCGACAAAAACAGCATGAGCACGTCCTCTGAACGGCTGCCTGTCTCTATCAGCTTCTCCATCCTGCCTGCCAGATAATCCATATCCAGCTCCCTGCGTATGAATTCAATGAGAAGCTCATCCATAAAATCATCCATCACAAGGATGGGATGGTTGTAGATCACATAACACAGTTCCTGGGAAGAGTGGATATGGATTCCCAACACATCAATATAGTAGGGATGTTCTACCGGCTCATGCCTGCAAAGTATCAAACTCATAAGCTTACCTCTTGTTTCACCACAGCTTTGGTGGCCGGGAAAAGTTCCCCGAATCCTTTATCTTCTATCACCATCATCATGGTTTCCTCATCAGTAAATCCAACCTTTAGCTCAACTCTGGTGGTTCTGGGCGGCCGTTCCGGAAATCCGCTTAAAGGGATCCGCACCAGTTTCTTTTTCTTGGAATCCAGGGGCGTGATTGTGAATTCAATCTCATTCTGCCCATCCACGATCAGGTCCAGGGAGCTTTTTGACTCATACCAGTTATCCCCATAAGAGGCCACTACCAGATTGCTTTCCCTGCCCCGGCGCAGTACCTTCAGGGCCACCTCAGCCCTGAGCCTGCCTTCGCACACGAATATATAGGGGTAGGATGTATCCTCGTGGGTGTAATCCGCCCCCTTATAGGCAGCCCCTCTGGCAAACAGATAGGACTCCACAAATACCTTTCTCCTGTTGCATGCCAGTCTCATAAAACCGCCGGCCCAGTCCTGGCGCTCAAATCCTTTTCCGGTGAGAAGCACCGTGGAAAAGAGCTTTCTGCTGAGAAGCTTTTCGCCGCAGGAACAAAGTATCTTGTCAGCCAGCTTGCTTCCCGAGGGAGAATCCAGAATATCCAGGTTAAATGCCTCCTCCTGGTTCTGCGCCTCGGCCTGTACCATGTTTCTTCTCATGCCTCTGATGACCTTCATCTCATAATAACACAGACGTTCTGAGGACAGTTCAAACAGCCCCACCTGGTTGGTCCAAAGTTCCTTTTTCTGGCTCAGCACATAATAGATAAAGCTTTCCGTATGGCTGATCACATGAACCCGTTCCCTGGGTATCCCCAGGAAATCCGCACAGTACATCAGGGTATCCAAAAGCCTTGCATCCACATTCTGGAGCGTGATGACCAGCTGCGCCACCTTGTCCTTGCCAAACTCTTTTTTGGGGTATTCCAGCATCTTCTGGATAAACAGCTTCAAAAGCGTGCTTCCGCTGTAGCAGATACCTCCAATGGTGGATGTCCCATCCTTTGCAGCCAGCTTTAAAAGCTTATCTACAATAACCCCTTCCCCCAGGAGAGTAGCTGCGTAAGCGTCCTCCCCTGAGAGCCAGGTTTCCTCTTCCTTCCTGCGGCAGATCACCGTAGGAATGGTCCAGGACTTTTCTTTATCATAACAACAGATCTGAGTGTAATCATCATTCAGATCCAATCCAATCACAAGCCCGTCCATAGACGACTCCTCCATAACTTTACTCTGGGATGTGCCTGAAATTCAGTGTGGAACACTTACTCAATGGGGAACAGCCTGCCAAGTGCGGCTGATTTTTTGAGATAATCCTCCATTGCATCGGACAGCCTGCTGCTGTCCCTTTCCTTCAGTGCGGTCCCCATTTCGTTGAGGCAGGCAAAACGGCTGTTCTCCTTGCCCTCCAGCTTATGGTCGCACTCCACCTGTCCTTCTGCCGCCAGTATGCGTTTTCCATCCACATGGTCATATATTCTGTACTCCATGGTTTCACCCTCAAAGAGTACTTTTTGTTTTACATAGATTCCCTGATACACCCTTCTGAAATCCTCGCCGTGCCAATCCGTCTCCTCGGGCAGGATCCTGACCTGAAGTTCGGGATGCCCGTCCTTTTTGCCCCTGTATTCCACCATGGCCTTGTCCATGATATCCTCAGGGATGGGAATATGTCTGGACAATTCCCTGGTATAAGGGAATACCAGGCTCTCCTCCAGCAAGACGGACATCATGCTCCTGCACAGAGCCGTATCCTCCTCATCGATCCGATCCAGGGTTGAAAAATAGCGCGTCAGTGCCAGCAGATAAATAGTGGGCATCCTGTCCTTTTCAATGATACCGGCCACCGCATGCTTTAAGTACTCAAACACGCGCTGGTCCATCTCCCGGCCTTCCAGGAAATACTGCACGCTTTTTTGGGTAAAGTATGCCTTTACAATGATCTCCCTGGTGGCCTTTCGTTTCATATAAAGTTCAAAGACCGAATCCATCTGTTCACAGTTGCCTGTAAACAGCATCTGGCAGAGCAGACGCTCCTCCAGATCATAGGTCTCCACATGTTCCTTTACCCCTTGTATAAGCACTTCATACATCTGGGACCCGGTTCCGTTAAAATGCTCACAGAGGTAATCCATTATGACGCTGTCATAAGCGCCTGACCGGAACACCTGGTAAGCCATGTGCAGCAGCAGGTCGTCCTGGTCAAACAAGCGCATCAGGATCGTCTTGGCGCACAGCTTCATCAGCCGGTTGGGGCTTATATACTGGCTTCCATACTCCCGTATCATGTCATATGCTTCCCGCATATAGTTCTGGCTGATCAGTGTCTCGCAGATCTGCTGCCTCTGCTTTACCCCCAGCCGTTTTTTATCCAGCTGGATCAGGTAGGTGCAGTTAAATCCTCCTGTCCCCTCCCTGTCCCCAACCGCCCGTTTGCAGTAATAGTCCGTCACTGCCTGAAGGATGGCTGATTCAAACACGGGAGACAGTTCCATCTGCACCATGGCCTCTTCCAAAAGTTCTGCATGGCGGTCCGTCTCCACGCCCTTGTCCAGTATATTCCTGCACTCCCTGAGCCTGAGCATGGGATGGCCCGGATATACCTTGTAGCACTGGTCCAAAAGTTCCGGCTTATCCATCACCGGGACCTTCCAGTGCTTTACATCCAGATACCGGTTGCCGTATGAGTCCTGGAACAGCAGGACATTCCTGTCGGAAAACAGAGGCACATAAGCTGCCTGGTCCTCCAAAAGATATGCCTCCTCCTCTTCCAGTTCCTCATAGCGCACGATCACATACTTCATCCTTGGGTCATCACACCTGATGCGGCATGACTTTAAGATCCCCGGAAGCACCCTGGCCACCCGGACATCGATCATATCCCTGTAGATCATATGCTCATAGATTACCGCCATGCGGCTGTTGATCTTGGAGCAGAACAGCTGCTCCATGGCAAACTGTTCCATATGCCTTGTATAAGTCTGATAAAGCTCCGATGCCGGATTCATATACAGTAAAATATTCCTGTAGAGCACGGAACGGCTGTGGCTGTCCAGATCCTTGTCATAGGAGAAATACAGCAGCACTTCCTTGGGAAGAAGATGGCCGTAATCCCCGGGCAGGGAGTACAGGAAATATTCATACAGCCTGGTCAGGTTCACTCCCTGCTGCAGCGCCTTTTCATACCACAGGAACGCTTCCCCTGATTTGCGCTCCCCTTTGATCAGGATGCTGCACACCGCCTCCAGAAGGCAGACCTGGGGATAGGCATCATATAACTTTACCATCAGGCGCTCCACCAGTTTCCTGTAATGCTTGATACCCAGGGCCATCCCCGCAGCCTTCACTGCGGTCTGACGGCCTACCATGCCTTTTTGTATTCCCAGATACAGGACCTGTATCTCAAAATCACCCAAATGCACCAAAAGGTCCGGATGCTCCTCCAAAAGCCTGCAGGCCGCGGTGTACAAAAACGGGCTGCTGCACCCGTTCTCAAACAGGGAGGCCATGGATTCATAAAGCTTCAGAGGATTCTGGGCCATGGTCTCATCCAGCCTGATCAGCAAAAGGAAGAGGTAGGGCCTGACCGCCCCGTCCTCCCACAGCAGTTTCCTGATGTAGCGGACCAGGGAATCCTTCTGTTCCCGGTCAGGCTTAACCTGTAGGCGCAGGTACTGGTAAAAGCAGTAGATATCCACCCGTTCCTCGCGTCTTCTCAATACACTGTCCCTGGCCTCGTCCAACACCATGGATGCACTGTCCGTCTTACCGTTGAGGATCAAAAGCTCCGCCTGAAGAAGGCGTGTCCTCTCGTCATCCGGGAAACCGGCGCGCAGGTGCTCCGCCTCCTTTGTCATCTGGTTCAGTATCAGAGCCGGCTCATAGATTCCTGTCTCGTAATTCAGGCGCAGGGAAAGATACCGGAACAGGCTTTCCCTGTCCATGTCCCCCTCTTTCAGGCCCCGCCCGGTGATATCCACCGTGGTATCGCCCTCAGCCTCTATCTCTATTATAAAGTCTTCCCTCAGGGACCGTATCCTGATACGGCCAAAGTTGCGGCCCTTATGAAGCCTTGAGGGTACGATCCTGTAATGTACCCGGCATCTGCCGTTGACAAAATCCCGGTCCGTTATCTTCCGGCTTACCAGTTCAACAAAGGGCACGTCCGCATCGATCTCTGCGGACACATACCCCCAGCCGCTGGAAGCAATATCAATAAAATCCCCCACCGGTTCCAGCGGGTTCTCATATACCCGGCCTCTGGTGTCCAGTGTCAGCTTTACCGGCTCCTTTACATGGAGGGCCACCAGAAATTCTTCCAGAAGATTCCTCCTGCCCGCCCTGCCCTTTAACCCCTCATAGATGGTACGGACGCGGGCGTCCTTCATAAAGGGAGCTTCTGTAAAATCCTGGTATTCAAACATCCTCAGAGCGGACTCCAGATCCCGTTTTGCCAGCAGCCCAAAATCCCTGGGTGTGGCAAGGGCGCCGTACACATCCCCTGTATTTCCGGCCTGAACGCACAAAGAATAAGGAATCTCCCTCTCACCTGCGTTGGTGACAAGATAAAAAGATCCCTTAATGACGTCCCCATGCTCTGTATATCTGCTGTTGACTTCGTATATTATTCGGTTTCGCAGCCCGCCAAATGCATTGTTGACCACCTGCACCCTCTCATGGCTGGAGTACACCAGTCCTTTGATATGCAGATTGTTGGCGCTGCTCACCACAATCTCACCACGGATGACCTCACCCGCCGGAACCACTGTCTCCAACTGATCCGGAGCCAGCACCAGTTCCGGAATCCCGCTGTCAATAATTCCCCTGGCCAGACGGTTAATCCGTTCCCTCATAGTACCACCTGTATCTTTATCCTTATGTGTATATTGTTCACACTTACGTAACATGATACCACATTTTAATATGTTTTAAAAGTTTTAATTGAATCTTTATGTAAATACTATCAAAATTCCAGACACTAACCTTCCCCCTGCCGGCCATGGACCGTATCTCCTTGCGGTTCATAATTTTTTTATTTGACTACGCACTCTGTCTACTTTATAATTGACGGATATTTGCAAAGGAATCCGCTACCGCCCATGCAGCAGCCAATTACAACCATGATGATAAAAATACTAGCTTATTTCTTGATCCCAGCCTACACCATTCTTTTTACCAGGGGTTATAACTGGTTTACCACCAACTTTTCCGTGATCGGCAACCTGATTGACCGGAAACTTGCTTTTTTTCTGTGGGGTGTGATGGTAGGTGTATACTATTACATGATCTACAGGGCGATCCGAAAACAGATCCGCCTAAAACCGCTGGCAGCCCGGCTGCTCCCCGCCGCCCTGCTCCTTCTTTTCTGCGCGGTCACCACCCCCTATCTGCCGGAGCAGCTGCCCTTAAAATCATTTCTGCACATTATATTTGCATTTGTGTCCACGGTGCTGCTGCTGGTCTTCTTAGCATTAGTCTCCTGGAGCCAGTATCCCTCCGCTCCCAGGGCTTACCGGCCATTCCTCCTTGGCCTTGCCGTGATCGTAGTGGTCTCGGCCGTGCTTCTGGCCGTGGCAGGGATTGTCAGCAGCGCCCTGGAAATATTTCTCACAGTCACCACCGTTATCCTGTCATCACGTCTGGTGGACTGTCTTAGAAAGCTGGGCGGGCCGGATGCAAACAGCACTTGTATCATGAAGTGATTGCGTATATACTAAAATCACACTGATCAAAGGAGATAATTCATTATGACTCATCATGGAAATCCAATTTTTAAGAACCGGTACGGGGAGGTCCGCTCCGGTTGGATCATATTAGCGGTAATGGCCGCCTTTTATGTTTTTGTGTTTCTTTCCGGTACTGCGGTCATTATGGCCCTCAGCGCCCTGTTGGTCCAAACCGGCCATATCAATCCCGCCACCGGCGAGCTGTCTGCTTTTACCAACTGGCTCAATGATACCGTGCTGCCCATCGCCATGCAGATCCTCACTGAAATCATCATGATCGCCGTGCCGCTGATTTCCTGGCGTCTGATCATGGGCCATCCCTGCAAAGAAATGGGGATTACCACAGGTAACCGGGGCAGGCGTGAGGGATGGGCAGGCATGGCCCTTGGAATCATCAACTGTTCCATTGTCTTTCTCCTGGTCGTTACAGTGGGCAATGGCCGCGTGGTATCCTGGGTTCCCCATGTCACAGCCCTCACCTTCTGGTGGATCTTTGTCTTTGTTCTGGTTGCCGCTGCCGAGGAACTGTTAAACCGGGGATTCTTAATGGCAGTCCTGCGCAGGTGCCGGAATCTCTATTTCATCACGCTGGTGCCCTCTGTCATATTCGGCCTGATCCATCTGTCCAATCCGGATGTGACCTTTTTATCCATTTTAAACATCATACTGGTGGGGATCCTCTTTTCCTACATGTTCATCCGGTCAGGCAATCTGTGGATGTGCATGGGGTATCATTTCACATGGAATACCTTTCAGGGCGTCATCTACGGTATGCCGGTCAGCGGACTTACGGTTCCCGGAGTGGTGAAAACGGAATTTACCGCAAACAACCTGCTTAATGGCGGGATGTTTGGGATTGAAGGAGGGATACTCACCACCCTGGCGACTCTGCTGGGTTTTATCTTTGTATGGCGTTATTATAAAAACAGCACCTATGACTTCCTTGCAGACACGGACTCCGCTCCTTCCAAATCTTTGTCATCTGAATAAAACAACTGGCTATTATCTGAAAAGGAACTTGATTCTATTGGTCAAAATTGTTATGATATAGGAAAATGTGTTTTTTGATTCCACAAATAAAATTGAAAAAGGACGGATTTTATCATGACAACCAATGAAAAAGCATTGCTCCTTCACGAAGAGTGGAAAGGCAAACTGGAAACAGTGTCAAAAGCAAAGGTAGCATCCAGGGAGGACCTGGCCCTGGCCTATACGCCCGGTGTGGCTGAGCCCTGTAAGGCCATTGCCCAGGACCCTGAGGCCGCCTATCTCTACACCATCAAGTCCAACACCATTGCTGTTGTATCTGACGGCAGTGCGGTCCTTGGTCTTGGGAATATCGGTCCCCTGGCCGCCATGCCTGTGATGGAAGGGAAATCCGTCCTGTTTAAGGAATTCGGCGGAGTCAACGCGTTTCCCATCTGCCTGGACACCCAGGATACAGAAGAGATCATTGAGACGGTTGTACGCATCGCGCCTGCATTTGGAGGCATCAATCTGGAAGATATCGCTGCTCCCCGCTGCTTTGAGATCGAGGAAGCCTTAAAAGAACGCCTGGATATCCCGGTATTCCACGATGACCAGCACGGAACAGCCATTGTGGTCCTGGCCGGTGTCATCAATGCATTAAAGGTAACCGGCCGCAGAAAAGAAGAGTGCCGTGTGGTTGTAAACGGCGCGGGTTCCGCTGGCGTGGCCATCACCAAGCTGCTTTTAACCTACGGCTTCCCCAACATTACCATGTGCGACAAATCGGGAATCCTGCGCAAGGGGGCCGAAGGCCTTAACTGGATGCAGGAAAAGATGATGGACGTGACCAACCTGGAGCGCAGGACAGGCTCTCTGGCAGATGCCATGAAGGGCGCGGACATCTTGATCGGAGTCTCAGCTCCCGGTATTGTGACCTCTGACATGGTTGCCTCCATGAACAAGGATGCCATTATATTTGCCATGGCCAACCCTGTTCCGGAGATCATGCCGGACCTGGCAAAGGCTGCCGGAGCGCGGGTGGTTGGCACGGGACGTTCCGACTTTCCCAACCAGGTCAACAATGTGGTCGTATTCCCCGGGATCTTTAAGGGGGCCCTGGAGGGGCGGGCAACTGCCATTACGGAAGAGATGAAACTGGCTGCCGCCAACGCGATTGCGGGACTGGTGGATGAAAAGGACCTGAATGAGGACAATATCCTTCCTGAGGCCTTTGACCCCAGGGTTGCCCGCATGGTAAGCCAGGCTGTAAAGGATCATATCTGAGAATAAGGGATAACCTGATGGAGTGTGTATAATATGCTGACTGAACCTATGACTTTATATAAACTGATGAATCTTTATATGTTAAAGCAGGTGAATTTTCCTCTCACCAACGCTCAGCTGACCAACTTTTTTACGGAGCATGAGTACACCACATATTTTACACTCCAACAGGCCTTGAACGAACTGGAGGATGCCGGACTGGTCCGCAAGGAGGCCAGCCACAACAGCACCCGCTATGACATTACCAAGGAAGGGGAGGAAACCCTTAATTTCTTTGGCAAGAATATCTCCTCCGCCATCATAGAAGACATGGACCAGTATCTGAAGGAAAACAAGTTCCGTCTCAGGGAAGAGGTGGGCACCACCGCCGACTTTTACAGAGGGACCAACCAGGACTACATTGTACACTGCGAGGTGCGCGAGAACAAAACCACCCTTATACGGCTGGATCTGTCCGTTCCCGACAAAGAACAGGCTGAATCCATGTGCAATACATGGAAAACAAAAAGCCAGGAGATTTATGCGCATGTAATGCGCTCTCTTCTATCCTGACTTTGTCTTATGATCCTGCCGGTCCTATGTTAGGTGGAGCTGATATGCTCCTTGAGCAGGTCCAGGATCTGTCGTGTACTAAAATCCGGATTCCGCTCACAGATGTCATAGATCATACCGCAGTATTTTAAATCTGTCCCAAGATTTTTTATAATCCAGGTTCTGGATTGGCCGGCGTTTCGCAAACGCTGGATCTTGGCTATAAGGAACAGGCGGTCCCGCTCTTCTCCGGGATCTGCCTGTTTTTGCTTTTTCTGTTTTTGGCCGTCCTGGTCCGGCGCCTTCTTCTCACAGGCCTTCTGCTTATAGCGCTTTTGCTGTTTCTCGTACCTGCTCACCTTGGTCTTTTCCATCTGGGCCATGGCTGCTCCAGGAGTTCCATACCCCTTCTCCAGCCAGATAGTCTCCACCTCATAAGCTCCGTCCTCAATGGTCATCACCGCCATGGACAGAGGCAGGGTGGACCGCTTATAGCCGCAGCTTCCCGGGTTCAGCCAAAGCCTTCCGCTGATCTCCTGCTGATAATACATATGGGAATGACCGAAGACAGCCACCTGCACGCCCTGAAGGGAACTGGGGATATCCACCCTCTCATGGGCCATGATAAACTTAACTCCCCCGATCTCAAACCGCTTCACATTGGGAAGGCCTCCCGACCAGCCCCTGTCATTGTTCCCCCTGACCGCAAACAGGGGCTGGCTGACATCCAGCTTATGATACAGCATCTGATTGTCAAAATCACCTGCGTGGATGACCATGTCACAGGTCTCAAGGATCCTCTCCACCTCAGGACGGAGCACGCCATGGGTATCTGCCATGACTGCCACCCGTATAGGTCCCGCTTCCATCAATCGTACCTCCCGGTCATTTCCCAAACAGTGCCTGGAACAGAGGATCCTGGGAGGGCAGATGGACCACATATCCCACCGGGACCTTGTTTCCTGTTGCCTCGATCACCCTGCGGGCTCCCTCTTCCTCAAAGGCGCCGCAGAGTTCAATGCAGTCCACCCCCTGGTCACATAACTCTCTGGCCGTCCGGCAGGCCTCATCCATGTTTGACACGCCGATCATCTGCACCGTTCCCCCATGCATAAGGGCCCTGTCCGTATCCGGGTCAAACTGACCCATGATCATAAATGCAAATTTCATATCATATTTCTCCCCCTCAATTACAGATTGCTCTCAATCAGATCCCAGATCTCATCCCGCCCCTGTTTGGTCTCTGCGGAAAACGGGATAAGGATCCCCTCCTTCTCCATCCCAAGCCCCTGGCGGATCATTTTTACATGCTTTTGGATCTGGCTGCGGTTGATCTTATCCAGCTTTGTGGCAATGATCACTGGATGATATCCATTGTAGATGATCCAGTCATACATCATCTTGTCATTGGCAGACGGCTCATGGCGGATATCCACCAACAGGAACACCATCTTGAGCATGGATGAGTTTTTCAGGTACCGTTCGATCATCTTGCCCCATTTTTCCTTGGCTTCCAGGGCGACCTTTGCATAGCCGTATCCTGGAAGATCCACATAGTACAGGGCATCATTGATATTGTAAAAATTTATGGTCTGTGTCTTCCCCGGCGATGAGGAAGTCCTGGCATATGCCTTCCGGTTCATCAGCGCATTGATCAGAGAGGATTTTCCCACATTGGATTTGCCTGAAAATGCAAATTCCGGCAGAGTATTCTCCGGCAGCTTGCTGGTGACGCCGCACACAGTTTCCAGATTTACGTCTCTAATAATCATATATTAATCTCCTCACCATTCCCGGAAACCGGAAATGTTCTTTACAACGCGGTATTCGCCGGCAGAAATGCCTCCTTGACCACGTCCTCCATTGCCTTTACAAACACGATCTCCAGGCCTTTTGTTATCTCTTTGGACAATTCGCCAATGTCCGGCCTGTTTTTATCCGGCACCAGCACCTTGGATATATGGGCCATCTTGGCGGCCAGTATCTTTTCCTTCAATCCGCCGATTGGAAGCACCCGGCCTCTTAAGGTGATCTCACCTGTCATGGCCACCTTGGCAAAGACGCGCCTTCCCGTAACAGCGGAAAGCATGGCCGTGGCCATGGTGATGCCGGCGGAGGGCCCGTCCTTTGGCACGGCACCCTCGGGAATATGGATATGGAGGTCATGCTTTTCAAAATAGTCGTCCGTCACCCCATACTGCGGGCAGACGGAACGCACATAGGTCAGGGCTGTCTGGGCCGATTCCTTCATCACATCCCCCAGCTGTCCTGTCATAAGGAGATTTCCCTTACCGGGCATTACATTCACTTCAATCTGCAGGGTGTCGCCTCCCACGCTGGTCCAGGCCAGGCCCCTCACAATGCCCACCTGGTCCTCCTCGTTGGCATCCTCAAAGGTGACCTTTTCCTTGCCCAGGTATTTCTCCAGATTATTCTCCGTGATACGGATGGATTTACGGTTGTCCTCCAGGAACTGTCTGGCGGCTTTCCTGCACACATCCCCAATGCGCCGTTCCAGATTGCGGACGCCCGCCTCCCTGGTATAGTTGTGGATGATCTTTCCCAGGCTTTTATCTGAAAATGTGATCTGGCTGACCTTTAAACCATTGCGCTCCATCTGTTTTCCCACCAGGTAATCCCTGGCAATATGGAACTTTTCATTCTCCGTGTAGCTGTTCACCTCGATCAGCTCCATACGGTCTAAAAGCGGTCCCGGAATGGTCTGTGTGGTGTTGGCAGTTGCTATGAACAGGACCTGGGACAGGTCGATGGGAACCTCCACATAATGGTCCCTGAACTTTACATTCTGCTCACCGTCCAGGACCTCCAAAAGCGCCGATGAAGTATCTCCCTTGTAGTCACTGCTCACCTTGTCGATCTCGTCCAGCAGCATCAGCGGATTGCTGACACCAGCCTGTCTCATGCCCTCCACAATACGGCCCGGCATGGCGCCCACATAAGTCTTTCTATGTCCCCGGATCTCCGCCTCATCCCGCACGCCCCCCAGGCTGATGCGCACATATTTCTTATTCAGTGCACGGGCAACGGAGCGGGCAATGGATGTCTTCCCTGTTCCCGGAGGTCCCACCAGGCAGATAATGGGGCTGGTGCCTTTTTTTGTCAGAGTCCTCACTGCCAGGTATTCCAGGATCCTTTCCTTGACCTGCTCCAGGCCGTAGTGGTCCTCATTGAGTATCTTCTGGGCATGTCGGATATCGTCATTGTCCCTGGACATCTTTTTCCAGGGCAGGTCTAACAGGGTTTCAATGTAAGTGCGCAGCACATTGCCTTCCTGGCTTCCGGCCGGCATGGTGCGGAACCGCTCGATCTCTTTGTGTAGCTTTTCCTTCATTTCCTTGTCGGCTTTTATGTTGTCCAGCTTTTTCTGGTACTCGTCAGCTTCTGAGAGAGGATTGTCCTCGCCCAGCTCCTGGCGGATGACCTTCATCTGCTCCCTGAGGATGTATTCCTTCTGGTTTTGGTCAATATCGGACTTCACCTTTTCCTGGAACTCTTTCTTAATCCTATATATTTCCATCTCTGTCATAAGGGTATGCATCACTACCTCATACCTGGCTGACAGGGAACTGTTTTCCAATACGGTCTGACGGATGGTGTAATCCCACGGAAGCTGGATGGCGATCTGATCCAGCATTTCACCCAGGCCGCCCACCGCCAGTAAATTGGGAAGGATTTCCTTTGTGATCTTAGGATTCACCCTTCCATATTCTTCTAATTTGTCTCTTACGATGCGCAGCATGGCCTCCTGGGTCAGATGGTCCAGCTCGTCCTCCTCCACTTCAATGGAGCCGATCTCGCCAATGAGTGCAGGTTCCTCGGAATCCAGACACAGCAGTTCCCCCCGTTCCAGTCCTTCTACCAGTACCCTTACCACTTTGCCGGGAAGCTTTACCAGCTGCTTTACAACGGCAATGGTGCCCACCTGATACAACTCCCCCAGCTCCGGTTCCACGATCTCAGGATGTCTCTGTGCCACGAGAAAGAGCCTCTGGTCTCCCACCATGGCCTTCTCCACCGCTGCCACGGACTTAGGCCTGTTGACATCAAAATGCAGTACCATTCCCGGAAGTATGGTCAGTCCCCTGAGGGCCACTACCGGCATTATAATCACTTGTTCTCCCATTCTTAAACTTCACCTCTTGTATTTAAAACCATCTAAAAAGCCGCTGCAATACAGGTGCCGGGCGGAGCCATGATCAGCGCTCTCCCCGGGTCATATCTGGTTTGCAACGGCCCTTTCTCTTTGTCTAAATTGTCACAGAAACTTACCGCACCTTTTCCCGTCCAATGGGACCGGGATGGCTTTTTCAGGCAATCTCACCAGTTTTGTTGTCTCCCCGCATTCTGTCAGACAGAGGCTTACGGGCAGAAGCAGGCGGCATATCGCGGTACACAAGTTCCGGCTGTCCTGTCTTTTTTACAACCTCCCTGGTAATGGTACAGATCCCGATGGTATCATCCGATGGGATCTCGTACATCAGATCCATCATCACGGACTCAAGGATGGAACGCAGTCCCCTGGCGCCGATCTTGCGGTCCACTGCCAGCTGTGCGATCTCCTCAAGGGCTTCCCTGGTGAATTCCAGCTTTACATTGTCCAGCTCAAACAGCTTCTGATACTGCCTTGTGAGAGCGTTCTTCGGCTCGGAAAGGATTCGCACCATGGCGTCCTTGGTAAGCTGCTGAAGGGAAACCATTACCGGAACACGGCCGATAAACTCAGGAATCAGACCAAACTTGGTAAGATCCTTTGGCTCAACCTTTCTCAGCAGGTCGTCAATATTCATATCATTCTTATTGACTACCTCCGCATTAAAGCCAATGGAACCGGCGCTGAGGCGCTGTTCCACGATCTTCTCCAGACCATCAAAGGCACCGCCGCAGATAAAAAGGATATTGGTGGTGTCGATCTGGAGGAGCTCCTGGTGGGGATGCTTCCTTCCTCCCTGAGGAGGAACACTGGCAACGGTTCCTTCCAGGATCTTTAACAGTGCCTGCTGAACGCCTTCACCGGATACATCCCTTGTGATGGACACGTTCTCAGACTTCTTGGTGATCTTGTCAATTTCATCAATGTATATGATACCGTACTCAGCACGGGAAATATCATAATCAGCGGACTGGATCAGCTTTAAGAGAATGTTCTCCACGTCCTCGCCCACGTAGCCGGCCTCTGTGAGAGCCGTTGCATCCGCAATGGCAAATGGGACATTCAGGATCTTGGCCAGTGTCTGGGCCAGGTAAGTTTTACCGGAACCAGTGGGACCAACCATGAGAATATTGCTCTTCTGCACATCCACGTCCATGTTCTGGCAGGATGTAACTCTCTTATAATGGTTGTAAACAGCCACAGACAGCACTTTCTTGGCTTCGTCCTGTCCAATGACATATTCATCCAGAAATGATTTGATTTCCTTGGGTTTCAGAAGGCGGATGTCTGCCAGTGAGGGGGATGATGCATCTTCCTGTCCCTCCAGCTCTTCCTCCAGGATCTCTGAGCACAATTCAATACACTCGTCACAGATATACACATTGTTGTTGCCTGCTCCGGCAATCATCTTCCGTACCTGATCCTGAGTCCTTCCGCAGAAGGAGCAGCGGATCGTGTCATCTGGTCTAATCGGCATACTTTACCTAACCTTTCATTCATTTCCGTCTTTTAGTGATGCTCAATGATCTCATCAATAAGACCGTATTCCTTCGCCTCCGCGGCAGACATGTAATTGTCACGCTCCGTATCGCGCTCAATCACCTCAATGGGCCTGCCTGTGTTGGCTGCCAGGATATCATTTAACTTTTTCCTGGTCTTTAAAATATTCTCCGCCACGATCTTGATCTCTGTGGCCTGGCCCTTTGCGCCGCCGGATGGCTGGTGGATCATGATCTCTGAATTGGGAAGTGCGAAACGCTTGCCCTTTGCGCCGCCGGCCAGGAGGAACGCTCCCATGCTGGCTGCCATACCGATACAGATGGTGGACACATCACACTTGATGTAATTCATGGTGTCATAGATCGCAAAGCCTGCGGAGACAGAACCTCCCGGACTGTTGATGTACAAATGGATATCCTTGCCCGGATCTTCAGATTCCAGAAATAAAAGCTGTGCCACCACAAGGCTTGCGGACACGTCATTTACTTCCTCTCCCAGAAATATGATTCTCTCTTTTAACAATCTTGAATAGATGTCGTAGGAACGCTCTCCACGGCTGGTCTGTTCAATGACATAGGGTACTAAACTCATATTAACATCCTCCTGTCCTTAGAACTATTATATGCTTACAGAAACCCGGGAGATTTACAGCACAAAAAAAGCATGCCGTAAACCCCCCGTTTCATATCTTTCCACGATTCGTTCTATCGTGGACTTTCCAGTCTTTCCACGATTCGTTCTATCGTGGACTTTCCAGTCTTTCCACGATTGTTTCATCATGGGCTTTTCCAGTGTGAATTATACCAGTTTTGCTTCAGCTACCAGGAAATCCACTGCTTCCTGAACAGCAAGATCTTCCTTCATCTGGTCTTTATCATGATCTGACATGTATTCCTTTAACTTGTCAGCTTCCATCTGGTAAGATGCTGCCATCTTGGCGATCTCCTCATCCAGTCTTTCATCTGAAACCTGGATGTTCTCTGCCTTAGCAACCTCTTCCAGAACCAGTCTGGTCTGGATCCTCTTCAGTGCCTGAGGCTGCATCTGCTCCCTCATGGATTCCATGGTCATGCCTGTATACTTCATATACATCTCCATGGACAGGCCCTGACTCTGCATACGGCGGGCGGTATCCTGAACCATGTTGTCGATCTGACCTTCAACCATCTTATCCGGGATCTCCATGGTTGCATTGGCAACAACCTTTTCAATCACCCTGTTCTCATTCTCAGTGGCAGCTTCTTTCTGCTTCCTCTCAAGAATCTTTGCCTCAATATCCTTTTTGTATTCATCCAGGGTATCAAACTCGGAAACTTCACCTGCAAACTCGTCATCCAGTTCAGGCAGTTCCTTTACCTTGATCTCCTTTACGGTCACCTTAAAGGTAGCCGGCTTGCCGGCCAGTTCAGCTGCATGATACTCCTCCGGGAAGGTTACATTTACTTCGCACTCTTCTCCGATGTTCTTGCCAATCAGCTGCTCCTCAAAGGTATCGATGAATGAGTGGGAACCAATGGTCAGAGCATAATCCTCTGCCTTGCCCCCGTCAAATGACTTGCCGTCCACAAATCCCTCGAAATCAATGACAGTCTGGTCACCGTCAGCAACCGGTCTGTCCTCCACGGTGATCTGTCTTGCATTCTGCTCCTGTACTCTCTTAAGCTCTGCATCCACATCCTCGGCTGCAACTGCTGCTTCTGCCTTCTCCACTTCAATGCCCTTGTACTCACCCAGGGTCACCTCTGGTCTGATGGCTACAATTGCGGTATAGATGAATGGCTTGTCCTTGCCGATCTGCTCAACGGAGACCTCTGGTCTGGATACGATCTCCAGTTCGCTCTCGTTCATGGCCTGCATGCAGGTTGCATTGATGGCTTCGTCAGCAGCATCCTCATAAAAAATGCCCTCACCATACATCTTTTCAATCATGGCTCTTGGTGCTTTGCCCTTGCGGAAGCCTGGAATATTGAACTTATTCTTGTTCTTATTGAAGGCTTTTTTCATTGCATCCTCAAACTGCGCTGTATCTACCTCTATAGTCAGTTTGGCCATGTTCTTTTCCAATTTTTCTACTTGTACACTCATTTTTACGGGTTCCTCCTTAAAATATATGTGATTCGCCCATGATCCCTGAGGGCGCTACACTTCAATGTACCATTATAGCATGCTCAAAATAAAAACACCAGCATTTTTTTACAATATCATTGAAAATCATTGAAAATATGTAACAGTTCTGGACGGCTCGTCTTCTTGACCGGAAAAGCCGGTCAAGAAGAATCGGATGTCCATCCGATGTGAAAATGGGTACAAAAACGGACGTATAAGCAAGCTTAACTCCCGCTCTTGCACCCATTTTCCCGCCGTCCTGTACGGTTACGAAAATATCATAAAAAAACTCCCCTTCTGTCCCCGGCCCCACACCGGGGCAATGCAAGAAGTGGAGTTTTCTGGTGCGCACCCTATCCCCGGCTGTGCTGGATGGATGCAGCTATTTTCTGCGCCTGCTGCGATCCCTGAAGCAAGCGGATCAGTTCAAGGCCAAGATCCAGGGCATATCCAAGCCCTCTGGACGTGGTGATGTTGCCGTCTGTCACAACGCCCTGGCTTGTGTAGGATACCCCGGTGAGCTGTTCTTCAAATCCGGGATAACAGGTTGCCGTCCTGCCCTTTAAAAGCCCCATGGACCCCAGGACGCTGGGAGCTGCACAGATCGCCGCCACTCTTCTGCCCTGCTTGTTGGCCCGTTCGATCGCTTCTCTCAGGCCTTCATGGGCCTTCAGGTTGTTGGTCCCGGGCATGCCCCCGGGAAGGAACAGCACGTCCGCCACATTGGGATTCACTTCCTCAAACAGCGCATCCGCCATAAACCGGATCCCATGGGAACCTGTAACTTCCATTGCTCCTGTAATGGAAACCATTGTTACATCCACTTCAGAACGGCGAAGCACGTCCACTACCGCAAGACATTCAACCTCTTCCAGTCCTTCTGCAAGAAATGCATAAACCTTTGCCATGATTATCTCCCTTTCTTACCACTATGCATATTATTTTATCATTTTAGCCTTTTCCTGAAAATTGATAAATGATATGATAGTAAAATGGAAAAAATATAATTCCTTAGTAAAATCCACTAATTGCATTATGTATACAATATCAGGAGGGTATTTATGGAAATCGAACGGAAATATCTGGTAAAGCAGATCCCTGAAAACTATGAATCATTTCCCTGCCATGCCATTGAGCAGGCTTATCTGTGCACCGGTCCGGTGGTGCGCGTCCGCCGGGAGGACGACAGCTATTACCTCACGTACAAGGGTAAAGGGCTTTTATCCAGGGAGGAATACAACCTGCCCCTGAACGAGCAGGCCTACCGCCATCTGCTGGCAAAAGCCGATGGCATCATACTTACCAAAAAGCGCTATCTCATTCCCGTGGAAGGCGCCGGCCATCTGACCATTGAAATGGATGTGTTTGAGGGCTCATACCAGGGTCTTGTCCTGGCCGAGGTGGAATTCCCCACAGAGGAGGAGGCCATGGCCTTTAAGGCGCCTGAATGGTTCGGAAGAGATGTCACCTTTTCCGGTGAGTTTCAGAACAGCCGTCTGGCCTGTGGAGATACAAACATACCCTGCAAACAGGTTTGATCTCATTCCAAACCGGTTCGCAGGGCACGTTCTTTCCGCTTTTATCAATTTGATTTCATCATCATTATTTCATCATCCCCAGGATGATCACTAAAACAAACAGGGCGCACAAGCAGCCAATGATGATGTTCATGGTCCTTACGGACACATGGATGTGTTCGTACAGGCGCTCTTTGGGCGAGAGATTCTGGAGGCGTTCATTTTCTTCCTTGAGCCTCCGGTTTTCCTCGGCCAGTTCTTCCAGGTTTTTCATTTCATCCATAGTCATTACTTCTTGGCAATGTATTTCCTGATATCCAGGGCAATAGCAACCACGATAACGATACCCTGTGCTATGTACTGGTAGTTGGTGTCAACGCCCAGATACTGGAGACAGGTTTTCAGGATTTCAAATACAAGCACGCCGATCAGTACACCGGACACACGTCCGATACCGCCGTTTACAGAAACGCCGCCGATGGTACAAGCTGCAATGGCTTCCAGCTCCCAGCCCTGGCCCATGTTAACGGAGGAACCGCCGGACTTGGCGCCTACCAGGAAACCGCCCAGAGCGTAAAGGGCCGCTGCCGTAATGTAGATGACGATCTTAGTTCTTTTGGTGTTCACGCCGGATACTTCCGCCGCCTGCTCATTGCCGCCGATGGCGTACATATATTTGCCGTGAGGCGTCTTATTGTAGATGAACCACATCACAATGCCCACCACAAGGGCTATGATGAACAGGTATGGTATCATTCCAAAGAGTTTGCCCTTGGCAACCTCTGTGTAAGCTGCGCGGTATCCGCCGATGGGGGTTGCATCCGTATATACAAGGCAGACGCCGTATACGATCAGCTGCATGCCCAGGGTGCCGATGAATGCGGGAACCTGAAGGAAGGAAACCACCAGTCCGTTGATGCATCCGAAAATACCGCAAACGGCGATACAGATCAAAAGCACTACTAAAACCCACCAGATACCAAAATCAGGAAGGTTCTCCCAGAATTTACCGCTGTAATCCGGCTTCTGCAGCAAAGTACCTGCAATACATGCGGAAAGGCCTACCATACGTCCTGCTGAAAGGTCGGTACCCTTTGTGATCAGACAGCCTGATACACCGCAGGCAATGATAAAACGGGGAGCCACGTTCAAGGCAATATTGTTTGCGTTTCCGGTTGAAAAGAATGTGGGCTGAAGAATACCTGTCACAATGGCAAGTATGATCAGAACCATAATAATACCGTTATTGATAAGGAAATCAACTATATTGAATTTTTTAGCTGTCATGACTTAAACCTCCTGTTTGGAATCGTTCTTTGATTTGCCCTGAAGATCAAACTGTGTCGCATAGGACATGATCCTCTCCTGGGTCGCTTCCCCGCCTTCCAGTTCCCCGGTAATATGACCGTTGCACATAACGATGATCCGGTTGGACATACCTATAAGCTCAGGCATTTCAGATGAAATCATGATAATGGATTTTCCCTGTTTCACAAGGTCGATCATAATTTGGTAGATTTCATATTTGGCGCCTACGTCAATTCCTCTGGTAGGCTCATCCATAATCAGGATATCAGGGTTGTTGGCAAGCCATCTCGCTATGATAACCTTCTGCTGGTTACCACCAGACAAGGACTGGATCAGTGTCTTGCCGCTGGGTGTCTTGATACTCAGTTTCGCAATGCTGTCTTTCACTACCTCATCCACTTTTTTCTTATCGATCTTACCCAGATGAGTGTAATTATTATAGGAGGCAATGGCTGTATTGTCCTCAATGCTCAGGCATCCAATGATCCCGGTACCGCGGCGGTCCTCCGTGATCATTCCCACAGAGTCGTGGATGGCATCCTGAGGCCGCCTGATGGCCGCCTTTTTGCCCAGGATCTCAATCTGCCCGCTGGCAATGTGGCGCATTCCGAAGATTGCTTCCATAAGCTCAGTTCTCTGCGCGCCCACCAGTCCGCCAAAGCCAAGGATCTCCCCGCGCTTCAATTCAAATGAACAGTCCTGGAAGGAACGCTCATGAATGCTGCACAGGTGGTCCACCTTGAGCACGGTCTCCTCTGTCCTGTAATCATCCTTGGGAGGATACACATTGGTCAGCTCACGTCCAACCATCTGCTTAACGATCTCATCATCCGAGATATCCTTTACCTCCCAGGAACCCACATAGGTACCGTCACGCATGATGGTGATATCATCTGCGATCTGACGGATTTCCGCCATCTTATGGCTGATGTATATCATAGAAACGCCTCTGGTCTTTAAATCCCTTACGATACGGAAAAGCGCTTCTACTTCGTTATCAGTCAGTGATGAGGTCGGCTCATCCAGAATCACAAGCTTTGCGCTCTGGCTCACTGCCTTGGCTATCTCCACTGACTGCATCTGTCCGATTGAAAGTGTCCCTAATTTTGCCTTGGGATTAAAACTCATTTTAACATCTTTTAACCACTTCTCGGCCTCGCTGTTCATGACCTTGTGGTCTACCATCTTAAAGGGGCCAATTCCCTTCATAGGGTATCTGCCCAAATACATATTCTCTGCAATGGAACGCTCCGGTATGGGCTGCAGCTCCTGGTGCACCATTGCCAGTCCTTTGTGAAGTGCGTCATCCGGGTTCGTGATCTCCACTTTCTCCCCATCGATGAAGATCTGCCCCTCATCCATTTTATAAATGCCGAATAGGCATTTCATAAGAGTCGATTTACCTGCTCCGTTCTCACCCATCAGCGCATGAACGGTTCCGGGACGTACTTTCAAGTTAATACCATCCAGTGCCTTTACGCCAGGGAAGGTCTTGCTGACCCCTACCATTTCCAGTCTGTACTGATCTGCCATCCCGTTACTCCTTTCAAATACATTCTAATTTATATACATGGCCGCATCCCCACAGCCGTCCTTCTTCAAAAAATCGGGTGTGTCGGTGGACACACCCGGTTTCAATCACTAGATGTTAATTATTACTTTAACTGATCCAGAATCTGCTGAGCATTGTCCTTGGTAACCTTGATATAGTCTACCATGTTAACCGGCTCTACTTTCTCGCCCTTCAGGAACTGAACTGCGCTGTCAGCCGCCATACGAGCCTGTGAGAAGTGATCGTTAAATACGGTACCTGTCTGCTTGTCTTCCAGTACGTTCTGAACAGCCTCTGTAAGAGCGTCAACACCTACCAGATAGATGTCTTCGTTAACCTTGCGGTCAGCTGCCTCGATTGCCTGTAATGCGCCCAGTGCCATAGCATCGTTGTTGCAGAAGATAACTTCAATCTTATCGCCGTACTGGTTCAGAGCATCCTGTGCAATCTGCTGAGCCTTAGCCTGATCCCAGTCACCGCGCTGCTTTAACAGTTCTTCTACTTCCACGCCGGCATCGGTAAGAGCCTTAACGGAGAATTCGGTTCTGTACTGAGCATCTACGTTCTCAGGATCGCCCTGGATCATGATGTAGGAAACTTTGCCATCCCCGTTGATATCGCCCTTGTTGGATGTCTCAAGGATTTCCTCGCCCTGGTATGTACCGGACTGTCTAGCGTCACAGCCAACGTAGGTAGCGTTGATGCTTTCGCTTGCCCATCTCTCTTCCTCAGCTACATCCGGCTCACGGTTGATGAATACAACCGGGATCCCGGCATCTTTACACATATCGGTGATCTCAGGTGCGGAAGAAGCCTGCACCAGGTTCAGGATCAGAACATCATACTTCTGTGTGATGAAGTTCTGGATCTGGTTGGTCTGCTCTGCCTGATCGCCCTTGCCGTCCTGGATAACTACGTTCTCTTTCTTGAATCCAAGATCCTCTGTGAGATATCTCTCCAGCTCGGTCCTGTACAGTGTCATGAAGTTGTCATCAAACTTGTAAATGCTGATGCCTACCTTCTTATCAGCAACATCTGTTGCATCTCCAGTCGCCTCTGCCGCTGTGGTAGCTGCCTCGCTGGCTGCTTCTGAAGCCGCCTCGGTTGCTGCCTCGGTCTTTGCCTCTGTTGGGGCTGCCGTGGTTTCTGCCGGTTTGCTTCCGCATCCTGCCATGGACAGAACCATCATGGATGCCATTGCAACTGCTGTTGCCTTCTTAAATAATCTCATGCTATAAATCCTCCCTTACATAAAGTATTATTTTGCCGTGATCAGGAATATCCACAATGGAGTAAACCGCAAACGGGTTTGGTGGTTTTTCCTTAACGACAAGCATATTATACGTCCGGATTATGCATTTTTCCATATGATTTTCTAAGAACCATTATAAAATTTCTTTGATTTTTAGCGTATGATTCGTTTTTTTTTATATTTTCTCTCATTTTTTTCGCATTTTATCTTCCATATATTGCCAAAAACGCCTTGTGCATATGTTTTTTATGCCATATTGCACAAGACGTTCCCATCCATATCCCCTATCTTTGCTTTGTCAATGCAATTTGGGGACACCAGTAATATTTGCCGTCCTCCAGGTCCACCTTGTCCTTCACGTCCTTTCCCATGGCAAGGCTGGAGGCAATATCAAAGATCACACTTGCGTATTTCTGCTTGTCCGACTCCACGGTGCCGAAGAGCTTTCCTTCTTCCAGCGCCTCCTGGCCCACGGGCGTGCCATCGATCCCCACCAGCTTGATGGAATTTCCCACAATCCCCTTCCGCTCCATGGCATCAATGGCTCCCAGGGCCATATCGTCATTGTTGCAGATCACAAGTTCTATCTGACCCGGATATTCGTCCAGCCACTGGTCCATCAGCGCAGATGCCTGGCTGCGTTCCCAGTTGGCGATCCCGCCTGTGATCTTTTCCAGGGGGACGCCGCCGTCCTTTAAAGTCTGGATGGACCACTCGGTGCGGATCAGGGAATCCTGATGGCTGGTCTCCCCCTCCAGCAGCACGTAGCTGACCATGCCGTCCCCATTGATATCCAGGGTTTCCGGATTCTTCCTGTATGCATCAACCAGGATCTGTCCCTGAAGGACCGCGGACTCCTTGGCGTCCGCCCCCACATAGTACAGTTTCTCCCAGCGGTTCATATCCTCCTCCACCGGTTCCCTGTTAAAGAACACCACGGGAATTCCGGCCGCCATGGCCTTGTCAATGATAATGGAGGCCGCGGACCGGTCCACGATATTTACGCATAGGGCATCGCAGCCCAGGGAGATCAGGCGCTCCACCTGGCTGTTCTGGGTATTCTGGCTGCTCTTTGCATCCATAATGTCCAGCGTCACCTTGATCCCGGTCCCCTGTTCGTATTCCTTTGCCTGCTTTTCCAGGGCCGTACGCAGGGTGCTGATAAATGTGTCATCCCCCCTGTACAGCAGAACGCCGATGCGCATGGAGGTTTTTTTCTGCGTACTAGCCTCCTGCCCTTTGCTGTAAGACCATATCCCCCACAGGACAGCTAAAGCAACAAGGCAGACAGCGCCTCCGTAAAACCAGTGTTTTTTCATAACATCCTCCCTGCTCCTTGGCATACTTCTCAATCATTCCGGAAGTACACCTTGTCATTCAATGGGATAAAACATTTTCTCATACTGCTTATCCCACATGTTCTCCTTATTGACATAGACGGCATCCAGCTGCGTCTGCTTTCTCTGCCTGCTGCCCTGAATGGCTTCCACCGCCCGTTTCACGCTGAGATACCCCATATCGAACTGATTGTATGCGGCAAGTCCGTCTATGATCCCCTTGTCCAGTCCCCCCAGTATGGAGGTGGTGCTGCCAACCCCGTAAAGCCCTGCCACATGAGCCTGGTACACCGTACTTCCGTCCACGATCTGGTTGACCTCATTCAGGGACTGGGTGTCCAGGGCTATGACGGTGATTCGCCCGTCCCCCGGATACACGGTCTCCTCAATGGCCTGCCTGTAGGTGTCATCCGTTCTCTTTTCCACCAGCCTGTAGGTAAATCCGTGGTCGTCCAGCACCGACCTCACCCCATCATATACATTGGTATTATCCCCATAGGACAGGCCCTCGGTGAAAAGATATACGGGTACATCGGAAGGCGCCTGGGCCGTCACTGCCCGGGCCGCCATCTGCCCCATCCCAAAGCTGTCCGCCGCAATAGTATCCACCACGCTTTCACTGGGCACCGGCGCCCCCAAAAGGATGATGGGGCAGTTGGGGCTCATGGCATCCAGCGCCATCACGGTTTCCGCCTCATTTACAGGGGACAGAATAATGGCCTTTGCCCCATCGCGTATCTCCCTCTGGACCAGTTCCATCTGCTGTTCCTGGTCATTGGTGGCATAAAGAGTGATAAAGCTGACATCACCGTGAAATTCCTCTGCCGCCATCTCCATTCCCTTCTTAAAATTAACGTAATAATCATCGCTGGCATCCTCTATGATCACGGATATGGGCAGGATCTCCACCTTTTTTTCCTTGATGATCAGGTCCGTGGAGGACATGAGAAAAAGGAGGATCAGCACGCCGGCATAGATGCACCAAAGAAGTTTTTCCTTATTTGACATATCATACCTCCTTCTTCAGGTCCTCGTAGGGCACAGCAGGCAGGTGGGCTGTCACCGTGGTCCCCTCATCCGGCTCCGACCGGATCGCAAGCCCGTAGCCGCTGCCAAAATAGAGCCTGATGCGCTCGTTCACATTCTTAACCCCAATGCCGGACCCTCTGCGGGAAGGCGCATGGTCTGCCGCTGAGAACAGGCGCTCCACCTGCTCCATTGTCATGCCAAGTCCGTTGTCGGACACGCTCATGTACAGATCCCCCTCCCGGCGCCACGCCCGGATCCGTATCTCCCCGTCCCCGTCCATGAACTCCATCCCGTGATAGATGGCATTTTCCACCAGGGGCTGCAGCATCAGCTTCAGGCTGGCCAGATCCATCACATCCTCATCCGCCTCTATGGCGTAGGTGAATTTATTCTTATACCGCATGTGCTGGATCATCAGGTAATTGCGCACATGCTCCAGCTCATCCCTGACAGGGATGATGCTTTTTCCTTTGCTCAGGCTGATGCGGAAAAACCTGGCCAGGGCCGTCACCACCTTGACGGCCTCGGACTGCTTTTCATTTTCAATCATCCACACAATGATATCCAGGGTGTTATAGAGGAAGTGGGGATTGATCTGGGACTGGAGGGTGTCAAATTCGCTTTTGCGCTTGGACTCATGCTCGGCCACAATATCATTCATCAGGCGGCGTATCTGCCTGGCCATGTTCTGGATGGATGTGCCCAGATGCTGTATCTCATAAGAGCCCACCATCTTCACCTCCGCTTCCAGGTTTCCCTCCTCGATCTCGTTTACCGCCTTTTCCAGTTCCTTAATCGGGTCCGTGATCCTGGTGGAGATGTAGGAGTTGATAATGGAAAGAATGAACAAAACAAATGCAATGATAAAAATGATCAGGAGCTTTGTCTTGATATTGTTAAGGGACATCCCATCCAAGGGCGTGACGCCCACGATCTTCCAGCCCGTATATCCAACGGTCTTTACAGTGACGATCCGCTTTTCTCCGCCAAATACGGTCTCATAATTCCCATCCCTCAGCCCGGCTGCCTCCAGGTTGTTTTCCTGGGCCAGACCTGAGTCTATGAGCTGGGCCCTGGGATGATAGATGATCTCCCCGTCACTGCTGATCAAATACACGTAGCCCCCGTTTCCCAGGTTCACCCCGTCAAAAAGCTGCTCCAGGCTGTTGTATCGGATATCGATGAGCAGGACCCCCTGGTCCGTGGAAGGCCCCTGGGTGATCTCCACTGCCCTGGAAAGGGAAATGACCCAGCGGTACTGGTTTTCGCTGGCATCAAAAATAGTCTGCACATGGGGCGTGGAGAAATGAAGGTTCTCCGTCTTTTCCAGGGTGTATTGAAACCAGTTTTCAGACCTCACATCCACATTGGTCTTTAAACGGGCTGCGGGAACGGCCTCCAGCATCTGCCCGTCCTTGGACAGCAGGGCGATATTTTCTATATTATCCTTATTATTGTCATACAACAGTGTGATCTCGCTGCCAATGGAACCGTCCGACAGGTCCGCATTCTTTATGACGCCGTAATACAGGGAATCGGACAGCTTCATGACCGTGCGCAGATAGGAGTCCATGGAACGGTTGATCTGGTTGATCAGGATCTGGTTCTCCTCCTGAATGGTAGACGCCATCTGGCCCGACAGCCTGGTGTACAGGGAGACACCGATAAACACGCTGGCCGCCAGGGCCGTCAGGGTAAAATATATGAATATGATATACCGGATACTGGCCTTTTGCAGATTGAGTTGCTGCTTTTTAAAAAGCATGGTCTTACTCCTTATTTAGTTCCCCTGAACTTTGTGGGGGAGATTCCAAACCGTTTCTTAAACACATAGCTGAAATAGTTCTGTTCCTGGTAGCCCACCTTGGCGGCAATGATATATGTCTTGTCATCGGTCTTGCCCAGAAGCTCCACGGCCTTATCCAAACGCACCTCGGTCAGGTATGCAATGTAGGCCTGTCCTGTTTCCTTCTTAAACATGGTGGAAAAATAGGCCGGGCTCATGTGCAGATGGCGGCATATCTTTTCCACTGAAAGCTCCGGATCCTGGTAATTGTCCATGATATACTGCTTGGCCTTCTGGATTACCTGCTTCATGGTGTTGTCACGTTCCTGGTTCATCACCTGGTTCATGCGCAGGGACGCGGACAAAAGCCATTGGCTGAAATCCTCCCGTTTCTGCATCCTGGGTATGATGGCAAAGGTATCCTCCCTTTCAGACCCTTCTTCCAGCAGCTGTTCCATATCCAGGTCATATTGCTGGATCATCTGTACAATGCTGCTGGACACGCTGAGCATGTACGCCTGGCACTGGCGGAAATGGACTTTGGCATCGCTCATCTTGTCAATAATGGTCTGGACCGCTGCCTCTATCTTTTCCCTTGGTCCGAATTTGATGGCGGATATCAGCTCTGCCTCATCCTTGCCGTCAAATTGGAGCTTTCCGCTGCTCACCGGCTCCACGTCATTGATATAGATGGTGCTTCCGCTGCCCACAATGGCTTTATATCCAAGGGCATCCACAGCCGCCTTATAGGAACTGCTGATATCGGAAAGCTTCTGGCATCCGTGCCCTATGCCGATGGTGATGGGCACCTCCAGGATCTTCCTGGTTTCCTTGCACACATCACCCAGCACATCGATCAGTCCGGTCTGGCTGTTTTCCTCATCAATTGCCGCAATGACCGCGATCTCAGACTCCGCGGTGCGCGCTGAAGTGGCCAGGGCGCACCGGCAGTAATTCTTAAGCTTTTCTTCCACAAGCTGCATCACGGATATGGGGATCAGGTCCTTTTCCTTGTGCAGGGGAAGCAGGACACCGTCCCGGATCTCCTCAGGCTCTATATCAATGGCCGCGGCCACCCACTTTTTGGCGCCGGAAAGGGGGATCGCATACTCCCTCAGCTTGTCCTCCACCTCCGTCTCAGGCATGGGATAACTCACCAGTTCATTTAAGAACTGCTCCCTGAGGATGGGCAGGCTTTTAATATAATTTTCCCGCAAAAGGTTTACATTCCTCTTCTGCTCGATCTCCTCATCCAGGTTGGCTTTGATCCGCTTTAAGATAGCTGTCAGCTCCTCCACATTGACCGGCTTAAGTATATACTCGGTCACGTTCAGCTTAATGGCCTGTTTGGCATATTCAAAATCATCATACCCTGAAAAGATCACGATCTTAATGGAGGGATATTTCTGGCGCACCCGTTCCGCCAGGGTCAATCCGTCCATGTATGGCATGCGGATATCCGTAAGGATCAGGTCCGGCTCCAGGGCTTCCACCTTTTCCAGGGCATCCTCTCCGTTCTCCGCATCCCCCACCACCTTAAAACCGGCCTCTGTCCAGTTTATTTTTCTTATAATACTCTGTCTGACTTCCTCCTCGTCATCCACCAGAATGATCCTGTATAAATCCATGTATGAACGCCCCTTTTCTTCGTAGTGATCAAACCGATCGTACCCTCAGCAGACAAGGGTATCCTATCAAATTATACAATGAGTCCCTGTATTTTGCAATTGCCGGAAATGTCCGGGCTGCTTATGATGTATGATAAGTATAAATAATATATCAATCATATTGTCCTTCACTGCTAATATATGTTATGATTAGTCCTGTAACAGACAGAATTATAGACCAAAAATAAAGAGGTACTAGCATGGGCGGAATATTTGGTGTTGCATCTAAGAACAGCTGTACGCTGGATTTATTTTTTGGAGTGGACTATCACTCCCATTTGGGAACAAAACGGGGCGGAATGGCCGTGTACGGCGAACAGGGATTTACCCGGTCCATACACAATATTGAAAATACTCCCTTCCGCACGAAATTTGATGGAGATTTAGCTGAACTGGAAGGCTACCTGGGAATCGGCTGTATTTCCGATAACGAACCCCAGCCCCTGCTGATCCAATCCCACCTTGGCAGTTTTGCCATCACCACCGTGGGCAAGATCAACAACCTGCAGGAACTGGTACAGGACGCTTACCAAAACGGTCATATCCATTTTATGGAAATGAGTCACGGGAGGATCAATGCCACGGAACTGGTGGCAGCCCTGATCAACCAGAAGGCCACACTTGTGGAAGGGCTCCTCTATGCCCAGGAACGGATCGAGGGCTCCATGACCATACTGATCCTGACCCCCCAGGGAATTTACGCTTCCAGGGACAAGTACGGCAGGACTCCTGTTATGATTGGAAAAAAGGAGGACGCCTTCTGTGCTTCCTTTGAGAGTTTTGCATATATCAATCTGGGCTATTCCGACTATATGGAACTGGGACCCGGAGAGATCGTATACATCACGCCAGAGAGCGTGGAGACCCTGAGTCCTCCAAGGCAGGACATGAAGATCTGTGCTTTTTTGTGGGTGTATTACGGTTACCCCACCTCCACCTACGAGGGAGTCAATGTGGAGAACATGCGCTACCAATGCGGAAAGCTTCTGTCCCGGCGGGACGAGTCCCAGCCCGATATTGTCGCAGGCGTGCCTGACTCAGGCATTGCCCATGCCATTGGTTATGCCAATGCGTCAGGGATTCCCTTTGCCCGTCCCTTTATCAAATATACTCCTACCTGGCCCCGATCCTTCATGCCCCAGAACCAGGGGGACAGAAACCTCATTGCCCGCATGAAGCTGATCCCTGTGAATGCGCTGATCCGCGGCAAAAAACTGCTGCTGATCGATGACTCCATTGTAAGGGGCACCCAGCTGGGGGAGACCACCCAGTTGCTCTATCAGAGCGGCGCCAAGGAAGTGCATATCCGTCCCGCATGTCCTCCTCTGATGTACGGCTGTCCCTATCTGAACTTTTCCCGATCTTCCTCTGAACTGGATCTGATCACCAGGAGGATCATAAAGGACAGGGAGGGCGACTGCGTGTCCGACCAGCTCCTTGCCGATTACGCCGACCCTGACAGCAGGAATTACCGGGAGATGGTGGAGGTGGTCAGGAACCATCTGGGCTTCACCTCACTGCGCTATCACAGGCTGGACGATCTGGTGGAAGCCATCGGAATCTCCCCCTGCAAGCTCTGCACCTACTGCTGGAGCGGCAAAAAATAATATTATTTTATCTGGTACAGGAGGGCATTGCATATGGCGGCAGCCACATTGCTGCCCCCCTTTCTTCCCCTGGCCACAATATAGGGGGTATCTTCCAATGTGAGGACCAGTTCCTTGGACTGCACCACATTCACAAATCCCACAGGAGCACCGATGATCAGCGAGGGCTTTATCCGTCCCTCCTTTACCAGCTCATAGAGCCGTATCAGGGCTGTGGGGGCATTGCCTATGGCAAATATACAGGGGCGTGTACCCTCCGGCGCCCCAAACAGCCGGACTGCTTTTTCCATGCTGGCAACCGCCCTGGTGCACTTCCTTTCTTTTGCCTCCCTGGCAATATCCTCATCCGCCATAAAGCAGAGCACCTCTGCTCCCAAAGCAGAAGCCGCCCTTTTATTGATCCCGGATTTTCCCATGTTCGTGTCCGTTATAATGACCGCCCCCTGCTTCAGGGCTTCCATGCCTTTTTTTACCGCATGGCTGGAAAATACCAGGCTGTCCGCATATTCAAAATCAGCCGTGGTGTGGATGGCGCGTTTGATGACCAGTTCATTCTCCGGATCCAGCCTGATCCCCATGTGGTCCAGTTCCTGCTGTATCAGTTCAAAGCTGCGGTGCTCGATCTGGGAAGGAAGCACCTGTTCCAACTGTATGTTTAACATTTTGTGATTTCTCCTTTTCCGGCTCCTTCAGCCAATCATTCAGTTCCTGCCCCTTGGCGGCAGGCCCATGATCCCATAGACAGCATCCATGTCCAGACTGGCCCTGAGTATATCCGCCAGCTTGTCATACTGCTGCCCGCGGTAGGATCTGTAGTCCCCGTTGGTTACCGTCTCCATGGACAAGCCCTTCTTTTTTGCCAGGCAGCTAATAATGTTCTCCCCAATACCGGGCGCATCAAACACGCCGTGGACATACGCGCCGTAGACATTTCCCCTGTTCCATCCGTCTGTCTTTACCTTTTTCCGGTCGCCTCCCCCTGCCTCCCCTGTCTGTTTTTCCATCAGGTACACCATGGGCCGGCAGATTTCCGGCTCCCGGCGCCAGGATACCAGCCGCGCTGTGTCCATGGCTCCGTTTTCCCTGTCTATGGCGGTTCTCCCCATATGGATCTCATATCCCTCAATACATGCGCCTGACAATGGCTGGAGCACTCCGTCCAGTTCCCCAAAGGAGCCTTCCACCTGTGTCCTCACCTTTTCTTCATAAAACTCGGTCCCAAGGGGAAGCAGCCCCATTCCGGCAATCTCCCTGTTCCCGTCAGACTCCACTCCCTGGGAATCCTTTAATCGTTCCCCCATCATCTGATATCCCCCGCAGATCCCCCACACAGGCACCTGCCTGTCCGCCAGCTTTAACACAGCCGCCTCCAGGCCATTCTGGCGCATCCACAGCAGATCCTGTATGGTATTCTTAGTGCCGGGAAGGAACACCATGTCCGGGGCTCCCAGTTCAGAGACCCTGGCCACATAGCGGAGGGACACTCCCGGGATTCTTGAAAACACATTAAAATCCGTAAAATTGGATATGCGTGGAAAACGGATAACAGCCAGGTCTATCATACCCGATTCCCCGCTGTCCAAATCCCGGCTGCTGTCCAGCCGTGTACTCAGGCTGTCCTCATCCTCAATATCCACATCCATGTAGGGGACCACTCCGGCCACCGGTATATGGCAAAGTTCCTCCAGCATATGGACTCCGGGATCCAGTATGGACTTGTCCCCCCGGAACTTGTTGATCACAAGACCCTTGACCCGGTCACGTTCCTCCTGTTCCAAAAGAGCGATGGTGCCGTACAACTGGGCGAACACGCCTCCCCTGTCAATGTCCCCCACCAGAAGCACCGGGGCATCCACAAGGGCCGCAAGTCCCATGTTAACAATATCATCTGATTTCAGGTTGATCTCAGCCGGGCTCCCTGCCCCCTCGATCACTATAATATCATACGCCTTGGACAGGCGCTCATAGGATGCCATAATGTCAGGCACCAGGCTGCGCTTAATGGCAAAATAGTCCTTTGCCTTCATATTCCCCCTGGAAATGCCGTGGACGATCACCTGGGAGCCCACGTCCGTGGTGGGTTTGAGCAGAATAGGGTTCATGTCCACGGAGGGAGGGACGCCTGCAGCTTCGGCCTGGACCACCTGGGCCCTGCCCATTTCCAGCCCCTCTGAGGTGATATAGGAATTCAGCGCCATGTTCTGTGATTTAAAGGGAGCGGTCTTATATCCATCCTGCATAAAGATACGGCACAGGCCGGCTGCCAGGATGCTTTTTCCCGCATTGGACATTGTTCCCTGAATCATGATCGATCTTGCCATTATGAATTTCCCCCTGTGAGATCTGTATTTTCCTGTGTTCCTAAATCTGTATTCTCCCGTGTCCCTAAATCTGTATTCTCCTGTGTCCCGAAGTCTGTTTTTTCCCGTGACCCGGATGCTTCTGCAAAAACAGCCCTCATATGCCCCAGCAAATCTTTATTTTCCTCCCTGTTTTTTACGCAGATGCGGTAAAACGAACCGTCCAGGCCCGGATAATTGCCGCAGCTGCGTATAAGGACCCTTTTCTCCAATAGGCGGCGGCCCAGCTCCTCCCCCAGTTTTGTTTTAAAAAACACATAGTTTGCCTGGGAATCATACACGGTACAGCCCAGTTTTTTCAGCCCCTCCGTAAGCCACGCCCTCTCTGTCCCCATCAGTTTTCTCGTCCTCTCTACATATTCCTGTTCCTCAAGGGCAGCCTCCCCAGCCATCTGGGCCAGACCGGACACTGACCAGGGCTGTCGGACCATCTGAAGGGCTTCCATCAATGCCCCATCACAACAAAGCCCGTAGCCAAGGCGAAGCCCTGCCATGGCATACAGTTTGGTAAATGCCTTGAGCACAAACAAGTTCCCGTAGTCTCCCAGATCCGGTATAACCGAATACAGCTGGGGCTGATCCAGGAAATCACAGAAACACTCATCCACCACCAACAGGGTGCCGGTCTGTCTGCAGGCAGATACCGCCTTTGTCACAGCCCGGGAGGGCACCGGGATACCCGTGGGGTTATTGGGATTACACAGGAACACCATATCATAGGGGGCTCCTTCCTGTCCTGCCTGCAAAACCGTGGATACAAGCCGGTCCATGTCGGGGACAAAGCCAGCCTTTTCCTCCAGGAACAGGTAGTCCGGGCAGCAGCCCCATGCTCTCAGCGCCTGTTCATACTCAGTAAATGAAGGCGCTGTCACCAGGGCCCGTCCGGGTTTTAAGGCATACACCAGTCCAAAGATCAGATCCGCCGCCCCATTTCCGCAGATGACCCACTGTTCCGGGACCTGGTGGTGTCTGCCCAGTGCTTTTCTCAGCTTTCTGCATTGGCTGTCCGGGTACAGGCCGCACACATCTGTGTCCAGGCAACCGGCCAGCACCCGTCTAACCCCCTCAGGCAAGCCCAGGGGATTGATATTCGCAGAATAATCCAGATCTATTTCCCGGCTGTAAATGTCTCCTCCGTGCTGGTATTCCATGTATCTCTTCTCCTCTCCTTACCCTTGGTACACAGGGCAGATATGTTTTCTTTTATTGGGCCGGTTATAAATTGGGCCGGTTATAAATCGGACGCTTTCAAACAGCTGCCAGGGCAGCGGCCAACACGGCGGCTAAAATCCCTTGTGCGGCAAACATCAGCTGATTGGCCCTTCTGATATCCGCCGGGACAATGGGCCTGTCATCCTCCCCTATGAAAGGCTTTTTGTGCAGGCTCCCAAAATACCAGGCATCTCCTGCCAGGCGCAGATGGAGGATTCCTGCGCAAGCCGCCTCCCCATGGGCCGAGTTGGGACTGGCATGCTTTTTCCTGTCCCTCAGGAATATGCGCCATCCATTCATTCCGTCCATCCCCGGAATGAAAAAAGCGGCCAGCACCATAAGACAGCCCGTGACCCTGGCCGGGATCAGGTTCAGGACGTCATCCAGCAAAGCGGCCGTACGTCCAAAGAACCGATATGTGTCATTTTTATATCCTATCATGGAATCCATGGTATTGACCGCCTTGTAAAACGTTCCTCCGGCCGGACCCAATAAAGCCATGAACAGGAACGGCGCCACCACCCCGTCCGAGGCATTTTCAGCCACTGTCTCCACCGCAGCCCTGGCAATGCCGTCCCTGTCAAGGACGCTTGTATCCCTGCCCACGATCATGGACACATGATGCCTGGCCATTTCCACCTCCCCGTCCTCCAGGCTCCGGCACACTTTCATGCTCTCCGTGCACAGCCCCCTGGCTGCCATCATCTGATAACATATGAAGGTTTCCAGGCAAAAGAGAAACAGGAAGGATCCGGGAAATCCGGCGCTGCGGACCAGGCGGAAAAGTCCCCATGGGACCATCCACCAGACGGCACACATGATAAACGTGAGAACAGCTCCCGCAGCAAGCTCCCTCCCCCTCATGCGCCTTCTCAGTTCCAGCTCCAGCCGGGCTATCATCCGGCCCATGAGACGGACAAGATGGGGAATGCAAACCGGGTCCCCAAACATCCAGTCCAGCACGCATCCTGCCAGCAGCGCTGTGCTGTGAAATTTCCACAATTCAAGCCATCCCATGTTCTTTCCTGCTCCTTGTCATTTGATTCTCTGCCCTATTCCGCAGCACACTCTCCACACCTGGGACGCATACCCGGCTGCCTGGCAGCAGATTCTTCCCACCGTCTCCCGGTATTGGCGTTCAAAGGAATCCACCGGGACAATCCCATACCCGATCTCATCCGTTACCAGGATCCTGTCCGGGTTCGCCTTCATAAGGGCGTCCGCCATCCCCCTTATTCCATCCGCTCCCCTTCCTTCCCCGCAGACTGATTCTCCCAGCATGAGGCGCCTGATGAACAGGTGAAGATCATCACAATACATACCATCCATAAAGGTCCCCCAGTCCGCACCGGCCCCATGGGTCCAGATAACGGGCGGACCGGGCATTCCTGATGGACCGGATTGCCCGGATGCAGCGGACGGCCCGAATGCAGCGGACGGCCCGGAAACTACGGATTCCTCAAGGGAGGGCAAAAGGAATTTTTCAACAAACGCCTTTTTACCCTGACATCTTCCTCCGATCACCAAGATCACAGCACAAAACCTCCTGTCCTTACCAGTATTACCAGCACCCAGAAGCTGGCCAGTTCACAGATCTGCAGGAAACATCCCGCCAGATCACCTGTAATGCCCCCGAATTCTTTTACCGACATCCTGTAATACCATCCAAAGACCAGAAGCTGTACCCCTCCCACGGACGCGGCCAGGATCCCGGCCTCCTTCCCCGCGGTGAGACATGCCGCCGCGGCCAGGGCAGTACACAGGACCAGCCACAGGACCAGGACCAGCCTGTCCAGCTTCTTTTTGGATGTCCGGGCAAATCCGGCTGCCAGTCCGTCCTTTTTTGCCGGCGGAAACCATACCACGGACAGACCGCTGAGAGCCCGCTCCGTCACAAAAAACAACAGCGGCACGGCATACAGGACCATTCCCGCCCCCTTCTGACGGGAAGCCAAAAGAAGTGCGTATTCATTGGCCGCCCCCAGGTACAGCATCATATAAACAGCTGTGGAAATAACTGCAAACGCCCCCAAATGGGGATCCTTCAGGATCTCCAGCTTCTTTGGCCTGTCGCCATAGGAATGAAGGGCATCCATGGTGTCCAGAAAACCGTCCATATGGATTCCTCCTGTTACCAGAACAGGGACGCAGGTTCCCACCAGGGCCGTGGTCCAGGGAGCAAAGCCAAGTACATCCAGACCGGCATAAAACCACGCTCCCACCACCAGTCCCTCCACAATTCCCACCATGGGAAAAAAACACATCACATAGCGCATCCGCTCCTGGGTCCATTCCACTGTGGGCATGGGGATCTTGGAATACATGGAAATGGCTATGATACAGGAATAAATTCCATTCATTTGACGCTGCCGCTCCTCTCAACACTGTTCCCGCACCTCTTCAGCCACACGGGAATCCCATAAACCACCTCCACCACCTGGTCCGCCATTTCCGCCAGACGTTGGTTCAGCAATCCCATGAGCCTGATATACTCCATAGTCTCCGGATCATACAGGATGCCGTCCATTGCCACCTCATTGGTGACAATCACCATATCTTTTACCTGGGCTGCGAGACATCTTATGTCCTCAGCCAGGACTTCGGCCAGGGAACAGGCATCCGGCCTTTCAGAGTGTGTCCGGTCAGCGCCGCCTGAGCCAAACATCTCATTTGCCGCCAGATTGGATACACATTCCAAAAGCACTGCCCGGTCCAGTCCCGTATCCGGCTGCTGACCGGGTCCACAACCAAGTCCATGGTTAGATTGACGGTAACGTTCATGGTCAGGTCCATGGCCGGAAAAAACGTTCCCCACGTCCCGCCGGCATTCTAAAGTGATAAATCCTTTTCCCCGGCGCAGTTCCTGATGACGCTTTACCTTAGCCCTGCCCTCCTCCCCAAACACCTCCATGGTCGCCACATAATAGCGCCTGGAACAAGGGGAGCCCATTATAAGGCCTTCTGCATATTCCGATTTTCCGCTGCCGCTGCCGCCTGTGACCAGGTAGATCATTTCCTTCCTCCCATTCCTCCGGATCCGATCCATATCCGGTTCCATCACTTCAGATGTTCATATTGCTCCACATGAATTTCCTCAAAGCTGCTCATCCGGTCATACACAACCGCCGCCATGTCAAGGAGGGGGAACAGGGCCGCTGCCCCGGTCCCTTCCCCCAGGCACATCCCGGCCTGGATGGCAGGCTTTAAACCCAGGGCTTTCAGCACCATTGCCCCTGCCGGTTCCGCTGAAATGTGGGAGGCCAGAAGATAATCCTTTACCGGCGGGCAGATGCCCACCGCCGCCAGGGCTGCCGCTCCTGTGATCAGTCCATCGATCACCACGGGAAGGCCCACCGCCCCACAGCCTATGTAGAAACCGGCCAGCGCCGCCAGGTCCAGTCCCCCCACCTTTGAAAGTACGTCCACGGGATCTTCCCTGTCCGGCCTGTGGAGGGCGATCCCATCCTTTATGACCCTTATCTTTCTTTTGTACCCCTCGGCGGTAAGGCCGGCCCCCCGCCCGGTCATCTGCCCAGGATCCTGATCCAGCAGAACGGACAGCACCGCACTGCTGGTGGTGGTGTTCCCGATTCCCATCTCTCCGGAGCCCGCCAGATTGTATCCCCTGCTTTTCAGACCTTCTGCGATCCGTATCCCCGCTTCCATTGCCATCACCGTCTGTTCACGGCTCATGGCAGGTTCCCTCAGGAAATTCTTTGTACCCATGGAAACCTTTTCCGGTATGACTCCGGGGATCTCCCCGCAGCAGTTCATGCCCACGTCCACAGGTATCACCTTCGCCCCTGCCTTTTCAGCCATCAGGCATACGCAGGAGCAGCCTTTTCCCATGTTTCCGGCCACAATGGCAGTGACCTCCTGCCCTGTCTGTGTCACCCCTTCCTCAACAATTCCATTGTCCGCGCACATAACCACAATTGCCTTTTTATCAATGGAAATGTGATGGGACCCCGAGGCTCCTGCAATACGGACAATATCCTCCTCCAGGACGCCCAGGCTGTTAAGGGGCTTTGCCACCCTGTCCCAGTGTGACAAAGCCTGCTCCAGGGCGCCGCGGTCCGCTCCCCTGACCGAATGAATCGCTTCCTCCATTGTCATGCTCTTGTTTCCTTTCCAAATTTGATACACCTCGCCGCAAACCGTTCCACCAGTTGAGGACAGGAGGGATAATACAGGTGGGGAAAACCTGCCATCACATTTCCCTCTGATCTCATACACGGCCACGACCTGTCACCTACAGGTTTTCTGGCAGTCATTACACAGTCCTCTTTTTTCACCTCACAGTTCCAGTAATGGAACTCGTGCCCTTTGATCCATCCGCCAGCGGGCATATAGGGGAGTTCCCTTTCCGGATACAGGGTGATATATCCAAAACGCCCTTTTTCCCTGCCCCTATAGCCGCGGCCGGAAAACACCCCGGCCATGGGATAATCCTGTCCATCCGCCCCTTCCAGTGTATCCAACAGATAGAGGTATCCTCCGCATTCTCCCAATATGGGCATTCCCCTTTTAGCCGCCTCGGACACCGAGAGGCGCATGGTCACGTTTTCAGACAGCTGCCCGGCATGGTTTTCCGGATACCCTCCGCCAAACAGAAGCCCATCCAGCCCATCCGGCAGCTCCCTGTCATGGACAGGGCTGAAATACACAAGCCTTGCGCCCGCCTGCTCCATGGCATCCAGGTTGTCCCTGTAATAGAAGCAGAACGCCTCATCCATAGCCACTCCAAGAGAAAATCTCTCAATATTTTTCTTGGAATCTGTTTTTTGTGCGCATTCTTCTTTTGAGTTTTTTTCTCGTGAGTTTTTTTCTCGTATTTTTGCCTGTCCGTTAACATACCCGGAAACCGCTGCCAGCTTTTTTATATCCACTGTCCTCTCCATCACATCGGCCAGCTGCTCCATCTGACCTTTGAGTCCCTCTATCTCATGGGGAAGGATCAATCCCAGATGGCGGCTTTGGACCTGAAGGAAGTCCAGCTCAGGCACATATCCCACCACAGGTATATGAAGCTGTTCCTCCACCAGTTTACCCATCTGTTCATATATCATGGGAGACATACGGTTAAACAGGACGCCTGCAATATGATTATGGCAGGAGGGACTCTCCCCCCGGTCATACGGCGGGATATATTCCATGAACCCATGGATCTGGGCTGCCAGGGACAGACTGGCCCCTTTTGCATCCACCACCAGTATCACGGGGATCTCCAGGATACCGGCCACCTCATAGGAGCTGCCCTTTACGCAAATACCTCCCAGGCCGTCAAAATATCCCATCACTCCCTCAACCACGGCAAAGTGGTCCATGGCAGCGCCTGAATACTTTCTGCGCATATGCTCCGGTGTCTCAAAAAAACTGTCCAGATTTCCGCTTTCCACGCCCAGCACCTTGCGGTGAAACAGGCCGTCAATATAATCCGGTCCGCATTTGAATCCCCAGGGATCCCATCCCTTTCTTTCAAGAAGGGACAGCAGGCCGCAGGTCACCATGGTCTTTCCGCTTCCGCTTTTCCCTGCAGCGATCATAACTCCTGCCATTGTATCTCACCCCCGCCGCCGGCCGGTTCCTCCGCATCGGCCGGATACTGCATGGCTGCCACATACACGGGATTCTGGGCTTTGGGCATGTGATATCTGCCCACGGATTCCACCGGCGCTGCCCATACCTGGACCAGCTCCGTTTCCCGGAATCCGAATTCGCGGATACAGTCCAGGATCTCCCCCACGGTCTCCAATGTAATGGCATTGGCCACAATGCGGGTTTCAGGGTTGGCTTCCAAAAGGGTTTCCACGATCTCCTTCATCCTGCCCCCGCTTCCCCCGATAAACGCATGGGTGGGAGCAGGAAGCTCCTTCATCGCCCCGGGAGCCTCCCCCTCCACGATATGAAAGCCCTGCCAGGCCCCATGGAATTTCTGGGCATTGGATTGGATCAGCTGCAGAGCTTCCCCGCTTCGCTCAATGGCATACACTTCTCCGGTGCCGCCCCTGCGCCTGATCTCCATCCCCATTTCCACGGCCACGGATCCGGTGCCTGCGCCGATGTCATAGCACACAGCGCCATCGCCTATACGAAGTTTTTCCAGGGAAAGCCGTCTGACCTCAGCCTTTGTCATGGGCACCTGCCCTCTGATGAAATCACTGTCCTCAGGCCCTGCTGCGGGATAGAGCTGTCCCTCCAGCGCCTGCTCATTCTCCACCAAAACACAGGCAAGGCTTCCGAACGGATGATGTTCATCCTCCATGATCAGTTCCGCCGGTGTCATCTCCCAGCTAATCCGCTCGTCCTCATAGGAGAAATTTTCTCCCGCCCATACGCTCACATGGCTCATGCCGCTGCTCACCAGCTGGCGGCAGAGGGAAGGCACGCTTCCCGGTCCTCCCAGAAGGACAAAACAGGACCTGTGGTTCCTTATATGGGCAACCACATCGCACTCCCGTCCGTGGTTGCTCACAGCATGGACATTCTGCCAGCTTTTCCCCAGACGCGCGCAGAAGTAGGATAAGCTGGATATGCCCGGAACATACTCCACATCCCAGCCCTCTCTCATAAAGGCTTTGGCAGCCGCCTCCGCGCCGCTGTAAAAGCCGGTGTCCCCGGAAAGCACCAGCGCTGCCTCCTCCCACTTAAAGCTGCCCAGCCACTGCACCATCTCGCTTGGTTTATAGGCGGAAAACACACGCTTTCCCTCCGTATATGAGCGAACACTTTCCAGCATGCGTTCCGCTCCCGTAACCACCTGCGCTGCCTCCAGGCAATCCATGGCCCGGCCTGTCAGCTGGTCCTCGCCCCCCATGCCGATCCCCACCAGATATACAATTGGACGCAGCTCATCCATATATGCATTGTCATCCCTCATGGTCCATCCACTCCTTTATCTGTTTTTTTACTTCCTCCAGTGAAATTCCCTGGCCGCTGTCCGGTCTGTCTATTAAAACGGCCGTGATCCCGGCCCTGGAAGCCGCGTCCAGCTTTTCCTCCAGCCCTCCGGCCCGGCCTCCGTCCTTGGTAACAAGATAACGGCAATCATATTCACGGATCATAGCCAGGTTCATTTCCCTGGAAAAGGGACCCTGCAGGGCAATGATATGGCGTCCTTCATACCCCAGGTTCCTGCATATCTGCACAGACTCCACAGACGGCAGGACCCTGGCATATACCCTCTGCCGGTAATCCTTAAGTTCACAGAAGGAAGCCAGCTCCTTGCTGCCTGTTGTCACCAGTATATTGCCCTCCCTGTGCTTTAACCAGGAAACTGCTGTCCCCAGATCCGGGACGGAGACCACGTCCTCACGCTCCCTGCCTTTGTCCCTCTGACACCGCAGAAGCCGGATCCACGGCCGTGTCTCACATGCCGTTCGTATGTTCCGCGTAACCTCAACCGCATAGGGGTGGGTGGCGTCTATTACCATCCCCGGCTTTACCTGGTCCAGCAATGCCTCCATCCCGGCCCGGTCAAGGCGGCCCTGCCGGATGTCCGGCTGCGCGTCCGGCTGCATGCCCGGCTGCGCGTCTGGCTGCGCGTCCGGCTGCACGCCCGGCTGCGCGTCTGGCTCCGCTGTGCAGGATTCCATTATATACTGCCCATATTCCGTGGCCACGCATACCACTGTCTCGCATCCCATGGATACGAGATATCCGGCCAGCAGGCGGCCTTCCGTGGTGCCCGCAAAAAGCACTGCCTTTTTCTTTTCTTTACTTTCACTTTTCTCCATGCCTGTAGCCCCTGGGCGTCACCATATACGGCCCGATCTGTTTGGTGTGCGAGTTTCCGATGTACACAGTGGTAAACATGTCCACCTGCCTGTCCTTTATCTCCTCTAAGGACAACACCTCCATGGACTGTCCCTCCCGTCCAATATTGGCCACCAGACCGCAGACCGTATCCCCGGACCTGTATTTCAGGATCCGCTGGCATGCCTGTCTGAAATAATCAGGTCTCCCCTTGCTGGCAGGATTATAAATACACATGACAAAATCCGCCCGGGCCGCTGACTCGATCCTGTCCCAGATCGTATCCAGCGGCGTCAGTCTGTCGCTGAGGCTGACAACTGCAAAATCATGCATGAGGGGAGCTCCAAGAACAGCTCCTCCCGCACATGCGGCAGTAACTCCCGGCACGATCTTAACCTCTATCCCGGGATACTCCTTGGACAGCTCCAGCATCAAGCCTGCCATGCCATAGACGCCGGCATCCCCGCTGCATATCATAGCCGTGTCCTTTCCCTCCATACAGCACTCCAGGGCCTTACGGCACCGCTCTTCCTCCCGTGTCATGGCTGTTGTCAGAAATTCTTTCTGAGGAAAATGCTCACGCACCAGATCCACATAGACCGTATAGCCTGCAATGACCTGGCAGCGCCTTAAGGTTTCCAGGGCCTCCCCGGTCATTTGTCCCACGTTTCCAGGTCCCATGCCCACCACATACATGGTGCCCGGGGCGCGCTTTCCCTCCCTGTACATGGTCGTAAACCCAGGATCATACAGTTTAGAACGCTCATACCCCTTCTGGGCCACGCTGTCCCCCACCACGATCAGAGCCGTCTTTGTGATATGCTCCTTTTCCGCCGCTTCCTTCAGGGTTCCCACCGTGCAGCGCACCACCTTTTCCTCCGGCCAGGTGGCCTTATAGACAATGGCCGCCGGCGTATCTGCCTTATATCCGCCCTCCATCAGTTCCCGGGACAGTTCCTTCACCATTCCCGTGCTCAGGAATATCACCATGGCTGCACCGTGGGACGCAAAACCGCGTATGGACTCCCGCTCCGGAACCGGAGTCCTGCCCGCCATTCTGGTGATCACCACGCTCTGTGTCACATCCGGCAGTGTATACTCCATTCCAAGGGCTGCCGCAGCCCCGCAAAAGGAACTTACCCCCGGACATATATCATATGCAATCCCCTTTTCATCCATCCAGTCCATCTGCTCCCGGATCGCCCCGTAAATACAGGGATCCCCTGTGTGAAGGCGCACCACGCAAAGGCCTGCTTCCCAGGACCGCTCCACGATCCCCATCACTTCCTCCAGGGTCATCCTGGCGCTGTCATAGATAAGCGCGCCTTCCCTGGTCATGTCAAGAAGCTCAGGATTCACCAGGGACCCTGCATAGATCACCACATCCGCTTTGCCAAGCAGTTTTTGTCCTCGCACTGTTATCAGATCCGGGCTTCCCGGACCTGCTCCTACTATATGTATCATCCATATCACCTTCCGCTTCATTGATTCGCCTTCAAACGTGCAAGCATCCCGGACGCTCCCGGTGTCATTCCCAGTATCCCCCGTTCATTGGTAAATACCAGGGCCTGGATATCCAGTCTGCCCGCCGCCCTTTGTTTCAGATGTTCCGTTATACGTTCCATGATCCGCTCCATCACCTGTTCCCGAAGACCTTCCCTGGTTTCCAACAGCCGAAGCCCTTCGTCCACGGTGATGGCATCCAGTATCAGGTTTACCAAAGAGCAGCCGGCTCCGCAGGCCGCTCCATATGCTGCCAATATCTCCATGCGCCCATCTGCCACTGATGAGTGGGTGTTCATAATACCTGCCGCCAGTTTCAGCAGCTTTCCTCCATGTCCCACCAGGAACAGGGCCTTTACCCCTTCCTCCACCGCCATATCAATGGTACTGCCGATGAAATTACTGCACTTGACCGCCTGGTCCAGCCCGATCCCCAGGGAATGCTCTAAAAACGCCTCCCCGTAATTCCCGGGAGCAATGATAACCCTTTCATATCCTGCCAGCACCTTCTGCCTCAGCTCCAGGCGTATGGTTTCCAAAAGGGCCGATTCACTCATGGGTTCCACCATACCGCTGGTCCCCAGTATGGAAATGCCTCCCTGTATTCCCAGTTTGCTGTTAAAGGTCCTCTTTGCCACTTCCACTGCCCCTGGTACGCTGATCTCGATCTGCAGAAAACCTTTGAATCCGTATTCCATGCACTGGTCAGCCACCTGCCGGAAAATCATCTGCCGGGGCACAGGATTAATAGCTGCTTTTCCCACCTCACAGCTCAATCCATCCTTTGTAACAGTTCCAACTCCCACTCCGCCTACTAATCTCAGGCAAAATTGGTCATTTTTATATTCATAAAACCCACTTTTACAAATGTCCCTCTCCCCGCAAACTGTGATCCTGGAATATACGGTCAGCCCATCGGTCACATCAGGGTCATCCCCCGCGTCCTTCCTCACCCCGCAGGAAACAAAGGCCTGTCCCATGGAAATGTCCTCCACCTCCAGATCCAGCCCTATCCCCTTAGGCGTGGTAATGGCCACCTGCTCTGTCCGCCTGCCGCCAAGCAGCATAACGGCAGCCGCCAAAGAAGCCGCTGCCGCACAAGTACCCGTGGTATATCCCCATCGCAATTTTTTCTGATTCTTATAGATGTATGAGTCTCCCATCGTATCACCTGCTGTCCAACCTCTGACTTATAAGCTAAAAGTATACCATATCTATATGTATTTCTCAATGTTTAATTTGACCGGAAGCACGGCGGCAGCCACCGTGATCCCGTCCCCGGCTTCACGGCCAAACGCCAGGCCTCCCCCCTTTGCCAGACAGGCTCTCTCGCACACATTGCCCACGCCTACGGTCCGTCTGACAAAGTCCGATTCCCGAAACTCTCCCTTCACCCCGGACAATTCACAGGCGCTGTAAAACGCCAGTTCCCACCCACGGTCTCGGGCCAGCGCAAGCACGGCCGCTTCGTCCCGTTTCACATCAATGGTAGCCAATGTTTTTACAGAAGCCGGATCGATCCCATGTCTGTCCAGGCACTCCCTTACCCGGTGCTCCAGAGCATGGACCTCCACTCCGCGGCGGCATCCAACGCCCACTGTCACAGCTTTTGGCACCAGTCTTAACAGCCCGGGCTTGTCCTGTTTCTCCCCGGACGTTTGATACCGTTCTTTCCATGTTCTCTCATCATTCACCGTAATCCATATATTTCTTTCACAGACATCCCGGACACATCCAGCCGGCACCCGGCCGGTCCCCAGGTCAAAATCACTGAAAAAGCCTACCGGCGTCCCCTCCAGCAGATCCACGGATACCTGCTTTGCAGCTTCCCTGTCCGCGATCACAAGCCGGTTCTCGGCTGCAAACACATCCACTGCAAAAAGGCCGTTCACGTCAGTGGCAGTGGTGATGACGGGAACAGCCCCCAACAGACGCGCGATCCGGACGGCCAGACGGTTTGCCCCTCCCACATGGCCGGACAGGATGGGTATGACAAAACGCCCTGCCTCATCCACCACTACCACGGGAGGATCTTCCATCTTATCCCGGACAAAGGGGGCAATGGCCCTGACAGCGATCCCGGCCGCTCCCACAAACACCATGGCCCTGTGGTCGCCAAACATGGCCGCGGTCCACTGGTCAAGGGACTGTTCCCGGCACTGTATATTAATATTTTCACATTCCCCGTCCAGGAAACGCTCCGGTACATATCCGGTGCATTCCAGCATTTCCCCTGCCAGTCCGTTAGCCAGCCGGCTGCACAGCCGGCTTCCCTTGGCTGTAAAACTGATAATTCCTATCTTCATCTGTATTCCTCCGCTGCCCAACCCCCGCTCCAGTATAACGGATATTTAATCCTGCTGCAATGCCTCCTGCTTCATCTCGCGCTTGCGCTTTGTGATCAATCCTCCGATCCTTCCGCTCTCCTTTGCCGTCAGGCTTCTCCATCCGCCTTCGATGACCTTGGATTCCAGTCCCAGTTCCTGGGCAATCTCAAATTTCAGCTGGTCCTGGGGACTTAAGTTATGAGGATCAAAGGGATCTCCCTTTTTTGCTTTTCCCATGCTAATTTACAGCTCCTTTCATATCTTTCAATTAAGTACAAAAGGATTATGCCCATGCACAGGCCCCCCTATACGGTCTTTACAACTAATTCCAATTACTCTTGCTTTTTAACTTGTTGTATATTATACTGAATCTATATTTATTGTCCCATTATATACAATATTTTGACGAAATTTTCACATAATCTATCGGCTATATATTTCATGTTAAATGTAGAAAGGAAGCACAACGTGAATATCGCAGTAATTGATGACTCCATTGATGAGGCGCGTCAGTTGGCCGGTTATATAAACACGTATTTTACGGATGCACATATCTGCCAGCAAACGACAATATTTAACACTGCCGCTGACTTTCTTCATTTATGGCACAGGAATGCATTTGACCTTGTTTTTATAGATATTTTTCTGAAAGGAGAGGCATCCGGAATCCGTGTTGCAGAACGCATCCGCAAGGATGATGACCAATGCGCCCTTATCTTTACCACCAGCAGCACAGATTTTGCCCTGAAGGGGTATGAAGTCCGTGCCCTGGACTACATGGTAAAGCCCCTGCGCTACGGAAAGTTCAGCCAGACCATGGACTATTTCAGATCCGTGTCCCAGAAAAAGCGCAGCCACTATATCGAAGTAAAAGAAAGCCGCATCATGGTCAAGCTGCCCATTGACGATATCCTGTACACGGACTACAGCAACCACTACATCCAGATCCACCTGGAGGATAAGACCGTGAGAACCTATATGAGGTTCCATGACTTTTCTAGTCTGTTGCTGTGTTATCCCCAGTTCATATGCTGTTACAGGAACTGTATCATCAACATGGATAAGGTTTCCGCCCTTGAAAAGACGGAATTTGTGCTCACCACAGGAGAACAGCTTCCCATCACCAGGAATCTGCGGTCCCAGATCCATCAGCAGTATGCAGACTATCAGTTTTCAAAGCTTAATGGAGGTATCTGATGGTTTCTATCGATATTCAGCTGGTCTGTACGATCCTGGCTGAGATTTTATTTGTAATCCTTCCGTTTATCATTACATTCCGCAAAGAATGGAGATTTTCTGCGGCTAAAATTACAGGTATTCTTGCAGGATACCTTTTTTTTGTGTGCCTTTTTACCTTTGCATCCCTTCGTTTTTCCAGGGATCAGATTTATCTTCCCTGGGTCTGCATCACCATGACGGCCAATGTACTGCTGTGCAGATGGCTTTCAAAGGCAGACTGGCAGGTGGTGGTGTACACGCTGTTTCTGTTTAAAAACTTCGCTGATATTGCTGTCTTTTGCGCCAGCCTGATCTATGCTTCCAGGAACCTTCCCAAAGGAAATCTCCACATCGCCAACGCAGAACTGGCTTACCGCCTGCTGCTGCTCTTTGTCATGGTCAGCAGCGCCTACTATCTGCTCCACTGTTATCTGCTGGAAGCCGTGGATTACACGCGCCCCCTGCCGGTGTGGAAGCATCTGGTCTCCATTCCCGTGCTGTTCTTTATCGTATATCACTTTGATACAGGAAGTGTTCCCGCCCAGCTATTCCTGGCCAGACATCCCAATGCCGCCTTCTCTGTTATGGGCTGGGCCGTATGTATTTACGCGGTGCATTACGTAACCCTGAGAATCCTTTCCAGACTGGCCCAAAGCTATGCCATCAAGGAACAGTACCGGACCACCAGACTCCTGGCCAGCGTTCAGACCTCCCAAATGGCGACCCTTCAGTACAACCTGGACCAGCTTAAGAAAGTGCGCCATGATTACCGCCACCACCTTATCACTCTCAAGGGACTCCTGGAGGAAGAAAAGGCAGATCAGGCCCTGGAATATATCAACGAATATCTGGGAAGCTTTGAAGCCCTTTCCATGGTGCAATACTGCTCCAACGTATCCTCCAACGCCCTTCTCAATTACTACATCAAGCTGGCGCAGGATCAGGGAATCGATGTGGAGACCTCCATTTCGCTTCCGCCCTCCCTACCCGTTCCCGAGATCGATTTCTGCACCATTCTTGGAAACCTGCTCTCCAATGCGGTGGAGTCCTGTATGCGCCAGACCTGCGGCCCTGCCTCCATTGCCATCAATATCGGACAGGCCGGCAAATCCATGATCGCCCTGTCCGTACGCAATACCTACACCCATGTCATATGCCTGAAGGACGGACGTTTCATGTCCTCCAAAAGGGATGATCTGGGCACCGGCACATCATCGGTGCGCTACCTGGTGGACCGGTATCACGGAATCCTTAAATTCACCTACGAGGAAGGCATCTTTGAAGCATCCCTGCTTTTAAATCCGCTTATGAAGTAACTATAAGGCGCAGGTAACCAGTTCCCGCCCAAAGACAAAAACCGGCTGCAGGCATCTGTCTGCAACCGGTCTTATAACATACGATTATTCTTCTACCTGCTGTGCTACCGCATCAATATCCACGTCAGCTACATCCAGATCCTGTGCTGCAGGAGCCATCATAGCCTTGATGCTCAGGCTGATCTTGTGGTCTGCTTCGTTGAAGTCTACCACTCTTGCTTCAATCTCTTCACCGATCCTCAATACGTCTGCTGGCTTCTCAACATGTTCTCTGGAAATCTGGGAAACATGAAGAAGAGCATCTACGCCCGGCTCCAACTCAACAAATGCGCCGAAATCCGTCATACGCGCCACACGGCCTACTACAACATTACCAACAGCATACTTCTCTGCTGCCTGTACCCATGGATTCGCCTCAGGGAACTTAAGACTCAGTGCAATCTTCTCACCCTGGATATCCTTGATCAGGACCCTCACCTGGTCTCCGGCCTTGAATACCTTCTTAGGGTTCTCAACACGGCCCCAGCTCATCTCAGAAATATGAAGCAGTCCATCCGCTCCGCCCAGGTCAATGAATGCACCGAAATCTGTCACATTCTTAACAGTTCCTTCCACTGCATCACCAATCTGGATTCTGGAGAACAGTTCTTCTTTCAGCTGTGCCTTCTGTGCAACCAACAGCTGCTTTCTGTCGCCAATGATCCTTCTTCTCTTGGGATTGAACTCTGTAATCACAAATTCAATGTCCTGTCCGGCATACTTGGACAGATCTTTCTCATAGCTGTCAGATACAAGGCTGGCCGGGATAAATACCCTAGCGCCCTCAACCTCAACGCTTAAGCCTCCGTCTAATACCTGTGCTACCTTTGCGGTCAGAACCTCCTGGTTCTCAAACGCCTCTTCCAGACGCTTATTGCCTCTGTCAGCCGCCATACGCTTATAGGATAAAGAAACCATGCCCACGCCGTCATTCAGCTTAATGACTTTGGCTTCCATCTCCTCACCAATCTGTACTTTGGTGGTCAAATCTACATTATTGTCGTTGCTGTATTCATCACGGGTAATAACGCCTTCCGACTTATTCCCTGCAATACTCAGAATAATCTCATCTTTGCTGACTTCGATGACCTGACCGGTAACTATCTCTCCTGTACGTATTGGTTTGGTTGATTCTTCCTCTTCCTTTAATAACTCTGCAAAACTCTGCTCTGCCATTCTGGTATGAACCTCCTCAATAATCTTTTTTGGGGTGGATGCCCCA